>Ga0163144_10006067_pt1 | contig 26750 bp, 25 predicted proteins | sample OliLak19BULKMAT1_FD_123175 | JGI IMG/M metagenome (GOLD analysis project Ga0163144, IMG submission 123175) | Freshwater microbial mat bacterial communities from Lake Vanda, McMurdo Dry Valleys, Antarctica - Oligotrophic Lake LV.19.BULKMAT1 | ecosystem: Environmental > Aquatic > Freshwater >...
GAAACTCCTCTGTAGTCCGACTGTGCCAAATTCGACCCCAGCGGCCTTGGGGACTGACTTTTAAACGTGGGGCAAGCTGCCAGCTTGCCGACTCACGTTCTGAACACGCCAATCTCGTGACAATTCTGGCAAGCTGGCAGCTTGCCCCACGGTGGGTGATGACTAAAGCGTCGGTCCCTGACCTGGATTGGCGCGTTCCATCGAACCTGGGACAGTCGAAGTAGCCTTGGGGCCATTTGGCACGAGCACGTTGCTTCGTCAGTGCCTTCGGTTCTGGAGCAGGATGGCATTCTGTCGGTCGAAACGCCATTGGGCAAGACTGCCCAACCTGAATTTTTGGGGGTCGGCACAGCAGTGCGATGAAAACAGCGTCAGTACCCGTCCGTGATCGCCGATGCATCAAACCGGATCGGATCAAGTTTCAGCCGCAGCCGGCATTCGTCAAGCATCGTCTGAGTCGCACTGGCACCGATGCGGCTGACGCCGATTTCGCGACATTGCAGCAAAGCGTCCATGTCGCGAATACCGCCGGCAGCCTTCACCTGAACGTGCGGTGCCGCATGTTTTCGCATGAGCCTCAGGTCATCCATCGTCGCGCCGCCCGTCCCGTAGCCTGTTGAAGTTTTGACCCAATCGGCGTGGAGCTCGCTGCAGATCTCACAGAGCCGGATCTTCTGTTCGTCGCTGAGGTAGCAATTCTCGAAGATGACCTTCACTTTCTGGCCAGCCGCATGCGTCACATCAATCACCGCATTGATGTCGTTGCGAACAAAATTCCAGTCGCCGCTGAGGACTCGACTGATGTTGCACACCATGTCCAGTTCCTCGCCACCGTCGGCCAGTGCCTGTATCGCTTCCGCCACCTTGATGCTGGTGAGATGACCGCCGTGGGGAAAACCGATCACAGTGCTGGCCCGGCATCCGGAACCTTTCAGGATCTCCGCGCAGCGTTTCAGATAGTGCGGCTGAATGCAGACGCTGCCGGCCTTGTACACCGCGGCCAGCCGGCAACCGGATTCGAAATCCTCGAACGTGAGCGACGGCTTCAGCAGCGAATGATCGATCATCCGGGAAATGTCTTCGTACGTGTAATTCATTGGCGATGCTTTCGTGGACCTACTGAGCGGTTCGCGAAGTCCCTTCTCCCCCTGTCAGGCGGAGAAGGTGGCCGATCCCGGCGCGCCGGGAGATGAGGGGGTCACTTCCACGGCAATCCCGCACAGACCAGCTTGCCTGTTGCATTTCGGCCGTAGACGCTGCCACTGGAAACGATCGGAACGGTCCAGCATCGCCCTTCGAGAAACGGGGAGCGAGCCAGTTCCTTGTAGCCACTCGGCGAGGCCTCAACCAGCACCAGATCGCCCTGGTCCGACAACACCAGCAGCCGACCGTCGACGATCATCAGCGAACCGCACCCCAGTCCGCGTTGTTTCCAGACTGATTTGCCGGTGGCGGCTTCGAGACAAGTCAGCATGACGTTGCGACTACTGTGCGAATCCCCGTCGAAGCCATAGAAATGCCCATCCTGAAGGACACTGTTGCTGAAGTGATTGCGCATCTCGTGATTGACATAGATTGGTTCCAGCGAATCATTCCGGAACCGAAACATGCCGCAACCGACTTTGTAACCCGTCGAGATAAAAATCGTGTCGTCGATGATGATCGGTGTCGTCGAATTTGTTTGGTAAGGCGACTTCCACTCTTTGAAGGCAACTTCGGTTCCGTCGGCTGAATTTACGATCCGCAGGCCGTTGCAGTCCAGCGTGGCCAGCAGCGTGCGTCCCTGATCATCAAAGGTGGCAACAGATCCGTAGCCGGCATCGTGCAGTTCCGTCTGCCACAGTTTTACGCCGTTCGTCTTATCGTACGAGACAACTCGGCCTGCCTCCAGAATCAGCTGTTTGCCAAGGATCCGGGCCGAACTGCTGAAGCCCCATTCCGGCAACTTCACTCCCAGATCCTGCTGCAGATCCTTCTGCCACACGACACTTCCGTCCGCCATTTTCAGGCAGAACAGTTGCCCCTCTTTGCCCAGAGTGTACACCAGATTGCCATCAATCGTCGGTGTCGAGCACGGACCTCCTTCGTGGAGATTGTCGATCAGCCGACAAGGGTACGTGTGCTTCCAGTGAACCTCGCCGGATTCCGCATCCAGGCACCAGACCTGTTCATTTCCATCGACATGTCCCATCGCCATCATGCGCCCGCCGACAACCGACATCGAACTGAACCCGATTCCGATGTCCCGGGTCCACGCAACCGGCAATCGGTCCTTCGGCCACTCAGTGCTTAGAGTTCCCTGCCGCAGATTCAAATCATGCGCGGGGCCACCCCAATTTGGCCAGTCAGCCGACGTCGAACCCGTCGTATCGGCAACCGAAACGCTCACCACCTGTGAACTGTCACCAGCTGCAGCGATCGACGCGCCTGCCGAAATCATGCCGCTCGCGACAATCGAAACGGCAGCCACGAGGACGAGCAAAAGGCACATCACGCGATTCTGAGTTCTCATCTCGACTCCTCTGCAATGCGAATGTGGTCAAAACCTAAGAACCCCTAACAAAACCTGCGTGAGCCGCGACGTTTGTGGTTGCGTTTCAGGCAAGGAGAGAGGAGAAGACGGGACGACACCCCGTCGACGACGAGCGACGCAGCCTGAAACGCAACCACCAGCGTCCCGAAGGGTTGCGTCGACAGCGGCCGATCTGCGGCGTCATCACTCCTCGACGACATTTGTCGCCTCGTCGTTCTTCCTTGCATCTCGCCCACTCTCGACACAACGCGGACACCCAGGTCTTGTTAGGGGTTCTAAAGTAAAACGCCCTTTGTTTGGTTTCTGTTCGCTACCGCTGAACCGCTACAACTCGAAAGCCGATGTGATCGTAGCGGCGCTCCGGTTCGAACCGTAACCGAAAGGCACTCCGGCAAGGCCACCCTTCGTCGGCCCAGCACCCGCCTCGGCGCGAACGGGAGATGTCCCCGTGTTCGCTTTTCGTTGCCGATGTCTTCGCGGAATACAAGTCCGGATCCACACCGCCCGGCAACCTCGCGTGGTACCAGTCCCGGCACCATTCATAGATATTGCCGTGCATGTCGTGCAGGCCCCAGGGATTGGCCGGATAACTGCCGACTGTCGCGGCCCGACCGAGCGACGGCCCCTCCTCAGCTCCATTGTATTGCTTTCCCTTGAAGTTCGCCTGTTTGCTGCTCAGCCTGTTTCCGAAAGAGGTGGCGGTCGTGGTTCCTGCCCGGCAAGCGTATTCCCACTGAGCTTCCGTCGGCAGCCGGAATTCCCAATCCATCGGGACGTCGCCGGATTGGTGGCCCTTTTCGGTGAGTTGTTTGCAGAACTCCTCGGTCTCAGCAAAGTTGACATTGCCCACAGGGAGGTCATCCCCCGCGGGCAACTCCGCTGTCAGCTCGCCAGGCAACTCTCCGATGATACTCTTCCACTGCCCCTGCGTCGCTTCGAACCTGCCCATCCAAAAGCCTTTGGTCAGGGTCACCTCGACCTGACTTTCACCCGGCCTCCGTTCTGGCTCGCCGCGCGGGCTTCCCATCGTGAATCGGCCCGGCGGGCACCAGCAGAACTTGATACCGACAATCTCTCGCTCGTCCCCTGACTTTGAACCGTTGAAGGCTGAGGGAACAGCGACCGTGGACGGCTCGTCCACCGGCATCACTGACTCGACGCGTTGGCATCCATATACGCTGGACGCCAACAGGACGAGAGAGCAAATTCGTCTCGGGAAACACATGAGTCCACCTCAACCCACAAACGTATTGGAATTTGCAAAGCGAACGCGAGGATCCCACCTGAACGTGTCCGGTCTCTTTGTTTCGAGAGCGGCGAGCAGGTCAAGACGTGTTCGTTCTGACGAGTTCATAGATTGTCTCCCACAGTGGGCAAGCCACAAACCGGGCCGCTCAACAATCCGGTCATCTCGACCATGACCGTGGTCCCCGGCATGTATCTGGCCACCCGCGTTGCCCGAGTCACACCATCATAAATCACGAGCGCGCCATCACTCCCTCATACCGGGCAGCGGGTGTCGAGCGCGAACAACAAGGCGGACAGTTTTCGAAGGCCAAAAAGCCACAGCTTGTTCGAGTGTAAACGGCCAAACGTCACCGCGATTCGGACGCCTTGCCATCAGATTCTTCTGCGTCCAAAGTTTGGAAGAGATCATCAGCCATACCTGCGAGCGCCTCGTTCGGAGCGGTCCCATCTGCAGCATACGAGACGAACTGGCGGCCGCTGCGATTCTCTTGTTCCTTCAAATCGCGGAAAATGGCTCGCAGATCGTAGTTGAAACGCGCGGCATCGCCATCACGGACTCGCCGGACTTCTTCAACAATCGGGTCAGACCAAGTCATGACTTCACCTCCATCATTTCTTCCGAAGTACAAATGATCGGTGCCTTGAATCCGTTGCTCGTCGTTTCAAGATAGATCCGGTCCATCATCGTTCATTCTGTCTTACATGCTGAAATCCATTTCGGAAATGAGCTGCGTCCCATTTGTTTGCATCAGCTGCAGACGTGACCAATTCGTCGGTTCGGCGGCTCTGGAAGCATGATGCAACAGTCATTCTGGATTGACAACCACTTCACCGGTTGGTCCCCGGAAGAGCACTTCCAAGCGGTTGAGAACATCCCGGCCCAGGATGCGTTCGCTGCCAGTAAAGTCCGCTTGCAGGCGGCACGGATGTTCCTGCTCGTCAAGCTGAGCCCAGATTAGAAATCCGAGCGTTGCGGCAGAACCGCCTACAACACCACTGATCAAACTCTGCACGCCCATAGACGGAACCAGTTGCAGGATTTGACAATCGGCCCAAGGCAAGACGCTGGCATCTGCCCCCGTATCGGGAATCACTCGATCCAGCACGATTCCCGGCAATCCGCTGGCCAGCCTGAATTCGACGCTGATCAACGGCAAGGCTTCACCGGGATAACTGGTGTCATACGGAAACGCAGTACGACGGATACGGCACGGTTGTTCTTCTTTTCCGACGCAGATCAGGAACGGATGTTGACCGGATGCTTCAGCCGCATGAAACACGGTGACTGGACTGCTGCCCGACGCGATCACCATGCCATCTGCGAAGCCGATCCACTGACCGAAGTACGGCTCGATCAGTTCGTGGCGGATGGCCCAGTATCCCGCTTCATTCTTGCGCCGGTCAGGGTGGATTTGCAGGGCGATCTCCGGGGGCAGTTGGTCAGCAATGCTTTTCATCGGTCACCTCGGGTGCATCGTTTGGTCTGTGGTGATTCTACTAATTCCGAAATCTTTTCCACAGCGTTCCCTTTCTTGCTCGGAGCAAACCTCGAAGTAGAAGCTTGCAATCGGAGTCTCGACGTAGATTCGCGGCAAACGGTTGCCCCTAAAAGACGAAAGCAGAACATAGATGTCAGGAACCGCTTATCATGATTTCACAAATCAACGGTTCCTGACACCTTTTGACTTTTGCACCTTTTGACTTTCTTCGATTATTTTGATTTCACAAACAACGGTTCCTGACACCTTTCTCCCCCATGCACTGCATCAGCGATCCGCACGCCGGGCAACACAGTTTTGTCGGTTCACGGGTTCCGCCTTCGTCGCTGGTCGCCGATGAAGCAGCATGGCACCACGCCCACGCTGCGGATTCAGAACCTACTGAAACTCGGCATTCGCAACGACAAGCGGTGATTCATGGTATCAGCAGCAAAGGCCCGTTGGAGATGTCGTCGAGTCACGCAGTGCATGAAGCCCTGTCCCTCGATTACCTCACGGGACAGGGAGTCGTGAGTCTTTTCACAATCTGGCAGAAGCTCACTGCACGGAAATGAACCGTCCGGTGTGGACCCGCACGCCGGGTGGTGCGGGAGGGGTTCAGCCGCAAGGCTGACCCCGATCCCGATCAATTGTTAGCTGGTCGGTTCGATTCCATTGAGAAGTAGCCTGACTTGTTCGGCTGTAAATTCGGGTGGCTTTTCAGGAAACATCCCGTCCTCCGCGTTGTACGTATCTCGGATCCGCTTCAAAAACTGCTCCGGAATGCCAGTCCAGTTGCCGGTTGAAGTCACAACCTCGAAACCTTTTACCAGGGTGCCAGACTGTTGAGGGAGCAGACCGTGGACGGAAACGATTGGAACCCGTGACGTCCGGCTACTTACGCATACCCAAAGCCTGTTGTATTCATCGACCGAAACAACCCATTCGCACCGGCCATCAAATCCCACTTGACTTTCGTTGCGTCTATATTGCACATTTAGAAATGCAATCTTGGTAAACGGGAACAGAGGTCTTGTAGCAGGCGAGCGAATCGCAGCGTTCATCTCTCCGGTTTCGTCTTTTTCAATTTCAAGAGTGCGATCTCCGTTCTGCAGGCGGTAGGTGCCAATTGCATTCACCGGCTGACCCGCAAGCAATGACGGTAACGCATCATTCTGGGTTTGTTGTTTGTGAAATTGGATGAAGAGCAATGCTGCTAATCCCGAGGCGGCGAGAGCAGCGATCACGAAGCCTCGATAACCCGACAATCGCCGCAGACCCAAGTTCAGTTGTTCGTGTTCAGTCAATTGGCGATTCCATTCTGCCAGCCAAATTCGCGAAGAACTGCTTCGGCTACGTGCATGGAGCATTCCGTGCATCACGGTGGCGGCCGAACAACCACGATCACCCGGCGGCTGGGGTTGACGAGCCAATGCCGGAAACCGAGTCACTGCCGCTCGGGAGCATCGGCTTGTTCGTCAGGTCTCCGCGCCGCAAGACACGCCGTCCCGATAATTCCGTACGACGGTTCGCGTTATCAACCATTGCAGCAAGATTGCCGCCAAACTGATCTGAGATTTCACGACGCCATTGGTGGATCGTTCCAATAATGTCATTGAGGTCTTCAGTCGTCGAGTTGAGTGTCATCGCTCATCAGATTCTCTGGAGTACAGATTATGGGTGGAACCACATTTCGATGCCGAAGGACCCCTTGAATGATCGGCATCGTCCTGGCGTTTGCCAGATGTGTGCAGTTCCATGTCAATAGATATTCTACACCATGCCACGCTGCAATGGCAATATGCAAAGCATCGGCCTCCGCTTTTCGCGGAAGCGCCGCAGACAACATCAGTGCATCTGCAAGAACAAGGATCTCTGGATCTACTGCCAGGAGCGGCAAACCATCCAGATGTACAAGCCGCTCCTCCGCGAGCACCGAATCCCCCATGCAAGCTTCGTCGATGACATATTGTGACGTCACCAGGGTGTACTTGCCGCGTTCATCTGACCACCATCGTTTAGTTAGAATCTGTCGCGCTGCTGCGACAACGTGAGACGCCGGTCGCTCTCGCAAATGGGTCACGATCGAAGTTTCGATGTAGATGCTCGCCATGTAAATGAATCATCCTGACGAACTCTTCATTATCCGCGCTGAGCGCGGGATACTGGATATGGGCCGCCCCCGGATTCGACGTGACCGTATCGGCTTGCGGCGCGGGTGTCAACAGGATCAGACGCGGTGTGCGGAATTGGGCGCAGTCGCTGATTTCGTCGGCTGCCGCTCGTGCAGTTTCATCGCGTCGGAGAGCAGTTCAAGCAGGTCACGCTTGCCGAGCGGGACTTTGCGGCTTGCCGCGACATGAGTGCATGCGATCTGCCGAAATCGGGTTGCTGTGTTGATTGCACGTCGCGCGGGTTCGCCTTGCGGCGAAAGTCCTTTCCGGCAGAAAGGACCTACAGGAAGAGCGGCGAAAGTCCTTTCCGGCAGAAAGGACCTACAGGAAGAGCCGAATTGCGGGGAACCCCCTCATCCGGCCTATCGGCCACCTTCTCCCCCTGGAAGGGGGAGAAGGGACGTTGGTAAAACATTGGCAGTCGCGACAGAAAAACAATCTCGCTCGGCCCGGATGGGGCCAAGCTACGGGTGTGGGAGCGAAGAGCGGAGGAACTGCAGTGTGCTTTGAAAATCTTCGGGGAATTGGGCTTCGAATTGGAGGTCTTTGCCGGTGTGCGGATGCCGGATGGTCAGGCGGAAAGCGTGCAGGGCCTGGCGGGCGATGAGGATGTTGTCGGGCGGTTCTGCGGCCTCAGGCTTCAGTCCGAGGATGTCGGCTTTGGTGAGTGCGGCCTGGCCGATGTACATACGGTCGGCCACGATCGGGCTGGCGATATGCTGCATGTGGACTCGCAGCTGGTGAGTTCTCCCGGTCTGAGGATGCAGATCCATCAGAGCATAGCGACCGAAGGATTCGGCCGTGCGATAGAACGTGACGGCCTCGCGGGCGTTGCCTCCTTCAGGACACACGATCATCTTTTCCCGGTTACGCGGACTTGCGCAGACGAAGGTCCGGATGTAGTCGGAGGCCAGTTCGGGGACGCCTCGCACGATCGCGCGGTATTCCTTTTTGACTTCGCGGCGTTCGAACTGGCTGCTGATCTTCTGATGAACCTGGTTGTCCTTCGCGATCAGTATCACTCCGGTCGTGTCGCGGTCCAGACGATGGACAATTCCGGGGCGGTGCCGTCCGCCGACATCGCTGAGTGAGTCGAAGTGAAACTGCAGCGCACTGGCCAGAGTTCCTCGATGGTTACCCTTTCCTGGATGCACCACCATGTTGGCCTGCTTGTTGACGACGATGATCGCATCATCTTCGTAGATCACGTTCAGCGGCAGGTCTTCAGCAATGACGTTCGATTCTTCTGCATCCGGCAGCTGGATCCAGATGCGGTCGTTGACTCGCAGACGGCGGGAGGACTTCGGATTGAGACCGTTTAGCTGTACGCCGCCTGCTTCGATCGCGCGCTGCAGTTGAGCGCGGCTGTGGTTGGGAAAGAGGCGATTCAGATAGTGATCCAGCCGCCATCCGTGCGCGCGGGCTTCCACTGTGAGATCGATGGGCTCTTCGGAGTTCGCCAGTTCTACTGCCGACAACGGTGCAATGTCACCGTCGTCAGCTGCCAGCGGATTGTCTGAGTCGGACGTTGATTCGTCCGACGTCATTCGCCGGATTTCTCGGGCGCTGCCGGAGTTTCACCCTCTGGTACTGCCGGAGTTTCAACTGCTGGTACTGCGGGCGTTTCAGCCGGAGTATCTGTTGCCGGAGTATCTGTTGCCGGAGTATCTGGCGTCGGCGGTTCAGCTGCGGGCGGAGTGGTCGCCGGTGCGGTTGTGCCTGGAGTCTCACCAAGAGCTGGCGTCGTCCCGCTTTTTGCCGGGGGGAGATTCTTCAGGAAACTGTCGAGGTCCATGTTCGGAATATCGGGAACCTTGCCGGGGCCGTCCTGAGGCAGCTGAAGATCATCGTTGGGTTTCGGGTTCTGCTGCTGGAACCAGGCATAGAACGACCGAGTCGCTTCCAGAGGCAGCTTCCTGATTCGATCTTCAGCCATCTCCTTGAAGATGGTTGAGTCCGGATCATCTTTCAACACTTTCTCCCAAGCCGCCACGGCAGCATTGGTGGTTTCATCGTCGCCGTTGCAGCGGGCTTCTGCAATGCGGGCCAGTCCGACCCGAACTCGCTGCCGGACGGTTTCTGGAATGTCATTTCGAGCGGCGAGAACGTCGTAAGTCGTTTCCGCGGTCTTGAGTTCTTCCAAGCCGACTTCGCGGTTGGTGAACAGATTGCCAACAGCGTTACTCAGTGAGAATTCCGCCTGCTTGAGTCTGGCCAGAATGCCGATTTGTGAATCGGGTGACTCATCGGCGACGGCCTGGAAATCTTCGGGTGTCGAGGCCAGTAGCAGTCCCCGCGAAGCTTCCGCTGTCGCCGGTGGTCGGCGTGCGATGAAAACCGCTACCGCAGCAACCGCCACAACCGCAGCGAGTCCGTAAATCATGGTCGTGCCGTACTGCTCCAGCCAGGGCCTTGATTCCTTAAGGATCTTTGCCAGCTGCACTTCGTCCTGGTGGTGTACGTAATGTCGGTCCGACATCGTCGGGGAACTTTCATCGAGAGAAATCGCCACATCGAAGAGCGCACTTCAATACCGGGACGGATACCGAGCGATGAACGAATCGGCCCCCGAAGCTGGGCCGAAGTTCTCGCAGACGCGGAATCCGAAGCGGTTTTGAACGCACTGTTTGGGAAAACAAGCTGTGAAGTATAGGAACTCGGTCAAAAACAGGTCAAGCTGCGCGTTAAACATTGGAAACGCAAAGATTTCAGGGAGCATCGAGGATGCTGAAGATTTTGCCCTATGCAATCGGGCGAAGTGCCACAACTCGGCGGGCGATGATCGGCGGGCTGGGCGGAGGACTGTCGCTGACACTGTCCGGGCTGCTCAAGGCTGAGGCGGCGACCGAACAACTGGCATCGAACCGGATTCGGTCGTGTATTTTCGTGTTCTACTACGGTGGTCCGAGTCACCTGGATACCTATGACCCGAAACCGTCCGCTCCCTCGACCGTCCGCGGAGAGTTTCAGCCGATCTCAACATCAGTTCCTGGAATTCAGATTTGCGAACACCTGCCGCACATGTCGCGCGTCATGCAGCACTGTGCGATTGTCCGCAGCATGCATCACACCAACCGGCTTCACGATTCGGCGTCGACCGAGACATTCACCGGTCGCCAGGGATTGCAAGGTGATCGCGAAGAGTTCGCCCCGATCCCGCAGTTCTATCCGGCCCACGGCGCGGTTCTGAGTCATCTGCAGCCACCACTGTCGGCCCCGGTGGCTCATGCGGCGCTGCCGTGGCTGATCCATAATGTGGTCACAACTCCGTGCCAGGGAGGCGGATTTCTCGGACAGCGGTTCGATCCGTTCGAGATCAGCGCAGATTTGCAGACGCTCAAGTACCAGGTTGAGATGCTCCGTCAACAGGATCAACTGTCAGCGCAGCGCATTCAGCAGCGGCGAGACCTGCTGAGCCGGCTCGACCTGACAACCGCATCGGTTCAGAATCCGCAGGCCGAACAGCTGACTGCGTTCGGTCGTCGGGCCATCGAATTGCTCGGGTCAACGGCGCTGGCGGATGCTCTTGAGATCGGCGGCGAACGTCCAACGACTCTGGAGCGTTACGGCACCACGGCTCCAGCCGCGCAACCGGGTGACGCCGCAGCTGCCGGCGCGCCGGGACGAGATTTGAGAGGCCGCAATCTGCTGCTGGCACGACGGCTGGTCGAAGCGGGCGTTCCCTTCGTCAACGTCAATGACTTTCGGCAGCAGGGTCAGAACTGGGACTCTCACGCGGACAACTTCGGCCAGAATCGAAAGTACTTGTTGCCACAAGCCGATCGGGCTCTCGCAGCTTTGATTGAAGACCTGCACGAGCGCGGACTACTGGAAAGCACGCTGGTCGTTGCGACCGGGGAATTCGGTCGGACACCAACGATCAACCCCAGCGCCGGGCGGGATCACTGGCCTGACTGCTATTCGATGATCCTCGCCGGTGGCGGCATTCGCGGTGGTCAGGTCTACGGTTCCAGTGATCGGATCGGAGCGTATCCCGAAACGGACCCGGTCACTCCTGCCGATCTCGCGGCGACGATCTTCTGGCGATTCGGCATCGACCCTGGCACTGACATCATCGACACCGGAGGTCGTCCGCATCGGATTTCGACCGGACAGCCGATGGAGCGGTTATTTGCGTGATGCAGGCTGCCGCTCGGCGAGCGGAGGGTGTCAACCCTCCGAGGAAGACGCCGTCCCAGACCGAACAGAGTCCGAACATCATGTATCGTGGTTGAACTCGTCAGAGTCTTTTCTTGTCGCGAAATGCGAATCCTCGGTGGGTTGACACCCACCGCTCGCCGGTGGTTACCAATTGCATGCGGCTCGCTACTGTACTCACGCCAATGTCAGATGAGAATCTGCAGCTGGCGGCACAATGCGGTGTGACGGATGTGGTGCATCGGTATCCTGGGGCGAATGCGGCCGTGTTGGAGCAGGCTCAGCGGCGGATTGAATCCTTCGGAATGCGGTTGACGGTTGTCGAGGGCTATCTGCCGATCGAGAACATTAAACTGGGCTGCGACGACGGCTCTGAAGTGCAGGCCCTGAAGACGCTCATCCGGCAGATGGCCGATCTCGACATCCGGCTGTTGTGTTACAACTTCATGGCGGGAACGGATTGGTGCAGAACTCGGCTTGACGCTCCCGAACGAGGCGGCGCAAAGGTTACGGCATTTCATCTGGCGGATGTCGAGCAGGCTGTCCTGCTGGGTTACCGGCCGGCGAATGCTCACGCGGATGAGCTGGCACGGAAGCTGACTCCGGAGCGACTCTGGCAGCAGCTGGAACGGTTGCTGAATGACCTGCTGCCCGTGGCCGAAGAGTGCGGAGTGACTTTGGCAATGCATCCCGACGATCCGCCGCTTCCGGAATTGCTCGGCAAGCCGCGAATCATGCACACCGTCGAGAGTTTTGAACGTCTGGTGACGCTTGCACCAAGCGAGAAGAACGCGATCTGTTTTTGTCAGGGGTCATTCACCACGATGAATGTGGATATTCCCGCGACCATTCACCGGCTCGGGCCACTCATCCGATACGTTCATTTTCGCGACGTGCGCGGAACACCTCAGTCGTTTACGGAAACGTTTCACGACAACGGCCCCACCGACATGGCATCTGCGATGCGGGCGTTCCGCGAGATCGGTTTTGACGGCCCGCTGCGACCGGATCATGTTCCGCAGCTCGTCGGTGAAGAAGACGGCGAAGCGGGTTACACGATGCGGGGAAGACTGTTTGCCTACGGCTACATCCGCGGCCTGATGCATGCGACCGCTCCCTGCTGACTGGCTGAAATCACGGGTGACGGTAAGCTGCCGGTGTTTGACGAGGTACGACTGAGTTTGGATTTCTCTCTCAACGCAAATCGCGAATTGTTTTAACCACAGAGGACGCAGAGGTTCACAGAGGGAACGCAAACGCCGTGTCGACCTGACTTCTCTGTGTCCCTCCTGCCCGCTGCGGTGAGTCCTGCGTTCCTGTGACTCCTCTCACCTTCGGCACTGATTCCATGACTGATCCTGACATTCCTGATGTCGAGTTACCAACATCGCCCCGGGATCACGGTTGTCTTCCGGACTGGCAGACGGGCGATCTGCCGGAACCGTTGCCGCTGACCGTGAAGAACACTTTTCGCACAATCGGTCCGGGAGCGATTCTGCTGGCCGGCTCGATCGGCGGCGGCGAATGGATTGTCGGCCCACTCACGGCCGTGCGGTTCGGGACCGGAATCCTCTGGGTCGCCACACTCGGCATCTTTCTGCAGATGATCCTGAATCTCGAGGCTATTCGTTACACCCTGTATTCCGGTGAGCCCGTGCTTACGGGCATCATGCGGCTGAATCCCGGATCGAAGTTCTGGGGACTTTTTTACATTGTGGCGGGAACGGCTCAGCTGGCGACGCCGGCGATGGCGCTGGGATGTGCGAACGTGCTGTTCACCGCAGCGAATAACGGCCTTCCTGATTCGGCCGGTGGAGACGGCAGCACGGTCATGTGGATCGCGTACGGAGTGCTCGCGCTGACCGTTGTGCTGCTGCTGTCCGGCAAGTCCATCGAGCGACTGCTGGAGAAGCTGTCGTGGGCGATGATCATTTTCATCTTCGTCTTCCTCCTGATCGCAAATGTGCTGTTCGTGCCGCTTGAGATCTGGAGGAGTACGGCGACCGGTTTCCTGGTTCCTCGCGGCCTGCCGCCGAATATGGATCTGATGCTGCTGGGAGTTTTCGCGGCGACGGCAGGTTCCGGCGGCCTTGGAAATCTTGCGATTTCCAACTGGAGTCGCGACAAGGGGCTCGGCATGGGCAAGTGGATGGGATCAATCGGCGGAGTACTCTCCGGAGGTCACAACGAAGTGTCGCCTGTCGGCCGGGTCTTTCTGCCGACATCGGAGAATCTGCGGCGCTGGGCGATCTGGTGGAGGTACTCGCTGCTGGATCAGTCCGTGCTTTGGGCAATTGGCTGTGTGCTCGGAATGTACCTCAATGTCAATCTTGCCCTGGCGATTGTGCCATCAGACAACGTGCCCCCCGACAGTGCCGCGGGAGCATTTCAGGCGCGCTTCATGGCGGAACAATTCTGGCATGGCTTCTGGGCTCTGGCGCTGATCAACGGCTTCTGGATTCTGTTCTCCACGCAGCTGGGAAACACTGACTGCCTGACACGGGTCGTGACGGACACTTGTCTTGCCGGATGGCCGAATCTGCGTCGCTGGGCATCGAGCCGACTCTATGCTGTACTGCTTTCTCTGTTCACGATCTGGGGCATCGTGGCCATTGCCAACGGAAAGAGTGCTCTGAGTCTGTTCAAAGTACTCGGGCTGCTGGCTGGCCCGATTATGACTGTCAGTTCGTTTCAGATCCTGAGGGTCAATACTCGGTTCCTGCCAAAGCAAATCCGGCCGCCGCTATGGCGTCGAGCGGGGTTGATCGTCTGTGGACTGGTGTACGGGATGTTGTCGATTGCGTCGCTGTACAGCCTGTTGACTGGACAATAGCAAAGTGGAAACAACGAGACGAAGCGAGAGGGATGGCGCCCGTTTGTGTCATCTCGAAGCGGAAGGGCGACGCTCCTGGGCAGCCTGTGGCCTGGTAAAGCAACACGGCTCGGCAGGAGCCTCGCCCTCCCTGTATTTCAACATCGGCTCGGCAGGAACCTCGCCCTTCCTGCGCTGCAGTTCATTCAGCCGACGAAGGCCAGCATGATGCAGGACGAAGCCACATACATCTGTGATGGCTGCGGCGAGGAAGTTGTGGTCCCGGTCGATCTGTCGGAAGGATCCAGCCAGAGTTATGTCGAAGACTGTCCTGTCTGCTGCCAGCCAAATCTGATTCACATCGACATTGATCCGGATGGCGAAGTCCGCATCTGGTCTGAGCCGGAACAGGACTACGACTGACACACCGATCGTCAGTCATCAATCCTGGCTTTTTTTTGTTCCATCCTGCGAACGAAGACTTCCATGATGCGACTGTAGAGGTCTTCTTTCAGGATCGCGTCTTCGCTGTCGGCGTCGATGTTCGGATTGTCGTTGACTTCGATCACATAGAACTTTCCGTTCGATTCCTTGACGTCGACTCCATACAGACCATCGCCGATCAGATTGGCGGCCTTCAGCGCCAGCTTCACAGCTTTCCGAGGTGCCAGTTCGACCGGCAGCGTTTCCGTCTTGCCATAGCGGCCTCGCCCGTCGCGTTCCTGCTGCACAATCTGCCAGTGTCCGGGTGCCATGAAATAGCGACATGCAAACAGCGGCTTCTCGTCCAGAATCCCGATCCGCCAGTCAAAGGTGGTCGGCAGAAACTCCTGAGCGATCAGCAGTTCCGAATCCCCCAGAAAATCAGTGACCTTCGCCCGCAACTCCTCTTCGGACTCGACCTTGACCACTCCCTGCGAAAATGCGCTGTCGGGTTTTTTGAGCACGCACGGGAATCCGAGTTCCTCAACAATGCGATGAATGTTCTCCCGGTGGACGACAATGGACCGCGGGATGTCAATCTTGTGTCGTGCGAGCATTTCGGCGAGATAGACCTTGTTGGTACACCGCAGAATCGAGACTGGATCGTCAATAACCACCATGCCCTGCTTGGCCGCTCGGCGTGCAAAGCGGTAGGTGTGATGATTGACAAAGGTTGTTTCGCGGATGAACAGCGCATCGAACTCCAGCAGCCGGCTGTAGTCGTCTTTCGTGATCAGTTCGGCGTAAACGTCCTGTTCCCGAGCTGCCCGGATAAATCGTTTCAGCGCGACTTCGTTCGAGGGCGCGTTCTGTTTTTCGTCGGGATCGTGAAGGATGGCGAGGTCGAAGCGAGTTCTCTTTTTCGACCGCAGGGCCGAGGCTCGTCCGGAGAAATATCGCTGTGCTGATTCGGCGACGAACGGTTTGTGACTGTCCGGGAGTGAATGCGCTGCGACAGTCTGCACTTTGCGAATCTGCCACTGGCCTTCGTGCCGCAGAAACTCGAACCGCAGCAGCGGTGCTGCGAAGAGATTGAACAGGTGCAGCGCCAACCGGTCATAGCGGCGAGCCATGTTGCGTCCGAAGTAGACGCTGAGCGTAAACTCGGCGGACTGCAGCGGATGCAGGTTCTGCTGGATGAGTTCATCCAGTTCGTCGGAGAGCACTTTCACACTGCCCCGCGTCTTCAGATCCTGAAGCGTGATCACGCCAGGCAGCGGTTTGTGTCCGCGGGCTTCAGCGAGCAGTGACACATAATAGCCGGTGGACTGATAGCGATAGGACCGGCAGAGATTGAAGACTCGCAGGCTGCGGGATGTCGCAAACTCGGGTGATGTCAGATAGGTCCAGGCGTCAATAACGTCGACTCCCGGAATTTCAAACGGCCAGTCCTTGACGTCGGACGCAACAATCAGAACAGACATCAGCTCTCACCAGAATTTCATTAACCGCCTTCCGGCAACCTCCGCCGGGACCGGATGAATCTGCCACGTTCATCAAGCCGGTAGTGTAGTGGTCGCGGAATCGTCGCGACAACCCCCCATCTCCCGGCGCGCCGGGATCGGCCACCTTCTCCCCGTAGCCAGGGGGAGAAGGGACTTCGACAGAGTCCAATCGTCGGCGAATTTGGATACAACTCACTCATGGAATTGCGCGCCCCGTTTTTCAACGCCACTTCATCATGACTGAAACAAATCCTGTCCCCGGCACTCCGCCTGACTTCGAGCAGCTTCTTCCTGAGTTTCAGCGCCTGTGTGAAGTCATCGCAAGGCTGCGATCACCGGACGGCTGTCCGTGGGATCGTCAGCAGACGATGAAGACGATCAAGCCGTACACGCTGGAAGAAACGTACGAACTGCTTGAGGCCATTGATTCTGACCACAACGGGGCGATTCAGGAAGAACTGGGTGATGTCCTGCTGCAGGTGATTCTGGATGCTCAGATCGCAGCCGATGAATCGCGGTTCGGACTGACGGCGGTCGTCCGTCAGATCGCCGACAAGATGATTCGACGTCATCCACACGTCTTTGGTGACGTACAGGCAGACACCACGGATGAAGTGCGGCGAAACTGGTACGCCATCAAGCAACAGGAAAAGCCCGCGCGCGAGTCGGAACTGGACGGCATCCCGACGGCTCTTCCCGAGCTGGCTCGGGCGGCGAGGATCACGGCCAGGGCAGCCTCCGTCGGCTACGATTTTCCGGATCGCCGGATGCTGTTCGATAAGCTCACGGAAGAAATGGGCGAGTTATCGTGCGAGTTATTCGGATCAAAAATCATTCCCCGCGTCGAAGCCACGATTGATGCCGTCCGGGTTGAGGATCTGCCGATGTCCGATTCGGGCACACGCGATCGGGCGGAATCGGAACTGGGCGATGTGCTGTTTGTCCTGGCCAACATCGGCCGCCGCTGGGGTATCAATCCCGAGGAAGCTCTGCGCAAAAGCAATGCCAAGTTTTCCCGCCGCTTCAAGGCGATCGAAGCGGCCATGAAAGCTCAGGGTCGAACAATGCACGATGCCACACTGATCGAAATGGAAGAGGCGTATCAGCAGGCCAAGCAGCAGGAAATCAAGCATTGAACACGGCTTACGCCTGCCCGCCGCAGCCTGGCCCATCCGGGCCCGGCGATGATCGGAAATGTGGACGTCGCCCAATGATCGCTGGTCCGCCCTGATAGAGCATTCGCTGGCAATCCCCTATCATTCGAACCCAATCCCGCGCCCTCTTCCGGCATCCACCATGACTGAACCCGCTTCTCCCGATGACAACGTCGAAACGATCCAGCTGGATCAGTTCCTCAAAATGGCTCAGATCGTGCAGTCGGGCGGCGAAGCCAAAGTCCTGATTCAGTCCGGAGTCGTGACCGTGAACGGAATCCCGGAAACCCGCCGAGGCCGCAAGCTGCGACCCGGCGATACCGTGACGGTTGACGGCGAGGAATTCGTCATCGAATCCGACGACGATTAAGGCGTCGCATTACCATCAGATAACATGGGAGAAGCCCGGCTTTTTGAAAAAGCCTGGCTTCTGTCAGATCAGCGCAGCAGGTGCCGGCTGACGATCGGCAGGATCAGTGCGTGAAGGACTCCATTGGATGCCAGAACGCTGGTTTTTGTGAGCGGCAGTGGTCCGCCGTCGCAGCTTGTCACCTTGCCGCCCGCTTCTTCCACCAGCAACTGCCCGGCAGCGAAGTCCCAGGCCGACAGCTGATATTCGAAATACGCTCCATAGAGTCCGCTCGCGACATGAGCCAAGTCGAGCGATGCTGCGCCGAACCGCCGGATTCCATGGATCTGCTGGCGGAAGCAGTCACCGATCGCCGCCAGAGTTGCCTCCATCATCGCGCCGCGGTCGTAGTAGAAACCTGTGCCGATCAGAACTTCGTCCATACGCTGCTGCGAACCGACGTGAATGGGTTTCCCGTTGTGTGTCGCACCGTGGCCGCGACGAGCAGTGTAAAGATCTTCGCGGATCGGATTCCAGATGACGCCGCATTCCGCCTGTCCGCGATGCAGGTAAGCGATGGAAACCGCAAAGTGCGGAATGTGGTGAGCGAAGTTGGTCGTGCCGTCCAGCGGATCAATGACCCACAGATGCTCAGCTGTGATGCTGCCCGCGTTCTCTTCCTCGCCAAGAACCGTATGACCGGGAAACACGGCGTGAATCACTTCGACGATTCGCCGTTCTGCGGCAATGTCGGCATCAGTCACCAGATCGGCGACTCCCTTATTGCGGACTGTGAAGCCGTCATGAAAAAAGCGAGACAGGATTGTTCCTGCCTCGCGCGCGGCCGTTGTGGCGACATCGAAGGGAGTGGGCATCGTATTGAAAATCAGCCGGCACGCGCTGGCGTCCGGTTTCTTCGAAAGCTCCCGGGAAAACCGGACTCCAACGCGTGTCGGCGGATGCGGCAGTTGCCTTACTTCTTAACGATCCAGATGTTCCGGTAAACAACCGGGTTGCCGTGGCCCTGAAGATAGATCACGTCGGCGCCTGGGCCTTCGGGATTCTTGCCGGGTGTGCCGTGGGTCAGTTCGAGGTCGTCGTGGATCGGAATGCCGTTGTGCCTGATCGTGACACGCGCATTTTTAGTTTTTTTGTCGCCTTCATATTCGCCCGACGTGAAATCGATGTCATACGTCTGCCATGTCAGAGGCGGAAAGCACGCATTCACGGCAGGGCGTGCGATGGAATAGATGCCGCCGCATTCGTTGTTTTCGCCTTCCAGCCCAAATGAATCGAGCACTTGGCATTCGTAGCGGCCGTGAACGTAAACACCGCTGTTGCCTCGCTCTTGTCCTCTGGCCGTAGGTTTGAAGGGTGTGCGGAATTCGATGTGCAGCGTGTGGTCACCGAATTTCTCTTTCGTTTCACAATCTGCGGCCAGCAGATCCTTTTCGGTGATCTTGCCGCGTTCAAACTGGTCAGCCGACTTTCCATCGAACAACACAATCGCGCCGGCGGGCGGCTTTTCGCCCATCGTGGGACTGACGCGTTCGACTTTCTTCAGCGATCCAACCACGGCTCCTTCTTTCGAATGCAGGATGGCTTCGCCATCTTTGATGATCGCATAGCCATGTTCCTCAGCCACGAGCTTTGTGGCACCGTCCACCGTGCTGCCCGTGGCACGGAATTTCTCTTCGCCATTCCATCCGTCGCCAGGCAAGCCGCCCGGATAAGCCACACCGTCAAACTTTTGTCCGCCAAGCGCAATGACCTGGAATCCCAGGTGAATGGTCTCAGCGTCGTGCTGAATCTCACCGACGTACTCTCCCTGCACGGCATAGTCCGCGCCCGCGTCTTCCACCGTCAGAAAAGTGTCTTCAGCCGCAGCGGACGACACCAGTACCGGCAACACGATCAGGAAACAATTCAACAATTTCTTCATGTGCAGCACCCAGCTCTCGATTTCAACTTCTCCTGGCTGCAGTGCCCGCGACTTACGTGAGAATCGCTCAGTAATTTCAGCAGCAGCCGAGAAGGAAATGACGTTTCGCAGATTGTCTTCCGAGGCATCCCAGGATGCAATTGAACGCCCGAATGCCGCAAAGTGCCTTCCGATCAGTACGCCAATGCCCTGCACCAGAAATTTTCAGCGTCAAAACTACTGCGCGTCCAGAATCCCGATTTCTTCACCGGTCACCACGTCCAGGCGATGCACTTCGGAAAGCTTCCAGATTGCCTCCTGCAGCACCCATTTTGTCCGCCAGCGAGTTGCGGCGTGGTAGGGAGTATTATTTTGACGGACGATGAGACTGCCGTTGGCTCGCAGATGCGCTTCGGCCGACTGACCACCCTCATGGACCGTGACGGTGATATCTTTCATGTGGAAGCCGTCGTCCAGCTGAGCCAGTTCCAGTCCCTGTCGAGCTTTCTCTTTCAGCCCCGGCGATTCAGCCGCGATGAGCCGATCGATCGCCGTCTGGTCGCGTGACACAAAGCCTTTCAGCATCGACTCCAGGTTCTGCTCGACGTCCTCGGTCGGAGTCACAACGAATCCTTCGAGAAAGTACAGCCCGGCGGCAGCAACTGCACAGCCGACAGCGAAACCCCGGCACTTTGACTCACCGACGATCAGCAACACCAGCGCAGTTCCGGCGAGAATCAGCATCAGCGGCCAGGGGTTTTCGGTGATCCACGACATTCCGGACTCCTCATCTCGGAACTTTAAGATTCCGGATATAGGAAACGATCTCCCGTTCCATTTCGTCTGGAGATTTCCCGAATGCTGCCCGGAATTCTTCGGTTCGCTGTTCCGCCGTGAGTGACTGCAGCGGTTTTCGCTGAGACAGATTCGTCAGGTACTTCGTCATTCCAGCCTTCTCCCGCCGGAACAGATACATCGTCAGGCCCCAACTTTCGGCATACGCGGCGGGCAGCGTCTCAACGCCCAGAAAGCTCTTGTCCGACTCAATCAACTGACCAAACGTGATGACGGGTGAATCACCCGACGCACACTTTACAAACTCGGGATGATGGCGGGCATTGACGGATCCGGGGCCCGTCCACAGCAGGGACGCTCTCGGCGTGATCGGTTCAAAATACAGCGCCAGTCCCTCCGATAACCACAAAGGATTGTCGGCCATACGGGTCTGAAGTCCGCTGTTGAACGCCAGCTGATGGACGGCTTCGTGAACGACCGTAGCGACCTGCAAAGGCTGCTCAGCCAGTCGTTTGCGGATCGCCCTTGGTGTCCTCATGGACCGGTCACGAGTCAGATCGGTCAACAGCGTCTGATTGTCACGGATTGTGTAATAACCAGGCGTGTTTTCGAATGAAGTCTCTGGATGCTGCTTCGCGGCGTACTCTTTGAATTCGGATTCCGACAGAAAAATGATGATCGGGAGTTTGCCGACGGGTTCCGCTACGACGACCCCCTGCCCCTTCATGAATTCGAAGTACTCGTCAAACACATGCTCCAGCAGCTTGCCGCAAAACTCGGCATATTCCTCGGCCGAGTTGAAGCAGATGACATAGTGCAGAGTCTCGATGGTCTCAAAGCCGGCCGGAACCTGTGACAGCAGATCCACGGCCAATTCGTCCGCAGACATTGGTCGGAACGTGTCCGGCAAAGCCTCACGCGACTGAATCATCGCGGGAGTCAGTTGTCGGACTCGTCCATTGCGCTCTTCCAGCAGGATGCCGCCGTCCTGAGCTTCGACGATGGCCCGGCCTTCGGCAACGACTTGGCGCTCTCCTTCGCTGAAAGTGATTCGCAGCAAAGGAAATGCAGCGCTCGTCGGAACTGTCGGTTGTGCTGTCGGAGTTTCATCCAGCGGCACGGCATGAACGACGGAAGCCGGCGATAACCCTAAGCAAAGAGTGAAGAACAATCCGATCGTAAATGCCACTTTCAGACAGCTGCGGAGCAGCGGCAGCCCGGCGCCGGTGGCGCGAGCCACCGGGCTATTGCCAGTGTGACGATCAGCCTCGGAGAGGCGGCAGCGAGCTTGCACTCTTCTGGAGCCTGAACAACGAGCGCGCCGGTGCGCATTTCGTCGGCTCGACAGGCCGCCTGTTAACTCGGCAGGCGTGATCAACCCCGAGTCAATCCCAGCCGACGGAGCGGCTGGACAACAGTAAATCGCAGGCTCCGCTTTACGCCAGAATCTCATGCACGACCTCTCCGTGAACATCAGTCAGGCGATAGTCGCGGCCCTGAAATCGGTAGGTCAGTCGTTTGTGATCCATTCCCAGCAGATGCAGGATCGTGGCATGCAGATCGTGGACATGGACCTTGCCCTCGGTTGGCCCGAAGCCCAGTTCATCGGTCGCGCCGTGAATATGGCCGGCCTTGATTCCGCCGCCCGCCATCCACATTGTGAAGGCATCGACATGATGATCGCGACCAAGGCTTTCGCGAGGTTCTCCCATCGGCGTGCGCCCGAACTCACCCCCCCAGATCACCAGCGTGTCTTCCAGCAGTCCTCTCGACTTGAGGTCCAGCACGAGTGCCGCCGCCGCCTGATCGACCTCTTTGCAGACAGCATCCAGCGATGATTCCAGGTCCGCGCCTTTGCCTCCGTGATGATCCCAGTCCGTGTGATACAGCTGTACGAACCTTACCCCCCGCTCGACCAGTCGACGGGCCATCAGGCAATTGTTCGCGAACGATGCCTTGCCAGGAATCGCCCCGTACAGTTCCAGCGTCGACGATGTTTCATTCTCAAGGGCCATCAGTTCAGGAGCCGCCATCTGCATCGCGAACGCGGTTTCATAGGCATTGATACGAGTCGCAATCTCCGGATCACCGACAGCATCCAGCCGGATTCCGTTCAGCTGTCCCACGGTCTCTGTAAAATCCCGTTGAGCCTCGCGGCTGATCCCCGGCGGATTGGCGAGATTCAAAATCGGATTGCCCTTGCTTCGGAACGGCACGCCCTGAAACGTCGTCGGGAGAAAACCGCTCGACCACAGCGTATTCCCGGCGCGCGGTCCGCGAGGCCCCGACTGCAGTACGACAAATCCCGGCAGGCTGCTGGTCTCACTACCCAGACCATAAGTGACCCACGATCCAAGGCTCGGACGTCCGGGCGACTGAAAACCGCAGTTCATAAACAACTTTGCCGGGCCGTGATTGAAGACGTCCGTAGCAACGCCTCGGAGCCAGCACACTTCATCGACGATTGTGCGATGAAACGGCAGCAGCTCGCTGAGGTCCATGCCGCAGTCTCCCCACCGACCGAAGTGGCGAATCGATCCGAGCAGCTTCGCATCGGCCGGCAGAAAGGCGAATCGGCGGCCTTCCGTCATCCTTGCCGGCGGCGCCTGGCCATGATAGCTGTTCAGCACCGGTTTGGGCGTAAACAACTCCAGCTGACTCGGACCACCCGCCATGAAAAGGTAGATGACGTTTTTCGCGCGACCGGTGTACTCACTTGACCTCGGCTGCATCGCACGATCCGCAGCAACCGATTCTTTCGACAGCAGATCCGTCAACGCGATGCCGCCCAGTCCGAGTCCCGTCTGCTGCAGAAACGCGCGTCGAGAAGTCTGATGAAGCGGATCTGTATTACCGTCCTGTCGTGTCATGTGGGATTTCCTCATGTTCAGAATCAGCGAAAGCCGGAGTTACGCCTCTTTTTTCTGACACTTCCGGAATGCGCGAGCGACCCAATCCGGTCGATTGAATTCCATCGAGACCCTCGCTGAAATAGCATCCTGAGCATACGGAAGCGTCCTCGTGACGGCAATCGGTGCCGTCCTCAACGATCCGGCGAGCGCCATTTGCCTGCAGGTGCCGCATCAAGCTCAGCGCACGATTATTGTATCAGTCGAGCGTTGGGTTCCACCTCTGTTATGGAAATGGGAGTTCATCATGAAACGGAAAACTCTGAGCCTGCTGGCTCTGGCATTGGCCGCGCCCACGCTGAACGGAGCCGGTTCCTTGGCTTCAGCCGCCGATGTCTGGGGACTGACCAAGGGGACTCCCGAACTGCAGTCGGCGGCGACTCTGGCCTTCGGTCCTGAAGATATTCTCTTCATCGGCGACACCAAGGGAGCTGCCGTCTTTGCCATTGCCACCGGAAACAAGAAAGGTGATGCGTCAAAGGCCGAGATCAACATTGAGGACCTGCCAACTGCGATCGCGAACGAAATACAGGCGAAATCGGTCGTCATCAATGACTTGGCCGTGAATCCAAAGACTGGAGCTGCGTTTTTCGCCGTTACGGCAGACGACAAAGCCGGCATCGTACAGATTGACGGAGCAGGAAAAATTTCACAGCTGGCTCTGAAAGACGTCAAGTTTGCCAAAGCTGCTTTGGCCGATGCTCCGGAAGACAAAGAGACCGGCGAAGGCCGGCGTGCGAGGAATCCTCGCAATGACTCCATTACGGACATTGCCTTCTTTGAGAACAAGGTCCTGGTCTCCGGACTCAGCAGCGCTCAGTCATCGTCGACTGTGCGGGAACTCAATTTCCCGTTTGCGGAATCTGACAAAGGCATCGGCGTTGAGATCTATCACGCCGCCCATGGTAAGAGCGAAGACAATGCCGCAATGCGCACGTTCGTGCCGATCATGATCGACGGTGAACCGAGTCTTCTTGCGGCTTATCAGTGTACCCCGCTCGTCAAGATTCCTCTGAAGGAGTTGTCGGGCGCCGGGGACAAGTTCAAAGCCACGACCGTTGCGGAACTCGGAAATCGCAACCGACCGCTCGACATGATCTCCTATAAAAAAGGTGGTGAGGAATTCGTGCTGCTCAGCAACAGCGCGCGCGGAATCATGAAGATCACCACCGCCGGCCTCAAGGAAGCAAAACCCCTCGACGAACCTGTCAGCGGCGGCGGAACGGCAGGCCAGTCGTTCGTTGCAGTCGAAGCCATGACCGGCGTCGTGCAGATGGACAAGCTGAACGAAAAATCGGCTCTGGTTCTGGTGCAGGCCGAAGGCGGTCCGCTGAATCTGAAGACCGTGGCACTGCCGTAGAACTTTCTACTCCCTTTTCCGGAAGCCCTTTTCCGGAAGCCCCTTTCCGAAGAGACTTGTCGTCGAGCGACTCACGAAGGTCGCAGAGTCCCTTTTCCCCCTGCCAGGGGGAGAGGTGGCTGATCCCGGCGCGCCGGGCGATGAGGGGGTTGCACCAACCGGTGTCTTCGAGCGTTTCACTCGCAACTTTCCTCCGTCACGGTGCAACTGAACCAGCCATGTCTTCCGTCTTCCGTCCTGCCATTGATCGCATGGCTGGCTACACGCCCGGTGAGCAGCCTCAGGACGGCGGCTGGGTCAAGCTGAACACGAACGAGAATCCGTACCCGCCATCACCGAGGGTCGTCGATGCCATCCGTCGCGCGGCGGAAGGCCGGCTGAATGTTTATCCCGATCCGCACGCAACGGGATTCCGCAAAGTCGCCGCACGACTGTTGAACGTTGACCCCGACTGGATTCTTCCGGCCAACGGCAGCGATGAAAACCTCACGATTATCACGCGCGCGTTCTGTGATGCGGACGAATCGATTGCTTATCCCTATCCAAGCTACGTGCTCTACGAATCACTGGCGCAGATTCAGGGCAGCAAAGCCATCCGGCTGAATCTCGGTGCCGGCTGGCAATGGGATCCTGCCGCTGCGGCGCATCTGAAGAAGCAAGTCCGGATTTTTTTTGTCCCCAATCCCAATTCACCGACCGGCACATTTTGGACTGCTGATCAGCTGAGTCAGCTGCTTCCTGAACATGGCGTACTGGTCGTCGATGAAGCGTACGGAGACTTCTGCCGGAATCCTCACAACGGTGAGCTGCTTCGGAATGACCTCTTCGACGGCCGACTGATTGTGACTCGCACATTCAGCAAGGCTTACAGTCTCGCCGGCATCCGGTTTGGATTCGCCATCGCACGACCCGAGCTGATCAGCGGGATGCAGAAAGTGAAAGACAGTTACAACTGCGACGCGGTTGCAATCGCCGCGGCCACGGCAGCGCTCGAAGATCAGGACTGGATGCTGCAAAACCGCGCAAAGATCCTGGCAACTCGCGACCGCCTTGCCGCTGCGCTGCCGTCGTTCGGATTCTGTGTTCATCCGAGCGAAGCGAATTTTCTTTGGACAACTCACTCGACTGCCAGGCATCGCGAGTTGTACGAACAGCTCAAAGAGCGAAAGATTCTTGTTCGCTACATGCGATTCCCGGACGCTTTGCCCGAGGGCGGTATGGTCGACGGCCTGCGAATCTCGATCGGAACGGACTCAGAAATTGATCGGCTGCTGGACGTCATGGATGCGGTTGTGAATGCGGTCAAATAGCCGCAGCCGAAGCTGGCAGCTTCGGAACCGTCGCTGACCGAAGGCGACAACGAGGTGACCAATGGCTGAGCAATTCGCGATACGCGACAACAGCGGACGATGGCACCGAAGCTGGGTCATACCCACCGGCATTGTGATGATTCTGCTCGTGGCCGTAATCCTGTCGGTGTGCCTTTCGCAGCCGAGCCCGATCGAAAAACGATTTATTGGGATTTGGACATGGAAGGATGCCCCAGGGGAAATGGTCATGCAATTCCGCAATGACGGAACAATGCGTAGCAGTCATCCCCTGGCAGGGCGGGTGTATTTTGAGCGATGGTGGATCGACGACGATGTTTTCTTCATGGAATCGACGCCGCGGAATACCATTGGTTACCTGACTCGAAAGCACCTGTTGCGTCACAACTTCACAATGGAACGCTGCTCGCTCCGACACCACTCGGATGGTTCAGTCACCTTTGTCGTTTCCAGCGGCAAAGAGCGGGTTCTCATACCCTGGGATGGTGAACTTGCGAGCTTTCTGAAGAACGCTGATTAGTTGGACAGCGCCACTTTTTCCGAAATAATAACCCGAAGCGTAAGCGAGGGAACGAGTTAGGCACAATCCCTCGCTCACGCTTC
>Ga0163144_10006071_pt1 | contig 26748 bp, 20 predicted proteins | sample OliLak19BULKMAT1_FD_123175 | JGI IMG/M metagenome (GOLD analysis project Ga0163144, IMG submission 123175) | Freshwater microbial mat bacterial communities from Lake Vanda, McMurdo Dry Valleys, Antarctica - Oligotrophic Lake LV.19.BULKMAT1 | ecosystem: Environmental > Aquatic > Freshwater >...
ACTCCGGGTTTATTCTTGAACGTGTTGATGCTCGGGCGGGCGTGATTACGACGCAGCCCAAGACGACGGCGGGGCTCTTGACACCGTGGGACCGCGAGCAATCGACTGTTACGCAGGAGGTCGAAGACCTTTTGCAGCGACAGCAGCGCGTGGTGCGGGTGGAGTTTGAGGGTGTGGATGGCGCGGCACTCGGTGCGGAGAATGCGGCGCGTGTGCGCGTGCACGTGGTGGTTCAGCGGCTGCACATTCCGGGGCACAAGCTGGAGCCGGAGGCGATCCGGCAGTCTTCGTTCTACCTCGACCCTGTGTTGGCGGAGCGAGAGATGCAGCCCAACTACGCTGTGGCGATCAAGCAGGATGAGCTGCTTGCGGCACGGCTGACGCGCCTGATCGAAGAGCGATTGGCGAGTGTTGCGGCGGTTTCGCCCTGAAACGGGACGCCCTGATCTCACCAGCCATCTGATGTTTGTTCCGGAGCGCACCCTCAAACGTCGAGTCTTCCGCCATGCCTGATCGCAACAACTCTTCATCCGTGCCGCAACAGTCGCCATCATTTACCGATGCGCGAACGGCGTTGCTGCGTGCGCTGGCGGCCCGATTTCCGACGGCGGATGCCGCGCTCTCGGAGGCGGCGGGCTTGAGCGCAACACTCGATCTGCCGATGGGATTGGTCCACATCATCTCGGATGTGCATGGAGAAGATCTGAAACTGAGGCATGTGATCCACAACGCTTCGGGCGCGCTGAGGCCGTTGGTGGAGGAGGTGCTCAAAGACAAGTTGAGCGCGGCGGAACGGGCGCGGTTTCTGTCGATTCTGTATTACCCGCGCGAGGCGTTGGCTCGGTTTGCACCGCAGGTGATCGCGGCGGGTGATGCCGAGGGCGGAGGTGCTGGTGGGCGCACGGCCTGGGTGTTTGGCACGTTGAGCCTGCAATGCGAGATCATCCGCGCGTTGCGCAAGACGTATCGCCGAGATCGGGTCGATCGGCTGACACCGCCGGAGTTTCGCGAGTTGTTTGTGGAGATGCTGAGCGGTCAGAGGCCGGAGTTTCCGAAGGCGATCCTTCAGGCCCTGGCCAGGTGCGACCGTGACTGGGAGGCGATCACGGCCGCATCGCGGTTGATACGAAATCTGGCAAGTGCGGAGATTCTGGTCGCGGGTGATCTGGGTGATCGCGGGCCAAGGATTGACCGGGTGATCGACCTGCTTATGCACCAGCCGGGCGACATCGTGAACCTGCTGTGGGGGAATCATGATGCGATCTGGATGGGGAGCGTTCTGGGGCACGATCCGTGCATTTTGACGGTGCTGCGATTCAGCGCGCGGTATCGGCGAGCTGCGCAGCTTGAAGAGGGGTATGGGATTCTGACGACACCGCTGGAGCGTCTGGTGCGCGAGTGCTATGCGGATGATCCGGCGGAGCGGTTCATCCCCAAGGGTGATGGGTGGCGCGACCCGCTGATGGTCGCGCGGATGCAGAAGGCCATCGCAATCATGCAGTTCAAGGCCGAGGGTCGGATGATCGAGCGGCACCCGGAATGGAACCTGGATCATCGGCGGCTGCTGCACCTGATCGATCAGAAGGCGGGCACGGTGACGATCACCAGTGAGCGTGGTGGGCGGAGCTACCCGATGCTCGATACTCGGCTGCCGACAATCGATCCGAACAACCCGTACGAATATTCGTCGGAGGAGAAGGTCTGCATGGACCGGCTCCGCACATCGTTCACCTCATCGGCGTTGCTGCGCACGCATATGGATTGGCTGGTGCAGCGCGGCGGGATGTGGGCTCGGCGCGATGATGTGTTGGTCTTCCACGCGTGTGTGCCGGTGGATGCGGCGGGCACGCCGCAAACGATGAGTGTGGATGGGCGCGAGGTGGGTGGGCGCGAGTTGATGGATGCGCTGGCAACGGTGGTGCGCCGGGCGTTCAGGGTCGATCGTCGCGTCTCGCACCGCGCGGCCGACCCGACCGAGCAGGATCAATCCCGTGGAGGGCGAGAGGTGGGGACATCGGCGAACAACCCCGATGCGGACTGGCTGCACTATCTGTGGGGCGGGCCGCGAAGCCCGTTGTTCGGGAAGGACAAGCTCGCGACGTTCGAGTCGTACTTTGTGGCGGACAAGGATGCGCAGAAGGAGCAGAAGGATCCGTACTTTGAACTGCTGAACGATGCGGGGTTTGTCAAACGGATCGGCAGGCTGTTCGGGTGTGGTGATGATGTGTTGATTGTCAATGGGCATGTGCCGGTAAAGATTGAGAAGGGTGAGCAGCCGGTGAAGGGTGGAGGGAACGCGGTGACGATCGATGGCGCGTTCAGCGAGGCGTATGGCGATCGGGGGTACACGCTGGTACTCAAGCCGGATCGGATCGACCTGGCCGAGCACGCAAAGTTTGAATCGGTGGATGCGGTGATCGACTCGGGCGCGGACATTGTGCCCAAGGTGACGACGATCAGGACATACGCCAAAGCCCGACTGGTGCGCGACACCGGGGCGGGCGTGCGCACACGCGCGATGATTCAGGATCTTGAAGATCTGGCACGGGCGTTTGAAGAGGGCGTGGTGCAGGAACGCGCGTGAATGATGGCGACATTCAGTCTCGGAGTTGCACCCACTGAGCGGCCTCGGCCTCGGCGAGCAGGTGCAGGGCGGGGGTCAGGCGCCAGGCTTCATCGGAATAGCTGATCCAGCGGAGGAGCAGCCAGACCAGGACCGTGCAGCAGGTCCAGCAGGCGATCTCGGACGAGCGCCGGTTGCGATGGATCAAGAACACCAGACACGCAAAGCTGATGCTCGCGCACTTCCAGACGACCAGCAGCCCGACCGAGCCGTGTTCCATCACGTACCGAGCAATGGGGTTTGCTTCGCCCATGCCCGAAGAACGGAGGAAGGTGAGGGTGATCTGCAGATCGGCAAGGCTCATTACCGCAATCGCCAGGGTGAGCAGGATGATGCGAACCGGCCGGCGCGAGGGTGCAAGGGTTGCTGAAGGGTGTGCGGCGGCCATTCCCGTGATGGGAAAGCGCGCCGAGTTGGGGGCGAGTGCCCGCGATGCTCCGAACAACCAGCCTTGGGTCGCCATGAAGGTTTGCCTCACGAAAGACCGGGGGATGCGAGCGTCGCACCCATCAAGAGGTTTGTGCATCGGTCGATCAAGGGGCAGGAATCAGGCAACCGCGAGGATGTCTTGCTCATAGACTCATGGGTGTTCCGAGAACTTTCCGGGCGAACCGTTCTCGGATGCTGGGCGAACGGAAGCGCGGCCTGTAACCGTGGGTAGTCCGGACGGCGAACCGAAGGGTCAGGATCGATATGGTGAGGAGCACGAGCGTGGGCACAATGCGAGCGGCGGTACTGTTCGGGGCCGTGGGGCTTGCGGTCGCGGTCTGGCCGATGGGCACGCACGCGCAGGTGGCAGCGCAGCTCAACCCGGTATATGTGGACGATGCGCCGACCGCTTCGGACACGTTGGCGCGTGTGAAGGATCACCTCGGCTCGGGCAACCTGGATGAAGCGGTGCGCGTGCTGCAGGTCCTGCTGGATGAGCATGGCGGGCGCATGACGGCCTCGGCGGATGACCCGGAAGTCTTTGTCGGTGTGCGGGCTCGGGTTCATGCTGAACTGCTGAATAGCGCGCCGATGCTGGCGCGCTATCGCGCACTGTTCAACCCGCGTGCCGCGGCGGAGCTTGAGGCGGGCGGGGCGGCCAATGTCGAGACCACGCTGCTTCTGACCAGCGCGGGCTTTGAAAGTGCGCTGCGGACTGCGCAGCGGCAGCAAGAGGCCGGGCAGTTCGAGGCGGCGCGGCTGACGCTTGAGCAGCTTGAGCGTCATCCCGATCGCCTCGGCGGCGCGGGCGCGGGCGACAAGGCGGCGAGCCTGGGGGCCGATGCGGCCGCGCTGCTGCGCACGACGGCGAGTTTCATCGACCGGGCCGAGGTGTGGGCGCGAGCCGAGCGTTGGGCGGCGGAGGCGGGTGCTGGTCGGATCGAGCGTGTGCCGCACCTCTGGCCCAAAGGGGCGACGGTTCGTGGCGAGTCACCGCTGGATGCGCTGCCGGAACTGATGACGACGGGGTTGATCTCGAAGCCGCTGTGGTCGATCGCGCTCGGGCCCAACAATCCGTCAAGCCTTGAGTTTCCGGGTGGTGGGCTTGGCAACATGGGTCGTGGTAGTGGGGCGGGGAATATTCCGCCGAACGCCCGAATGCTGGAGATCCTGCCGACAGCGAGTGAAGACCTGCTGGTGATTAACGATGGCACGGTCATCAGTGCGTGGGATCGATTCACTCTGAGCCCTCGCTGGTGGGTTCAGCCCAGCGGCATCGCGCAGGGCAAGGGCGGCGAGGATGGGGAGGTTGATCGGGCCTTCGGCTTTCAGCGGCGGGGGTCATGGAACAACTTTTCAGGCTCCGATGCGCTCACGGTGACGATCAGAGGTCGGTATGGGGCATTCTCGACCGGGCGGGCGGCGGGATCGGGACGCGATGGTGATGATCGGGTTCACGGCATCGATGCCAAGACCGGGCGCGTGCGTTGGACACGCACGCTGACCGACATTGACCCCGGGCTTGCCGACAGTTCGATCCGCGGCCCGGTCGAGATGACCGAGGGTGTGGTCATCGTCTCGGCGCGCAAGCACTTGCCCGATCGGCGGCTGCTCAGCCTCACGCTCATCGGGCTTGATGCCGACAGCGGCAAGACGCTCTGGCAGAGACTGGTGGGCAGCGCGGGATGGTTGCCATTTGCCGCGCAGGCCTTTGGCCCGGAAGGACCGATTGTCGATCGCGGCGTCGTGTACCGAACCGATCGGCTCGGACTGGTCGCGGCGGTTGAAGCGGTCAGTGGGCGCACGGTCTGGGTCCGGCGCATGCCGGCCGAGGCAAGCAACGCCGGCCCGAGCGACCCGCAACCGTGGGAAATCAGTCGGCCGGTGATAGACAACACTCATGAGCGGCCCTCGCTGATCGTCATCACGCCCGATCAGAAGCGCATCGTGCGGCTGGATACATCGACCGGCGCGGTGCTCGGTGAATCGGCGATAGCCCGCTTCTCGCAGCCCGCACCCGCCTATCTGCTCAGTGTCGGCGAGTCGCTGGTGGCGGTCGCGGCATCGACACCCGGCACGAATGGTTCGAGCCGGATTACCGTTGCGCCGCTGGCATCGTTCGAGACCAGCACGGTTCAGATGACACCGAGCTTTGATCCGCCGGGCATCTGGGGGCGAGTGAGCGTGATCGGCGACAAGTTGCTCGTGCCGATCTCGGGCGGCCTGGCCGTGGTCGATCCGGCCAATGCAACACAGCCCCCTCTTGTGCAGGCACTGGATGAGCCTGGGAATGTCCTGGCCATCGGGCGGCAGTTGCTGGTTGTTGACGACACACGCGCGCACAGCTACTTGCAGTGGGAGACGGCGGAGAGCATCCTGACCGATCGCATGAAGGGCGATCCGAAAGATCCGACACCCGCGGTCACGTTTACCGAACTGGCGTATCGGGCCGGACGACCGGAGCGAATTGCATCAAGCGTGGATGCCGCGTTGGCGGCGATCAAGGTTGAGCCTGAGGGTGAGCGCAGCCAACTGGCACGGGCAAGGCTCTTTGAAACACTGAACACGATGGTCAACTCAGGCCTTGAGCCGGTTGAGCATCAGTCGCCGGGTGCAGGTCTGGATCGAGCGATCACCGCGCCAACATTGCCAGTCGAGGGCGCTGCGCCGACCAGCACCAACGCTTCACGCGGGCGCGGGGCGGTTCCACCCCGCATTCAGGATCGCAACCTGCTTGCAGCATTGGTCGATCGGCTCGGTGTCGCGGCCGCTTCCACCGATGATCGCGTGGCCTTCGCGCTTGCCAGGGGCCGGCTCGCCGAACAGGATGGATCGGCCGCCATTGCGGATGCCACCACCGCCGTTGCGCTCTATCAGAAAGTTCTGGATGATCCGCAGTTGTCCAGCGCCAACTGGCGGGGCAACGGGGTCAGTATTCGTGGTGAACTCGAGGCCGTGCGCCGTATCGAGCAGCTCATCAGCAAGTTTGGTGTGGGCATCTATGCCACGCAGGAAGAGGAGAGCCGGCGTGCTCTTGCCGAAGCGGGGGAGGGCGCCGCGGTTGAGCAGCTTGAGCAGATCGTTGCTCGATACCCGCTCGCATCATCCACACCCGCAGCCTATCTGAAGCTGCACGATGCTTACAGGAAAGGCGATCGCGCCCGGAGTTCGACCATCGCGCTCGAACTCGGGCTGAAGGCGGCGCAGCGCATCAGCAATGCGTCAGCGACGGCCGTCGGCGAGCTGGCCGGGCGGCTGATCAACGAGCTGCGGGCCAAGAAGCAGATGCAGGCCGCGGCGGGTGTGCTGCGGAATGTGAAGCGAAAGTTCCCGCAGATCCAGTTGACGGCCGAGGGTGCCGCGCTTGATACCGCAATGATCGAGGGCGATCTGGCACGCTCGATCGCGGCGACGATGCGCTGGCCGCGGATAGGGCAAATCACCGGCGAGCACATGCAGTTGATCAAGGGTTCGTCGTTGCTCACGCCGATTCTGCATGATTCGACGCCGCACGTGGTTGGGTGTGTGGCGATGGAGAGTGAGCGCGAGGTGTCCATTTGGAGTGCTGATGGTGTGGGCGGTGGGGGCGAGCTTAAGAAGATGTGGTCGCGGAGAATTGACGAGGCGGGCGCATCGCTCATCAAAACGACCGCCGATGCAGCGTACATCCTTTCGCGCAGCAACAAGATTGGCGGAGTTGAAAAGGTGCCCGTGAGCCTTGGGGCCAATGGCTGGAAGAGCGAACCGCCGATCAAGCTCTTTCCCGCAGATGACGGGAGCCGGGGCATGAACCGTGCGCCCGGCGTGATGGCTGATCAGTTTGAAACACCCGATGACGGGATTGTACCGGCCGACGACCTGATCGTGGCGATGGATGAGCGCACGCTCGTGCTTGTTCAGCGCGGGGGACGGATCGCCGCGCTCGATACCGATACCGGCGAAGTGCTCTGGAACGGCTCGACCCCGATCGCGCGGGTCTATGACGTGCAGATTTCGGGTGGAGTGCTGGTGATCGCGGGAGATGCGGGCAAGGCCGACGCGGCGGGCGCGATGATGGATGTCTCGCCGACGATTCAGATTGTGGATGCGCGAACGGGCCGCATGGGCCAGCGGCTGGCCGATCTCGAAGGGCGCGTGCGCTGGGTGCGTCTGACCGATGAGGGGGCTCTGGTCTGCGGCCTTGAATCCAAGGTGCTTTCGATCGATCTCACCACGAGTCAGCGCAACTGGACGATCGAAAGCCCCGATGTGATGCCCGCTGCGGCAGCCTGGATCTTTGGCGATCGCCTGTTGCTGATGAGCACCGACCGCACGCTCTGGCTTGCCAGTGTGTCAAGCGGGCGGCTCAACCCCAAGCCGCTCGATGCGCCGCGGAGCCATGTTGAATCCACGCGTGAACTTGATGCCTATCTCACATCAGGCAATCCGGACGGGCCATTTGCCGTCGCAACTCAGCAGGGCATCATGATCTTCGGGCCGACGGGTGAGCTTGATGGTGTTGACGGGATGGGAGGACTCGACACGATGATCCTGCCGCGTGCCGCTGAAGACCGCGCGGTGGCAGTCGAAACGGTCTCGGATGGGCGGGGAAACGAGGGGCTGATGCAGTTCAGCATTCACGTTCTCGAGACCGGCGGCGGCATGTTGGTGGACTCGCGCCCCGTCATGCTCGGCGCGCGGCCGATGGAGGTGGTGCTGCTGGATGGAAAGATCGTCGTCACCGCGGGCGCGGTGACCGTGATCTTGGAAGCGCCATCGCAAGGGAAGTAGCGATGGGCACCGCGCAGGCAGGCCCGTCCGGATCGGTCGGCCCGTTTTTCGGACATCCCGCGATCATCGCCGCGCCAAGCACGAGCGAAGTGGCAAGGACGAGCTTGGTGATCTGGAGCTTTCGATTCGGATGCCGCATGAAAGTGCCTCCTGGCGGGATCACAAAGTCTGCCCGCGGTGGTGGTGGCGCGATCGCGCCGAATGGCGCACCGGCCTGATTGAACGTTCAACAGGTTTAAGCGAGGGTCGCGGCTCGATGTCCCGAATCGCGGCTTAATATTGTTGATCAATCTTTCGCGACACCTGAACAGGTGCCGCGCCGTATGCAGAAGCCCCGCAAGTGCGGGCAGCCAGATGCTCGTCACACGAACGTACCTCGAACCAAGTGAGACCTTCATATGCCCACCAATCTTCCCCACACCACGCAGAACGACCTGAGCAACAAGATCCGTGCGCGCGTGGTCGAACTGCTCAATGAGCGGTTGGTTGACGCCATCGACCTTCAAAGTCAGGTCAAGCAAGCCCACTGGAACGTCAAGGGACCATCGTTCATCGCCCTGCACGAACTCTTTGACAAGATCGCTGGCGAACTCGGCGGCCACATCGACGACATCGCCGAGCGTGCTGTGCAACTCGGTGGCACCGCGCTCGGCACGGTCCGCATCGCCGCGGCCAACTCCGGGTTGAAGGAATACCCATCAAACATCTTCGCCGGTCGCGATCACATCAAGGCTCTCGCGGCCGCGCTCTCGTCATTTGGCGAGCTTGTTCGCAAGGCGATCGATCAGGCCGACAAGGCGGGTGACAACAATACCGCCGACCTCTTTACAGGTGTCTCGCGTTCGATCGACAAGAGCCTGTGGTTTGTTGAGGCGCACGGTCAGGCCGAGCGCTAAGCGGGCGCCACGGCCTTGCCGAGCGTGCTGCAATCAGGGGGTATCGGTGACGGTTGACTTGGCAAGGAATCGACGCTCGGGCGGGGTCAGTTGCTTCATTTTGTCCGGGTGTTTGCGGATTTCGAGCAGCAACTTGCGGCCTTCGGTCGGTGTCAACTCGGTTGAGGAGGCCGAGCTTGCACCGAAGATTCCGCCACTCCCGCCGTTGTTAAGCGTGATATTGGTCGAGTCACCGCCATTGCAGGCAGTGAGCAGAAGGGATGTTGCGAGCAGAGCCGGAGTTATGGGCGTTCGGCGCATCATATAGGGGAATGCTATCCGCGCGCAAGGCAGGAGTGCGGTTGGCGCCGCTCATTCCGCCAGTGCTGGCTAAATCGCGGACCAGAAGATGAAGGCCAGAACAATCAGCCCGCCGATGACCGATATCAGCCATTGTGTCTTCAGATGCCCGATGACCAGACGTTCGGAGAATCCGCGATCACGATCCGCGCTCACCCGTGTCTTGGACTTGGCGGATCTGGCAAGCGCCTCGCCGAGCCGACTGTTCGGGTCGCCCGTGCGGCCGCTGATTTTCCGGTACAGCATGGGATCGATGGCCATTGTGAGCATTCCTTATGAACACCAAAGTGTTTGAGCAGATGGGGTTGGGGTTGGGGTTGGGGTCGGGGTCGGGGGTTCAGAAGTGCCGGTTGGTCGATTCCGGCTGAGCATCTATGATGTTTACCATCATCGCGGCCATTGCACAAGCGGAGATGTATCGATTGTGCGAACACCCGCCGTAAAGGTTTGTGTACGCCGTGCGTGCGGCGGCAAGTGTGTGTGAATCAGCCCGTGAAGCAGTCAGCGAAACAACCAGCAAATGTGCCAGCGAGTTTGGCGGCGTGAACCGGCCGCGAGGGAAGTCCGATGCGTGACGACATTCATTACAACAACATCATCGACGGTGAAGAAGCGCATCGCGCCCAGGCGATGGCCGACGAGGCCCCCAACACCGCATCGGAACTGATCGATCCGCGCCAATTCTACATCACGCAGCACTACCTCCTTTACACGCGCGAGAATCACGAAGTCTGGCGCGACCTGTTCAATCGACGATGGACCGTGCTCGAAGAGCAGGTGAGCCGAACGTTTCTTGACGGGATGAAGGTCCTGCGACTTTCGGGCGAACGCATCCCTCTGCTTTGCGACGCGGTGCTCAGCCGCGATTGCGAAGTTGCCGATGGCAAGGTGCTCAAGGCTGGAACCAAGCTCGAAGGTATCAACCGTTACCTTGGCGAAGTGAGCGACTGGGCGAGCTATGGCGTTCCCGGCTACCTCCCGGCCAAGGCCTTCTTTGCCTGCCTGGCCAAGCGGCAGTTCCCGACCACCGTGCTCATCCGCCCGCGCGAGGTGATGGATTATCTTCCCGAGCCCGACATCTTCCACGATGTGTTCGGGCACGTGCCCCTGCACGCACACCGCGTCTTCGCCGACTTCCTGCAGACCTACGGCAAGGCCGCGTTGATGTGTGAAAATGAAGTCCACGTCAAGCGGCTCAGCCGCCTCTTCTGGTTCACGGTCGAGTTCGGGTTGATCAAGGAGGACGGGCGAACCAAGGTCTATGGCTCGGGCCTGGTGAGCAGCCATAGCGAGGCGGAGTATTCGCTGAAAGGCCAGTGGGCCAAGGCAGGCCGGGCAGCGCAGGCATGCACACCACGCGAGGTTGCCGAGTGGCGTCCGTTCGATATGGAAGAAGTCTGCGAGACCGACTTTGAGATCGACCACTTTCAGCCTATCTATTACGTGCTGGAGAGTTTCGAGCAGTTGCGCGATGCGATGAACCGGTACGCTGAACGGGTATTGGGCAGCGGGGCCAGAGGTGCGCTCGCCGCGAGCAGTGTGTGACCTTAGAGGTTGGCGCAACATTGCGCCAACCGATGGGAACCTTCAAACGTACCAACCTTCAACGACCTCGCCAACGGTCTGCTCTTGAAGCTCGGATTCAATTATCAGCCGTGACCATCAAACGTTCGCAGGCTCATGGAGCTGTCCGTTGCAGCAGTTCGCGAGAACAGTCCGCTTCCACCTCGACGGTCTGCGCCTCCACCCCAAGCGCCGCCTCATCACGGTCGCGTTGGTCGGCGGTCTGCTCGGCGCCATCATTCTCGCCATCACCATCATCAACATCGTTGTCAGCGCTCCGCAAGGTTCGCCCCCGCCGAGGCCGATGGGCCTGCTCCCTGAAGTTGCCGAAGGTCCGCGCCAGCTCGATGAACTCAAGAGCCTATCCGGTCTGGTCATTCCCAACCTTGGGTCCGGTGGTTGGCGGCTGGTCGGAGGCACAGCTTCCACCAATCCAGATCGGGCCGAAACCCGCTCGTGGATGTTCATGCTCGCCCCGACCGACAATCGCGCGGCCAAAGTTACCGATTTCAAGAAGCTCGCGCCAGATGTGGGCAAGCTTGTCCCGGCCCTCGCTCTTTCCGAATCGTTCGCCTTGGAACTCGGTCGAATGTCGGTCGGCAAAGCCGTCGAAGCCTGGAAGAGCGCACGTTGGAAAGTCCAGGGTGGTGGCGACGCGGCGATCGACATCCTTGAAACCGATCTGGCCGTCGTGGCGCGTGTGGTGTGGGTGAAGACCACGCCGCGATAATCCGCGGACAGCACGCCGCCCAAACAGCCAACTTCTTACCACTTCAAAGGCGCGCCCTCAATCAGTTCCGGTGCTATTATTTTTCTTCGGCTCGGTCTGCGCGCGGCGAACACCCGCGCACCCGTGTCGGGTGGGTGAGGCGACCACAAGACAAGGAGTGGCCGCGACCTTGGCTGCACCCGGCCATGTTTGGATTTCGCAGAGCGCCGCGCGGCGTAAAGCGATGCGGGGCGGAACCCGGCCTTTCGGCCGTGTATGCCCAATAGGGGCCGCGATGGCGACCGTGACGATGCCGAAGAATGCGTTTCTCCATGGCCGATGGACTGTGGAGGACTCCACCCGCTTGTACGGATTGGCCGATTGGGGCAAGGGCTACTTCGGTGTAAACCCGACGGGTCACCTGACCGTCATGCCCCACAAGAACCCGCTCGAGCAGATCGACCTGCTCGATCTTGTTAACGGCCTGGCCGATCGCGGCGTTCACACGCCGGTGCTCATCCGGTTCTCCGGAATACTCGACCACCGCCTGCGCGAGATCCGCAGCGCATTCGACCGGGCCATCGCCGAGAACCAGTACGCCGGGCAATACCACTGCGTCTACCCGATCAAGGTCAACCAGCAGCGCCACGTCTGCGAAGAGGTGGCCAAGCTCGGCAAAGAGTTGAAGTTTGGTCTGGAAGCCGGCAGCAAGCCCGAGCTCCTGGCCGTCCTCGCCCTCTCCGAGGGCCAGGACGAAATGCCCATCGTCTGCAACGGGTTCAAAGATGATGAGTTCATCGAAACCGTCGTGCTGGCCACCAAGCTCGGGCGGAACATCATCCCCGTTGTCGAGAAGTTCAGCGAGCTTGAGCTGATCTGCAAGCACGCCGAACGCTACGGTGTGCGGCCCAAGATCGGCATCCGCGTCAAGCTCTCCAGCCGCGGCGCAGGCCGGTGGGAGGCCTCCGCCGGCGCACGCTCCAAGTTCGGTCTTTTTGTGACCGAGGTCCTTGAAGCACTCGAGTTCCTCAAGGCCCGCGGCATGGCCGATTGCCTCAACATGCTCCACTGCCACGTCGGCAGCCAGCTCTTCGATATCTCCCAGCTCAAAAACGCCGTCAACGAGTTGACACACATCTACGCCGAGCTCGTCCGTCTCGGCGCGGGCATGACGATGATCGACATCGGCGGCGGAATGGGCGTTGATTACGACGGCTCTCAGTCCGCATGGACCAGCTCGATCAACTACACCGTCGATGAATACGCGGCCGACGTCGTCTACCGCATCAAGACCGTCTGCGATGATGCTGGCGTCGCACACCCGACCATCCTCAGCGAGTCCGGGCGCGCCATGGTCGCCTATCACAGCGTGTTGGTTGTCAATGTCCTCGGCAAAAGCAGCTTCAACGTCGAGCCTGAGATGGTGCGCATCAAGGCCGACCTCGCACTCGAGAAAGAACCACCTCAGCCCGTGCTCGACCTCATGGATGCCTACGAGCGGCTCGGTGATCGCAGCGTGCTCGAGGTCTATCACGATGCCATGCAGGCCCGCGATGAGGCCATGAGCCTCTTCAGCCTCGGGTACATGTCCCTCCCCATGCGTGCCGCAAGCGAGCGGCTCTTCTGGTCGATCGGGAGCAGGGTGCTTGAAACATGCGCGAAAAAGGGCGAGGTTCCCGAAGAGTTTGAAGCCCTCCCCGAAATCCTCAGCGATATCTACTTCTGCAACTTCTCACTCTTCCAATCCATGCCCGACTCGTGGGCCATCGATCAGCTCTTCCCCATCGTCCCCATTCACCGCCTCGACGAAGAGCCCACCCGTCGCGGCGTCCTCGCCGACATCACCTGCGACTCCGACGGCAAGATCGACAACTTCGTCGATAAGCGCATCGAGAAGAAAGCCCTCGAACTCCACGAACTGCGAAGCGTGCCAACCAACGGTCATGCGGCTCAGACTTCGCCCAACGGCCACACGCCCGCCACAACTGCCGGCCCCGCAACAACAGCCGGAGCAGTTCCCGAGCCTTACTACCTCGGCGTCTTCCTCCTCGGTGCCTATCAGGAAATTCTCGGCGATCTGCACAACCTGCTCGGCGATACCCACGCCGTCCACGTCAGCTTCAACCACGATGGCAACGCCAACGATGGTCCCGAAGGCGGCAACTGGTCCATAGATGAGGTCATCGAGGGTGACACCGTCAAAGAAGTCTTGAGCTACGTGCAGTTCGACGACCAGGACATGCGCCGCGCTGTCCGACGCGATATCGAGCGTGCCATCAAGGCCAACCGCGTGACCGTCGCCGAGGGCAAGAGCCTGCTGGCCTTCTACGAAAGCGGCCTAGATGGGTACACGTATCTGGAAGAATAAATCGTGACCAGCGAAAAACCCGGGCGCACGCTCAAAGCCGTCCCATTCCGGCCCTCCCGAATCCATCTGGGCGGCGGAAGATCACTCGAAATTGCACACCCCGAACTTGCACTCATCTCGCCTGGTGGTCGAATCGTCGCGATCTACGATGAGCCCGATGCTCTTGAGATCGTTGACGTGTTCATGATCCAATCTATCCAGTTCCTCCCCGATCGCCGCGGCGGCCAGACCCGCCGCAAAGCGAGCTGAGTCAACATTGCTCCCCCCGCTTCACCCGATCCACCGTTCGTGTGCGATGTCCAGCTTTCATCAACGCTGAACCGAATCAGTGTGGGTGCAGCTGATCCTTCGGATGCCACCACCCGCGGTCGAGCCCGTGGGTGGTGATGCGAGCCCTCAGAATCTTGTTTGAATCCGAGCGGTGTCCATCCATGTTTATCCGTGGTGCTTCGTATTTCGCGCGTACCCTCCCCTCCCTTGCTCCTCACCGCCCAACGCATCACCAAGACCCACGGCCTCCAGACCCTTTTCACCGGAGTCGCCCTCAGCATCGCCGAAGGCGAGCGCGTTGGCTTCATCGGTCCCAATGGCGCGGGCAAAAGCACCCTCCTCAAAATCCTTGCCGGCCACGAGCTGCCCGATGATGGCACCCTCAGCGCCGCCAAAGGTCTGCGGGTCGTCTACGTTCCTCAGCAAGACGACTTTCCCGCAACCATCAACGGCCAGCCCGCCACCTCGCACGCCGTCGTCACCGATGCCGCGCTCAAGGGCGGCTTCATGCACGATCTTCATGAGGCCGAGCTTCAAGCCGACATCATCCTCGGGCGCATCGGCTTTGATGACAACCACATCACCGCGCTCGCCAACGCACTTTCCGGCGGTTGGAAGAAGCGACTCTCGATCGCCCGCGGGCTGGCTACTTGTGCCGGTGAGCCAGATCTGCTCCTGCTTGATGAGCCCACCAACCACCTCGATCTCGACGGCATTGACTGGCTCGATGATCTCCTCAAGCACCCGCCCACCTCCAACGCCTCGTTCACCTCGGTCTTTGTCACCCACGACCGCGCGTTCCTCGAAAGCGTCGCCACGCGCGTCGTCGAGCTCAGCCTCGCCTATCCACAGGGCACGCTCAGTGTCGATGGCAACTACACCGAGTTTCTTCGCCGCAAAGATGAGTTCCTCTCCGGACAGGCCCGCGCCGAGCAGGCCCTGGCCAATCAGGTCCGCAAAGACATCGCCTGGCTCGCACGCGGCCCGCAGGCCCGCCGCACCAAGTCCAAAGCCCGTGCCGAATCGGGCTACGACCGCATCGATGAACTCGCTGAAATCAAGAGCCGCAACACCGCCGCCGCCGGGGGCGCGGCCCGTGTCGATTTCACCGCCACCGGTCGCAAGACCCGCAAGCTCATCAGCGCGGTCAACATCGCCAAGGCGTTCGGCGATCGCAAGCTCTTCAGCGATGTCAACATCTCGCTCGGCGTCGGCGATTGCCTCGGCCTGCTCGGCCCCAACGGCAGCGGCAAAACCACCCTCATCCGCGTCCTCACTGGTGAGCTTGCGACAGACCATGGCGAGGTCCGCAAATCCGAACCACCCCCTCGCATCGTCGTCTTCAGCCAGCACCGCAAAGACTTTGACCCGACCACCAAGCTGAGCGAAGCCCTCTGCCCCGTCAGCGATGCCGTCCGCTTCCGTGGCCAATCCATGCACATCACCGCGTGGTCGCGCCGCTTCCTTTTTCGCGACGATCAGCTCGATCAGCCCGTCGGCTCGCTGTCGGGCGGTGAGCTGGCCCGCATCCACATCGCACGAATCATGCTCGAACCCGCCGATGTCCTCGTGCTTGACGAGCCGACCAACGACCTCGATATCCCAACGCTCGAAGTTCTCGAAGAAGCCCTCGAAGACTTTCCCGGCGCGCTCGTCCTTGTCACCCACGATCGCGCCATGCTCGACCGCCTCGCCACCGACATCCTCGCCCTCGATGGTCGCGGCAACTCCGGCCTCTACGCCAGCATCGATCAGGCCCTCGCCGCGCACGCCGCCGCCGAGTCCGCGCGCATCGCCGCCATAAAGAAGGCCGCCACACCGGCAACCCCCGTCGCTGCTCCCAACGCGCCCGCTCGCAAAAAACTCAACTACAACGACCAGCGAGAGCTCGACACCATCGAGAAGCGCATTCACGATGCCGAGAAGCTCGCCGCCGATGCCGAGTCCAAACTCGCCGACCCCGCCGTCGCTCTCGATCACGAAAAAATGGCCGAGGCCTGCGCCAACCTCGGCGCGGCCCAGGCCTCCGTCGCGGCGCTGTACGCTCGCTGGGAAGAGCTCGAAGCCAAGTCCAGCTAAGTCCTCACCCGCGCCGCTGCGTCACACCCAGTTCTTCTTCCGAAACATCCGCCTCGTGAATGTCGCCCACGCTCCGCGTGCGCACCACAATCGTCGGCCCGCCGCGCTTCTCGCCGCTCCCCGCGTGCATGCTCCGCTCGTGCAGCGCCGCCTCGCGCCCATCTTCCGTCACGGTGTACACCATCCCGATCGTGTGCTCCGCCTCACCCAGCAGCAGACGGTTCACAAGCTCCACACCCTGCATCAACGTGTGGTCAGTGTTGCTCACCTCATACTTCCACATCCCGAAACGCCCGCGCGAATAGATGTCCCGCGCCTCAAGCCACGGAATCACATCCGTCAAAATCTCGTCACGATCAACCGTCGGTGTCGGGTACGAATAGTCGGCGTAGTAACACCAGCGACTGATGATGTTCGCCCGCTCCCCCTTCCCGAGCAGCCCGGCATTCTCCAGCCCGATGATGCACTGTTCAATCACTGCATCCGCATTCTTCCCATCCTGCCCCGGTGTAGCCTTGAACGCGCTCTCGCTCACTTCGCAGAGCAGCGAGTAGCAGTTGTCCTTGTCGGGCGTCATGTTCGGTGAATAGTTCGAGAGGTACGTCACGCGATAGAACGGGCAGTTCTCTTCAGGAAAGTACATCCAACTCTTCGTATCCGGTGTCCCCGCGCCCGCCGCGCGGCTCTTTAGCCCGATCCCCACCATGTACCCCGAAGAGTGCCTCAGCTTCCCCGCAAGACCGGCAATCTCTTTCAACCCTCGATGCCTTGATGCCTCCTTGCCTTGCTGCCTCTCTTCCTTCAACAGCTCGACGCACAGCACATCCAGCGGCAGCGCACTGATCAGGATGTCATACCCCTCGCTCGCGCCATCCGCAAAGTGGATGATCTTCCGATCAAGGTCGATCCTCTCCACGGTCATGTTCAACCGAACATGACCGCCCAGCACGCGCTCGAACCGTCTGTAAAACTCGCCCGTGCCACCGTGCAGCGGAAACTTGAACTGGTTGTTTGGTCCCCACCCGAAGTCATCCTGACCCAGCATCACGTTCTTCAGCGCGCGATCAATATCAAGCACCGCCACCCGCTCTCCGATCCACTGCTTGTTCATCATCTCGGGCGGGTGCGCCCACACCTTGAAGTTGTACGGACGCATGAAGTGCTTGGCGATCCCCTCGCCAAAAACCGCGTCGATAAACTCGCCAAAGTTCTTCGCCGCGCCCGGCGATGAAACCTTCCCCTTCCCCGTCTGAGCCTTGATCAATCCCGACATGCACTCATACGCCGCATCTCGCGGCAGGTATCGAATGTTGTTCTGAAACGGGTACGGAACCCATGTGTCGAACATCCGCACCCAACTCTCCCGGTTGTTCAGCGTGAACTCATCACCCATCAGCTTCTGAAAAACTTCGTCGTAGTACGTGTAGTGACTGAACATCACGTGCCCGCCGATATCCCACGTGAACCCTTGCGGGTCCACAAAGCTGTGCGCCAGCCCCCCGATATATGGGTGACGATCGAAGATCGCAAAGTTTGAATAGCCAAGCTCTTTGAGCCGGTACCCAGCCCCTAGACCGGTGGGTCCAGCGCCCAGAATAACAATCTTCGCCTCAGCATCACTTCCACCAAATGGGGGATCTTTGGGGATAACTTGACTTCCCCGCTCTGCCATGTTAGGATGAAGATTGGTATCGGTCGTGCGTGCTGACATCCGTGACTCACTGTTTTCTAGGGGATGACCGTGGGCCTTGCCGTGACGAAGTCGCCGGGTCTTGCTCGCCTCGCGCGCTACCCATCACTCCAAACCGAGACCTCGGAGCCTAAGCGTAGCGTGGATCAGCCTTCGGTGCGCCTCGCGACGAGCGATTGGCGTAAGTACCTGTCATCAAACGACTTGTGTGAGGTATCCTGCAAATTTGTTCCCTGCTCCTTTGCGCAACTCGCACGCACCTTGCAGAACCCTCTCCCTTCCAGCCGACAATACTCCGTTCCCTCTGCCAGTGCCTCACATCTTTGGGGGATCAGACCGCCCAACCCTCCCCGACAGTCGCCATTCATTCTTTCCAACACCGAAACGTGGGATATCGCCAGTTCGGGGTGTCTTTCCAGGGGTCATGTCGGGTATTCTACTTCTCCAGTGATGTCCGCATTCTGTAACTCCCGCGTTCCGGCCAGGGTCTTGCCAGGAGCCCAACTTTCATCCGCGCCACGCTCCAAGGTGGCTCCGGAGGTGTGGCGATGAATATGCTGGTCAAGGAAGCTCAGCAGGCTCTTCGAGCCGCAGTACGGATGACCGAGAAGGTCTGCGCGCTCCCCGCAGTCGCGACGCAGGATTGGTGTGATCGCGCCGCCGCCGCACTTCTTCCTCCCGATAAACCTGCCGTTACTGTTGTGCTTGTCGGTCAGGTTGATGAGCACGGCGTGATTCTGCGCACCGAGGCAACGGGTGTCGCCGGGTGTTATGCGGCCGAAGTCACCACCACCGTTGGTCGGTCGCAATCCTCCACGAGTGTGGTCAGCCTTGATCCGAACGATGCGATGCTGATGCGTGTCAAGACTTCGATGCACCAGGCGCGTGAACTTGCCTGGGGGCCGGGTACGCTCGCCATCGCCGCGGCCAAAGTCACGATGATTGATCGAAGCAACCCCGGGGCTTCGGCACCCGCCGGGCTGCTCCGCCGGTGGGATGGACTGAAGCTTTCGGGCATCTTGCTCGGTGCCACGGGCATCGGCAATGATCGACGCATTCTTGTGATCGAGATCGGGCTTACCGGTCCCGCCTCCGGCCAGCTTGAAAGCGATGCGGCGGCACTCGAAGCCGTGATTCCGTCGCTCGCGCGGCGCGCGGTCATGGCTATTGGGCCTGATACCTCCGATGGCGCGCAGTGGCTCACCGCGCGCGAGCAGATCATTCTTCAACACCTTCTGCTCGGCGAGAGTGTCCGCACCATCGCCACCAAACTCGAACGCAGCCCGCACACCGTCCACGATCACGTCAAAAGTCTGCACCGCAAGCTCAACGCCAAGAGTCGCGGCGAACTCGTGGCCCGTGCACTCGGGCATGTTGATCCGGCGGCCATCCTCGTGGGCAAGCCCGTCATCAACACCAGTGCCACCGCCACCGCAAAGCCCTCGACCCACGCCTGATTTCGCGCTCGCTCGCGGGCCGCGGCTTATGCTCGTCGGATGATCCCACGCCGCCTCAACCCGTTCGCGAACCTTCCCCGCGGACGCGAGGTTTGGGCTTGGGGCATGTACGATCTTGCCAATCAGTCGTTTCAACTTCTCGTTGATACGTTGTTGCTCGTGATCTATTTCAAGAACGTGGTCGCGCCCACGCCCGAGAAGGGCGTCGCCCTCTGGGGGCCGATGGTCGGTGCGGCGATGCTTCTGGTGGTGATCCTCTCACCGATTCTCGGCGCGCTCGCCGATGCACGATCGTGGAAGAAACCACTCCTGATCGCCACCGGGCTGGGCGCTGTGCCGCTTACGTGCGCCCTCGCCCTGATGGAACCGGGCATGGTCTGGCAGACCGCCGCCCTCTACATCACGGCCAAGCTGCTTGTCGGGCTTGGTGAAAACTTCCTCGGCTCGTTCCTGCCCGAACTCTCGACCCCGCAGACGGTGGGCAAGGTCAGCGCCATCGGCTGGACGATGTCGTATATCGGCGCGCTCTTCTTGCTCGGCATCACCGCGATCGTGATCTGGGGCTTCAACGCCACCGACCCGCACCAGTGGCGATGGATCTTCGTTCTTGCCGGCGCGTGGTTCCTCGGGGGCATGATTCCCGCCATGGTTCTGCTTCACGAGCGACAACCGCCCGCCACCATCACGCGCGATCCGCGCCAGCACTCGCTCGCCGCAATCACCACCGACAGCGTCCGCGGCCTGCGACAGACCATCCGCGATGTCAGACGCTACAGGCAGTTGGTCCGCTTCCTCGCCGTCTTCTTTGTCTACAGCCTGGGCACCAACACCGTCATCTTCTTTCTTGGCTCGATCGGCGACAGCTTCGGGTTCAAGATCGGCGAACTCACGCTCATGGCCCTTGTCATGGCCGCAACCGCTGGCGCGGCCGCGGCGGGCGCGGCGGTCTTTCAAGACCGCATCGGTCACAAGCGGCTCATCACCATCGTGCTCATCGTGTGGGTGGTCAGCACGCTCGCCATGGCGTTGCTCTCGCGTTCAAGTTCGGCCGTCGCGAGCGAGACGATGCGGCTGGCCATCTGGCCCCTTGCGGGCGCGCTCGGGCTTGCGCTCGGGGGCATCGGCACCGGCAGCCGCGCCTTGATCGGTGCGTTTACACCCGTCGCGAAGTCGGGCGCGTTCTTCGGGCTTTGGGGCATGGTCTACAAGTTTGCGGGCGTGGTGGGGCCGGTCTGCTTCGGACTGGTGAGCGGGCACATCGGGCGCAGCACTTCGCTCTTCGTGTTGTGCGGGTTCTTCCTTGCGGGCCTTCTGCTTCTGCCATGGGTCGATGATCAGGAAGGCATGCAAGACGCACGTGGCTCCGCCATCCCTGGCGATGTGTCCACCTGATGATCCCACCCCGCACCCGTTATCCAACCGCCATCGCACCACATACCCATGCCCTTCCTGTGAAGCTGGGTAGCCTTCCCGTCCTGTCGCATCACCAATTGTTTGTTATTGTCACCGGCACGTGTCAGCGACCATCTCCGTGGTACGCTTGAGTATCGAGTCTGTGCGTTTCAGATGCGTTGTTGCAGGTCCGCGATCGGCGTGACCACCAGGAGGATGTCGATGCGTTTTTCAACGAGTGTATTGGCCGCTGCGTTCACGTGTGCTCTGGCCGCGCCCGCGATGGCGACCAATGTCTGCGGCCCGATCACCGTCAACACGACGTGGAACATCGCCAACAGCCCATACCTGCTGACGTGCGATGTGCGCGTTCTGACCGGCGCGCTGCTCACGATCGATCCGGGTGTGGATGTGGTCTTTGCACCAAACACCACGCTGGTGGCTGAGGGTGGGCAGATTCACGCGATCGGAACCATTTCCAACTACATCCGATTCTATTCGCAGAACAATGTCAATCGTGGCGAGGGTGTGCGCGTGCAGGGTGGAGAGTTCCGGGTGGATTACGGAAAGTTCACCACGCTGAACAACGGCACAAGCCTCACCTGCTGCGGCAGCCCGTTCAACCCGCCTCTGTTGGTAAATCACAGCGAGTACGTCGGCAATCAGAACGGCATCTCGGGATACACGATCCCGACTGCGCAGATCCTCAACACCTATTTCCAGGGCAATGTCTACGCCGCGGGCCAGGGTTATCAACACTACAGCAACTGCCGGTTCGTAGGTAACACGTACGGGTTTCAGTTCAGTGAGAGCATCACGCTGGAAGACTGCGAGTTTGATGGGCATCAGGTGGCCGTCAGTTCGCCCAATGGCAACGGCATGGCCGCGTATCGCTGTTACTTTCACGACAACATCCTCGCCCTTGAGAACGTGGTGACGATCGAGCGTTGCACGATCATCAACAACCAGACGGGCGTGCGCATCACAACACCCTACCTGAACTCGATGCAGTGCAACGATATTTATCAGAACGACAACTTCAACGTGGTGATGGCGACCGGCACAACGCTCAACGCCCCAAACAACTGGTGGGGCACGAGCATTCCGTCGCAGATCGATGCTGGCATCTATGACGGGTTCGACCAGATCGGGCTTGGATTCCTGCAATACGCGACACCACTCTCGGGCGATCAGGCCGAGACCAGCACCTGTTCCTGCACCATTCCCAACCTCGTGGTTATGACTCCCTCGTTCTCTGAATATGTTGGCCAGCCTGCGACCTTCACCGTCAATGTCACCGCGGTTGGCACGCCGACCTATCAATGGAAGCGCAATGGTGTGGCCCTCGCGAACAACGGCCATTTCTCCGGTGCGACCACCACCACGCTCACCATCAACTCGATCTACGACCCGGGCACCGGACCCAACTGGACCGATGCCGGTGCGTACTCATGCACCGCCACCAACGTCTGTGGCTCAGCAACTTCCGCCGACATCAACCTGACCGTGCAGGTCTGCGGGGCCGATTTCAACAACAGCGGCACTGTGAGTGTGCAGGACATCTTCGACTTCCTCGCGGCCTACTTCGCGGGTTGCCCGTAAGCTCGTTGCGGTTGGGATTGAACAAAGAGGTTTTACCGTCTCTCCGCGGTGCCAGGGCCGTCATCGACAAGAACGTCGATCTCACCGACGAAGGATCACTTGGCGGCCGCGATGTCGTCGTAGGCCTTCTGCGCTTCGGGCGCGAGGTCGGGCCTTTGGCGCAGGCGGTTGAGGGCTTCGACCTTCTCGCCGCTCGCCTGCAGGATGTACGAGGCCAGCGCATCGTGGCCGGGGTTGCGCATCCAGTAGTCATCGGTCTGCCAGCGTCGCGGCCCGGCCATCACGATCAATCGCGCGCCGGGCCTGTCGCCCAGCTTCCACGCCACGGCCGCACCTTTGCCCGCAAGGGTTCCGGTGCGCATCCAGAAAAACTCGTTGACTTCCTTCTTGGTGATCGGCCCTTCAAGCTCGGTGATGGCGCACAGCACGGCGTAGGCGAAGGCGGTGCTTGGCGCATCGTTGCGTTCATCAAGCCGTTCGTGGGCCAGCATGAGCGCGCCCTGCATGGTCAGCTCACCAGCGGTCCATTGCCGGACGATCTCCGCCTGCCCGCCCGTCGGGTTGGTTGAGCTGAGGGTGTAGATCTTCTCAAGCCGAACCGGCTCGGGCTCGGAACACGCCGCGAGCGTCAGCAGGCAGAGGCCGGCAACGATGATCGGCACACCTCTGAACGCGCTGCGAATGGTCATGCACATCTCCATCAAAGAGTGATCGGGCATACCTGCGCCGGAGGATTGAGTTTCACACGATTGCGCTCGGTGCTGCCTATGACGGGGGTCAACATCCGCCTGGCAGACCCCTAAGCTTGTCGGTTGGTTGACTGTTCGTGCCTGATCGCATCAACTACGGTCATGCGACGTTCGTGGGACACTGGTTGGGTCGATACGACTTGGAGGATTGGCGCGTGATGCGATCTTTGCGGCACATGACCCTGGCGGTGGCGCTCGGTGGTCTGGCAGGACTCTCTGGCGGAGTGGGTGGGTGTGCTTCAGAGACCATCCGTCGCCCCATGCTCGAATCTTCGGTCGTCGAAGGTGAAAGTGGCGCGCCGGCTGATCTTGCCGTCGGTGGTGCCGCGGCCGATCTTGAGTTCTTCGACCGGCTCAGCGTGCAAAAGCTGGTCTGCCATGACGATGCGGTACACGCCGGGTTGCTGCTGGTGGGCGGTCCGAGCGCGCCGGAATATGCCGGGCGTGTGGCGCGGGCCGAACGGCTGGCGATCATCGACCCCGGCTTTGACCGTCCATCTCACGAGGCGGTCACGATCGGAGATGTCTCAAAGATGCTCGTGCGGATCGTTGATGGCCCGCGCGTGGGTGATGGCCTCTCGCAGGAGCGGGCCGTCTCGCGGCTGGTAACGCGGGGTTGGTTGCCAGCCCAGGCCAAGGCCTATCAGGGCCTGACCGGTGCGCAGTTTGTCACGCTGATCGGAACCGCGCGTGAAGAGCGCGTCCGCAACCCGAAGGTTGCGGGAGCAGGCGCAACTTCAGACGAAGTGGCCGCGATCGGTCGTCGGGCTGCACAAGCGCGCCCCGAGCCCCTGCCGGTGGCTGCGATCGAAGCGCCAACCCCTCCCACCCCTCCCACCCTTCCCACCCTTCCCACGCCTCCCACCCCTCCCCGTCCGGTTGCGGAGGTTGCGAAGGTTGTGCCTCCTCCGACAAAGCCCGAGCCCGCGCCTGTTGAGCGTAAGCCGACAGCGGTCGTGCGTGAACCGGTGGCCGCTGCGCCCTCCCCCGCGGCTGAAAAGCCCACCATTTGGGTTCCTGGCAAACCGTTGAAGCGGCCCGCAAAGCCTGTAAAGTGAACACGTATCAGCTCCCCGAACCACGCGGCCATGCCGCACACACCTCGCGCATCTTGGGCAAGCGGCCCGATGTCAAATGTTGGAGAGAGTCATGAGCAAGCACACGCGGTTGGCCATGGTGGTGGTGCTGGGTCTGGTGGGGGCGGCCCAGGCCATGCCCGCGCAACCAGCAGGAACAACATCCAGGCAGCCGGGCAAGCCCGTCAGGCGCGGCAAGCCCGTGAAGCAACCGGTGATCGATCTTGCCAAGCAGGCGATGGACCGTCGTCCGGGCCAGGTTTTGCCGGGTGATCCGCCCCCGGAAAAGTTCGCCGCGCCGATGAAAGCCCCGGCGACGGAGGTCAAGCCGGGGATGGTGACGCCACCGATGCCAACGCCCACCGGCCCCAGCGAAGAGGGGAAGGATGGAACCACCGGTCGTCTCATCAAACCAGCGCCCGCGCCGGTGAACCCGGATGCTGGGCCGCGAATGGCACCGAAAGGTGCGGAGGTGGCGAAGCCTGAAGCCCAGCCAGCGACAAAGCCCACTGTACCGCAAGTTCCGAGCGCGCCAGAGCCTGCGCCCCAGAAGCCTGAGTCAGACAAAACACCGATCGACCTGCCAAAGGTTGCCGCCGACGATGTGGCCTCCACCCCGGCGAGTCTTGTGGTGCTGCGTGCGCCTGCTGGCCGGGCGGGCGGAAAGGCCCAACCGGTGTATACGTGGCAGAACGCCCGTGTCGCCATCGCGCGGGTTGAGGGCGATGCGGCGGGTGTTCAGTGGCGCGCGCTCGGTGATGGGGTCGAGGTCTGGCGAACCGCCGAGCCGGGGGCGAGCGCGGAAGGTCGATTCGAGATTCGCACAGGTTTGAATACCGAGGTGGTGGTTGAGGTTGAGAGCGTTGGGGGTCGTGTTGAGGTTCGAGTCGGCAGGCTCAGCCGCGTGAGGGTTGAGGAGGCGGCGGCGAGTGGACCTGCCATGGCTCAGCGGCCATCGGTGCGGGTTGACCATGGGAGCGTGGAGCTTGGACTGGTGGGCGGGGAAGGGGTTGAGACGCTGATGAGAAGCCCAGATCGGTCGGGCGGGTTTACCACCAGCGCCGGCGCGCGCGTGAGCTACAGCGCGTTTCGAGGGACCAAGGTGGATGTGATGGATACCTCATCCAGGGTGGTTCGCGGGGATGCGGACACCGCGTCTGAGTGATAAAGCCTTCGTCTCAGATCAGAACTTAAGGTTATGGTGGGAATGAACTTATGTTCATTAACGGTATTCGTTTGGATATTAAATCTGGTATCTTGTACGTATCTTGAGCTTGCTTAGCCGAACTTTAGCGTACAGAGTTGATGAGGAACTTGGAAGAAGACACCCCGATTCACGGGACAGATCAGCAGCCGTTCCGCTGATGTCTCTGTACAGAAGGGTGAAGGTTGGTGGCGAAGGCAAGGTTCGGGGAAAGGGTGCCCATGTCCTTTAGGACAGACGGGTCACTATGAAGAGCACCAGGTCGATCACCGGGCGGGCAGTTGAAGTCGTTCCGTGGCAGGTGCAGGCGTTGCAGTTGCTTGAAGAGCACCACTTGTGCGCGTGGTCGGCATCGCGCGATCGGCGGCGGAAGTTTGGTGTTGATTTGGCTTGGCACTTGGCCGGGCTGAATGACACGCAGGTGTGCGTGTTTGAAGGGTCGAAGATCACGGACCTTTCGTCGTTCTGCAGCGCGCTCGAGAGATCGTTGGGCTTTGAACGCATTGACCGGGCGATTGATACTCCGCCGGGTGTTGTTGGGTCGCTCAGGCGCCGGTTGACCCCGAAAGGGTCGGAGCCGATCAAGCAGCGGTTTTATTTGTGGTTGGATGCCGATGTCCTGCTTCGCCGTGATGCGCAGTTGTTTGGTCGGCTGGTGGATGCGATCACGGGTGTGGCGGCGGAGTCGGAATACGTGAGCGAGGACCTGTTGCTGCTTCAGCGGGCGATCTTTGTGGGCGGGGCGGCGCTGGATGTGTATGCCGAAGACCCACGGGGACAGTTCAGCGCGTGGTGGAGCGACGATGGTGAGGACCCGCTGTGGCGCGTGGTGACAGGGGTGGCCGCGCCCAAGCTGCACCGGTATGAGATCGGGCGCGAGGTGGGGGTCTGAGCGTTCGGTTGAGTTGATGATGTGAAGGGGAGGATGGTCGGGGGGTTGACTGGTTGAGGTTTGTGTGCTTTGCTGCGCACCCATGCGCATCATCTCAGGCCGGTTCCGGTCAAGACAACTTCACACGCCCAAGGACGCGATGACGACGCGCCCGATTCCTGATCGGGTCAAGACATCGCTTTTCGGGCTGTTGCACGGGAACTGCGAGGGCGCGAACGTGCTTGATTGCTTCGCGGGAACCGGCGCGATCGGGCTTGAGTCCCTGAGCCGGGGCGCGGCGCGGTGTGTGTTTGTCGAGCGCGATCGGAAAATAATCGAGATCCTCGAGCGGAACATCGAGATGCTCGGGTGCGGCGATGAGTGCGAGGTTGTGAAGTCGGATGTGCTTGGCCCGGCGACCCTGACGCGTGCGCCGCGCCCGGTGAACCTGGCGTTCTTTGACCCGCCGTATCCGCTTGTGCTTGATCCGAAAGACTGGGAGCGCGTGGCGCGGCAGTTCTCGCGGGTCATTGATCTGTTGAGTGACGATGGGTTTGCCGTGCTGCGGACACCCTGGCCCTTTCAGCATGAAGAGGTCATTCATGCCGATGGTCGGCGCGAGTGGCGATCTCCGCTGGTGGGCATGGCCGAAGAGAAGGAG
>Ga0163144_10006072_pt1 | contig 26746 bp, 18 predicted proteins | sample OliLak19BULKMAT1_FD_123175 | JGI IMG/M metagenome (GOLD analysis project Ga0163144, IMG submission 123175) | Freshwater microbial mat bacterial communities from Lake Vanda, McMurdo Dry Valleys, Antarctica - Oligotrophic Lake LV.19.BULKMAT1 | ecosystem: Environmental > Aquatic > Freshwater >...
CGCCATGTGTCGCGCGACCAACCCGTGAGCATTTCGAGCAGCGAAGGTCCGCTCCTGGGTAAGACGTTCTGCGTGACGGGGGTCCTTTCGAAGAAACGCGAGGACGTGCATCAAGACATCCGCGACGCCGGCGGAGAGGTCCACGACAAGGTGAAGAAAGGCACGACGTATCTATTGGCCGGCGAAAAGGTGGGCAAAGCCAAGCTGGACGGCGCACGCAAGTTCGGGGCAATGGTGATCGACGAGGCAGGGCTTACCGCGCTCATTCGCGGTGACGCGCCTGGAGCTCCCTGAGCGCATGCGCGCCGCTGGCCGCTTACTCGAGCAACCGCGCCTTCGCCTGCTTCTAGCGCTGAGCGGGTTGGGTCTCGGCGCGCTCTTGGTAACGCGGCTGGCATCGCAGCAGCGTTTACCGCCTGCGCGCTGTCCGGCAGGGATGGTGCTGACGGGACCGCGCTGTTGTGGCTCCGGCCAAAGCCAGAGCGGAGGCGCGTGCGCCGGCAGAGCGAGCAGCTGCTCGGCTCTGCAAGAGCTGTCGCAGCGGGGCGGTTGCGTGGCGCGTTTCGGCGTGGTTTGGCTTGCGGGCGGGGCGCTCTCGCTCGGAACCGCAGACTGGGAGGGCGCTAGCCAACGTGAGCGTTTCCCGGGCGGAAGCGTGGCTCCTTTCCGACTAGATGCGAGCGAAGTCACGCTCGAGCGCTGGGCGGCGTGCGTTGCCGAGGGCGCCTGCCCTTCGCGGCCGGGCGAGCCTGGCCTGCCCGTGAGCAACGTGAGCCCGGAGGAAGCGGAGGTATTCTGTCGAAGCGCCGCAGGCAGGCTGCCCACTGCGGCGGAATGGGTGTTCGCCGCCGCCGGCGAAGAGGCGCGACGCTTTGCCTGGGGCGGGAGCGGCTTGGTCTGCCGCCGAGCTGCATTCGGCCTCGTGCGAGGGCCCTGTGCAGACGGCGGCAGCGCGGAGCTCTCCGGGTCGCGCCCGGACGGAGCTTCGCCCGACGGCATTCTCGATCTAGCCGGCAATGTTGCCGAGTGGGCGCGCGAGCCGGGTGGCGACTACTCGGCACGTGGCGGCTCGTTCCGCTCGGAAACCGCCGCCGAGCTCAAGTCTTGGTCAGTACAGGCAACGGGCAAAGCGGCTGCGCATATCGGCTTCCGTTGCGCCTATCCGCCCTGAGGAGTTGCTCCCAACTTCGCTTCCCAACCATGCCTCCAAGGCTAGAGCTAGCCGCCACTCGACCATGCGGCAAGGTCTCGGCGAGTCGGCGTTGGGATGTGCCAAGCTGGGCGTATGACAGCCGCGGTGCTTTGCATTGGAACGGAGCTCACTCGTGGCGAGCTCTTGAATACGAACGCCGCGTGGCTCGCAGAGGCTCTGACGACCATCGGCCTGGAGGTCACGACGCTCGACTGCGTCGACGACGACCGAGCCCGCATCGAGGCCAGCCTTCGCCGCTTGGGTGCGGAGCATCGAGTCGTGATCTGCACGGGCGGGCTCGGTCCCACCACCGACGACATCACGACCGAGTGCGTCGCGCGGGTGGCAGGCGTAGGCCTGAGCCGGGACGAAGCGTCGCTTCGACAAATCGAAGCGCGGCTGGCTCGTTTCGGACGCACGATCGCCGCGTCCAATGCCAAGCAAGCCGACTTTCCACTGGGCTGCTTGGTGATCGAAAACCCGAACGGCACCGCCCCAGGCTTCCGGCTGAACCTCCTGAAGAGCATTGCCTATTTCCTGCCCGGTGTGCCTCGCGAAATGACGGCCATGTTCGAGGCCAGTATCGGCCCCGAGCTTGGCGCTTTGGTGCAGGAGCAGCGGCACCAAGTTGTTCTCCGAACCTATGGACTGCCGGAGTCCGAGGTGAACGACCTTTTGGCGGGCGTCGAGACCGCGCACGGCGTGAGCATCGGCTACCGCGCAACCATGCCCGAAATCGAGGTGAAAGTGCTCGCGCGCGCCGACAGCCGTGAAGCCGCCATCGCGATCGCGGAGCGGGCTTCGAGCGAGGTCAAAGAGCGCCTGGGCGATCACGTGTTCGGCTTGGGTTTCGGCAGCCTGCCGGACACGGTAGGCGAGCTGCTGGAGAGAAAGCAGCTTACCATCGCGTTGGCCGAATCTTGCACTGGCGGCATGGCCGCGGAGCTACTGACACGCCGCGCGGGCGCGAGTCACTACTTCCTAGGCGCGCTCGTGACCTACTCGAACGAGTCCAAAACCCAGCTGCTGGGCGTGGCTCCTGAGCTCATCCAACAACACGGGGCCGTCAGCGCCGAGGTGGCGTGTGCCATGGCTGAGGGCGCCCGTGCACGGCTCGGCGCCGATGTGACTCTCTCGTTCACGGGCATCGCCGGTCCCGGTGGGGGTACGGACCAGAAACCGGTGGGGACCGTCCACTTCGCGGTCGCTACTCCGACCGGTACGATAAGCAAGCAGCGGGTCTTCGTCGGTGGCAGAAACGACATTCGGCGCCGAGCCGCGTTTGCTGGCTTCGACCTCTTGCGCCGCAGCCTTGGCAGCTAGCGCCGAGCCAAGAGCTCGCGAATGCGCTGAGTTAGCACCTTGCCGGACTGCACGTCCCACTCCCACGTTCCGAGCTGGGCCGCCGAAATCGCGCGCCGCAGCCACTCCGCGTTGTCGCGAGCGTCTCTTTCGGACGATAACGGTGACTCTCCCATCAGGCAGGAGCCGGGCGCGGGGCGCCTCGCTCCGCCCTGGAGTCTATCTCAGTTGAGCGACGCCACGCGTCGATTCGCCGCGGGGGGCGGCGGCGACTGGCCGGGCGGTACTCGAGTAAAGCTGAGTCCGGAGTCGCCGCGATCTACCACGATGGTGTCGCCCGGCAAAAGCTCGCCGCTCAGCACTCGCTTGGCTAGCTCGTCCTCGAGATGCTTGCGGATCGCGCGACCCAGCGGTCGAGCACCAAACTGCGGGTCCCAGCCGAGCTCGCCCAGGTGATCCTTGGCGTCCTCGTGGACCTCGAGGGAAAGTTCCCGCTGGGCCAGCCTTGCGCGCAAACGGCCCAGCTGAATCTCCACGATTCTTCGGATCTGATCGCGTGACAGCCGATGATAGACGACGATCTCGTCCAGCCGATTGAGGAACTCGGGCCGGAAAGCGCGCCGCAGCGCGTCCATTGCGACCTGGCTTGAAGTTTCCTCACGGCCTGCCGCATCGAGGTCACGGCGTTCTTCGAGCTGCGCGAGCTCCGCGCTGCCGATGTTACTAGTCAGAATCATGACTGTGTTCTTGAAGTCCACGGTACGGCCTTGGCCGTCAGTCAACCGGCCGTCGTCCAGCACTTGGAGCAAGACGTTGAATACATCAGGGTGCGCCTTCTCGATCTCGTCGAAGAGAATGACGCTGTAAGGACGCCGTCGGACGGGCTCCGTCAGCTGCCCACCTTCGTCGTAGCCCACGTAGCCGGGAGGTGCGCCGATCAGCCGCGAAACAGCATGCCTTTCCTGGTATTCGCTCATGTCGATGCGGATCATGGCCCGCTCGTCGTCGAACAAGAACTCGGCGAGGGCCCGCGCTGTCTCCGTCTTACCCACGCCAGTCGGGCCCAAGAACAGGAACGACCCGATCGGTCGCTTCTCATCGCCCAGCCCCGCGCGCGAGCGCCGCACCGCGTTCGCTACCGCAAGCAAGGCGGCGCTCTGACCCACCACGCGTTTTTCCAGGTTCTCCTCCATGGACAGTAGCTTCTGCATCTCGCCCTCCAACATCTTGGAGACGGGCACGCCGGTCCACTTAGATACGATGGCGGCGATGTCCTCCTCGCCCACCTCTTCTTTGAGATATGAGCCGCTCTCTTGCAGCTGGTTCAGCTCGGCACGCTCCGCCTCTACGCGCCGCTCCAAATCCGGAATGCGCCCATACTGATACTCCGCGGCCTTTCCGAGGTCGCCTGCACGCCTTGCTTGCTCCTCCGCCAAGCGCAGCTCCTCGAGCTCGCGCTGCTGGTCCCGCAAGCGAGCTATGTGATCCTTTTCCCGAAGCCACTGTGCACGCATCCGGTCCCGCTCCTCGGAGAGCTCCGCTACCTCGCGCGCCAACACGCCAAGGCGTGTCTGACTGGCGCGATCGCGCTCCTTGGACAGCGCCTGCTGCTCGATCTGAAGCTGCATCACCCTGCGCTCGATCTGGTCGATGGGCAGCGGCAAGCTGTCGATCTCCATCTTGATCTTGCTAGCGGCCTCGTCGACCAGGTCGATGGCCTTGTCAGGCAAAAAGCGCTCGGTAATATAGCGGTTGCTGAGCACGGCGGCAGCCACCAAGGCGGAGTCCTTGATGTGAATACCGTGGTGGACCTCGTAGCGCTCCTTCAGCCCGCGCAAGATGGCGATGGCGTCGGCCACCGACGGCTGGTTCACCATGACGGGTTGAAAACGCCGTTCCAGCGCCGCGTCCTTTTCGATGTGCTTCCGGTACTCGTCTAGCGTGGTCGCGCCGATGGCGCGTAGCTCGCCACGAGCCAAGGCGGGCTTGAGCATGTTGGCGGCGTCCATGGCTCCCTCGGCGGCGCCTGCGCCCACCAAGGTGTGGAGCTCGTCGATGAACAGGATCACGCCGCCAGCCGCTACCTCTACCTCTTTCAGCACCGCCTTGAGTCGGTCTTCGAACTCGCCGCGAAACTTGGAGCCGGCAATCATCGAAGCCAAATCGAGCGCGAGGATTCGCTTTTCTTTCAACGATTCCGGGACATCACCGTTGGCGATGCGGCGCGCGATGCCCTCCGCGATGGCGGTCTTGCCCACACCGGGCTCGCCGATCAAGACAGGGTTGTTCTTGGTCCTGCGCGCCAGCACCTGCATCACGCGCCGGATCTCTTCGTCTCGGCCGATCACCGGGTCGATCTTGCCGCGCTTGGCGAGGGCCGTGAGATCGCGAGTGTACTTCTCTAGGGCTTGGAACTTGCCTTCGGGATTTTGATCGGTGACGCGCTGGCTGCCGCGGATTTCTGCCAAAGCTTGCATCAGCTTCTGGTGCGAGAGTCCGTGTCGATCGAAAATCGCCTGCACGTCCTTGTCCGAGCGAGCGGCGAGCACGAAGTGCTCGACCGAGACGTAGTCGTCCTTCAGCTTCTTGGCTTCGTCCTCGGCCGCGGTTAAAAAGGGCACGGTACGTCGCCCAAAACCCGGCTCCTGCCCGCCGGTCACTTTCGGCAACTTGTCCACGCGTTCGGTGAGACTTTGGATGAGCGCCTGGGGTTCAGCCCCTGCACGCTGGACGAGCGCGGCGCCGACACTGCCTTCCTGCTCCAGCACGGCGCACAGCAGGTGCTCCGGGATGAGCTCGGGGTTGCCTCGCCTCGTCGCAGAATCCACCGCGGCACGCAGGCTTTCTTGGCTCTTGTTGGTCAGGCGGTCCATCTTCATAGTCAGCTCCACGAGCGTTCGCGCCGCTCGTTACGCGCTGCGGCTCCGGAAACGTAAGTCGGCCCAGACGCCTTTCAAGAGGGGCCGAACCCGCCGAGCTTCGCTTTTCGTCGGGGCGCGGCTCGAAAGGGTTCCAAAACCTAGGGTGAAGGCAGCAGGACCGAGACTGAATGGCCTGGCATATCGTAAGAAAAACTGTTGCTGGATACCGCTGGCACCGTTCCCTGGGCGACCGGCTCCGGCTGTCCGTCCGCGATGCGATAGACCTTCAGGCTGCTGAATACATTTGGATGCGTGAGCTCGACAGCGGCGCTTACCGCCTCAGTGGAACGATTGATGGCCACGATCACCACCCGCGAGCTGTCCGCCGCGTCCACGCTGGCGTAGACCGAGGCCACGTCGAGATCGCTACTCGAGGCGTAGACCGAAGTGTCTCCGAACGCGCCGTTGGCCCCGTCGAAGTTTCTGAAGATTTGGAAAGCCCCCAACAAGAACGGCGCTTCGCCGCGCGCGACAGCAGCCGCCAGCTCGACGCCCTCCCGGCCGAAAATTCCTAGCGCATCCGCCGCAGCAATCGCGCCGCTGATGTGCTGACCACCCCCGAAAGACCACTCCGAAAGACCCAGCTTAGTCCCAGGGTAGTTGGCAGCCACGCTAGCCTTTAGCCAGGGAATCAGCTCGAGGGGCTTGTTTCCCAAGTTCGCGTTAATCCAGCTGCCCTCCAGGTAGTCAGGATCCCAAAGCGAACGCGCTGCCTGAACGCGCTCGGCGACCATGCCTGGAGTCGTGTCCTCGTTGATGACTCGCACGTTATCCAAGTGCGCCTCGGAGTAGTAGTGGAGCGCGACGTAATCGATGAACTCGCCTTCGGTCAGGTAGTTGGGAGAGTTCTGCAGGCTGCGCGCAGCCAAGAAGCCGTAGCCGACAAACCCCAGCACGTTCGCCTCTGCCCACGTGTCCTTGACCACTTTGGCGTAAGCGACGTTGAGGTCGACGATTTCCGCGTAGGTGGGCTTCACCGGATGGATCGGCTTGAACTTCTCGTCCCAAAGCTCGGTCTGGTGGTCGAGGGAGAACAACACGTCTTCATCAGCGTAGGAGCTGCGCAAGAACGCGACGAACTCGTCCTGGTTCACGAAGGCATCGGTGGTATCCGGCAAGAGAGCCAGTGGCGCGCCCTTTCGCGGCCGATTCTGTTTGAAGCGCGTCGCTAGATAGTTCGCCGACTGACTGACGTCCCCCGAGCAAGCCGGGGGCGCCGAGCCCTGGTTCTTATCCGCTGCAACGTGCGAGAGCATCGGCACGGTGACGATAGCGGCCGCACCCGCGAGCATAGCCTCGTCCACGACATCCGTAACGGCGACGCCCGGCGTAGAGCTTTCGGAGAGTGCAGCGTTGTTTTCGAAGCAGCGCGCGACGCCGGCGTTCGAGGCGTTGTTCTCCCAGTTGTAGGTGCTCCAGGGTGAGTCGCCAACGCGGCAGAGCGTGAAGCGAGCCTTGGCATCGTTACAGGAGAGCTGGCTCACCGTGGCGCCATAGATGAGCGGCGAAATCGGGCGCACGTCTTGGCCAGTCACGACGGTGAACGTGACGCTGTCGGCCAGCCCGTCCCCAGCATCGCCTCCAGCTCCCGCTGAGCCGGTGGGAGAGCCGGACACTCCGCTCGCTGCGCCCCCCACGTGCGCTTCACCGCCGTGGTCCCCTGAATCCGCACCCGCGACTGCCCCGGGCGCACCACCGACGTGGGCGCCGCCGCCTTCACCGCCAGAGGCCGCCTTCGCGACTCTGCCGCCCTGCGCATTGCCGGCTTTGCCCTGGCTCGCGCCAGCGCGCCCGGCGTTGCCCGCAGCGGGAGCAGAGCCGTTGGGCGAGCCGGGCATCTCCTCGAAAGAGCAGGCCGCGAAGGCAAGAACCGTCGCGACCAAAACCCAGCCAGCCCCGCGCTTGTCCATACGCCTACTGTAGGCGCAAAGCGTCGCTCGCGCAGCGTGACAAACGGCTCAGCCTCGCGTCGCGTCTGCGCGAAGGTTTAGGGTGCTACTGGACGGGAGTGCCGCCGGCGCCTCCAGTGTCGGAACCAGCGCCTCCGATGGAGGAAGCGCCGCCGCCGCCGCCCGCGCCCTCGCCGCACGCAGCTGCCGTTTCCCCAGCGAAAAACGGTGCCGAGTCTACGCAGCCCAGCCCAAACTCGGCCAGCGTTTGCTTGCCTGCGGAGACGGTGTCGAGGACTACGCCGCAGGTTCCGGTGTCTGCCCGACAACATCCGGCGAAACCCGAGATCGGAAGCATAATACCCATCGCCGGGATGGTAGTGCCTGCCGAGGAAGGACAACCCTCGTCGACCTCGCCGGGCTGATCTACGGGCTGACAGGTGCTAGCGAACGGACCCGCAGAGCCCGCCAGAAGCCTCGTGTCTACGCCACACGTGTCGTCTACGCCGACGGGGCAGCAGGGGTCGATGAAGAGCCCGCCGAGCGGGATTCCGACCGAGTCGCAGCTCTTGGTGCCGCACTCTATGGTTTTGAAGACGTCGCTGAGCCCCAGCGGAAACCCCCCTCCGCCGCCAGCGCCAGCCACCATGGCGGGCTCGCCAGCAGCAGCGCTCTCACCAGCGCGGGAGTTGCTACCGCCCTTGGAGGTGCCGCTACCGCCGCTACCGCCGCTGCCGCCTTTCGCCGGATCCGCATTCTTCTCGCTGTCCCCGCAAGCAACGGGCAGCGACACGCAGACCAACAAACCCAGAACGACCGCTTTACCAATGTAGTGTTTCATAAGTCCTATTAGGTTACACGAGCTCGCCTTCCGGCGCAGGCCCGGGCTGAGTCGCAACTCCTGTCAACGGCCGCGGCCTAGCGGTCTTGAGTCCCTACCAAACTTTGGCCCAACGGCTAGCTCGCTGCGTGTCGGTATTGGTGCGCCGGAGACGCATACCGAGGGCGGATTCACGTCGCGGCTCTATAATTTTGCCGCCGTTAGGCGCGTGCTCGACGACGAGGAGGCGAGCGCAGCCCGTTGCCATTTCCGCCCAGCATGCCGATGACTTCGTCCCATTGGTCCGGGCTCTTCATCAGAGCTCCAAATAACCCGGGGGGTAAGTGACCGGCTGCTGCAAGCCACCGGTAGCGATCGACGCCGTGCACGTCGAGGAAGGATGCGATCTCTTCCAAACGCCCGACGCCCACACCTTTGCATAGACCGGACTCGAGCATGCCGACGTAGCTCCCCGAACGAACTCCGAGCTTCTTTGCCAAGTCCTTTTGGGTGAGCCCGCGCTCCATGCGCGCGGAGCGAATCAGTCGACCAACTTTTTTCGTAGACCCTTTTGCGGCCATCAAATTCCCGTGCTGCAGCGTTGGAGAAGCCGCAGAAGGCTGCCTCGCCAACCCCAGCTGCTCCGCGTGCTGAGGCTGGGTAGACAAAGATTTAGAGTGCTTCGAGACCCCAGCCAGAGCTGCACCGTCGGGCGAGCACCAACTTGAGTGAGCCTCGTAGTGAGCCGAGAGTAATCCGTTCCGCCTCTCCATTGCAACCCTGAAGCCCCCCCTTTTTCATTTCTGCAATACCCCCTCGGCGATACCCGTGCTTCTTTGATCTCAGTCTGGGACGCTGCCCAGACTGGACGCACAGCCGGTTGGCGCCAAAGATATGGGGCCAGCGGGCTGGAGCGCCGGTTTATCCCTCGCCCAAGGCCAAGCCTGGAGTGGCAGAGAAGCAGACTAGATGTCGAGATTCCGTACGTTCAAGGCGTTCTCTTCAATGAACCGGCGGCGCGGCTCGACTTGATCGCCCATCAGCACACTGAACAGCTCGTCCACCCGGACCGGATCACTGACCTTCACCTTCAGAAGCGAGCGCGCATCCGGGTTCATCGTGGTCTCCCACAGCTGATCCGCGTTCATTTCTCCAAGGCCCTTGTAGCGCGTAATCTGCATCCCCTTGCGGCCGCGCTCCGCGATGAAGGCTTCCAGCTCCTCCGGCCCGGATAGCGTTACGGGTTCGCCATCACCCACACGCGCAACGTACGGCGCTGGGCCGATCGATCGAATGTCTTCATCGATCGACGACAGCTCCTGGTACTCCGCCGACTCCGCCAACTCCCAATCGAGCGATGCGGTGCGACCGGAGGCGCCGGGACGAAACTTCACGTCGATGCGACCCGCGCCGTGCGCCTTCTCCCACTCCACCGTGACCGTGAGCGGAGTGAGGTCCGGGTAGCGGCGTTCAAGCTCTTCCCGGAGCTTCCCAGCGGTGGCGTTTACTTTGGATTCGTCCCGAAAATCCACCAGCGAGAGCGCGCCAATACGTAGCAGGGCAGCGACGACCCGCGCGTCGCAACGCCGATCGACCTTGCTCAAGATGGCGCGCAAGGACTTGAGCCGCGTGGCCAAGTTGAAGAGCGGCATGCCGCTGAGCGCCGGGCCCTTGGTAGCCTGCACCGAGAGATCCTCAATGCCGGATTCGGTGAGGAAGCGATCGAGCGCGGCCTGGTCCTTCAAGTACAAGAGCTTCTTGCCACGCTTGACGCCGAACAGCGGGGGCTGCGCGATGTACAGGTAGCCGCTGTCGATCAGCTCGCGCATCTGGCGGTAGAAAAATGTGAGCAAGAGCGTGCGGATGTGACTGCCGTCCACGTCCGCGTCGGTCATCAAGATAACGCGGTGGTAACGCAGCTTGGTCAGATCGAAGCCGCCGTTGTCACCGATGCCGCAACCCAGCGCGGAAATGAGCGTGGCGACCTCCTGCGAGGCGAGCATGCGGTCGAGCCGCGCGCGCTCCACGTTGAGGATCTTGCCCTTTAGCGGCAAGATGGCTTGAAAGTGCCGGTCACGCCCCTGCTTGGCGCTGCCGCCCGCGCTCTCCCCCTCGACGATGTAGATTTCGCTGATCGTCGGGTCCTTGCTTTGACAGTCAGCGAGCTTGCCGGAGAGCGTGGTCAGGTCGAGCACGCCTTTGCGCACGACTTCGCGCGCCTTCCTGGCGGCCTCGCGCGCCTTCGCGGCCAGCACCGCCTTGTCCAAAATCTTGCGCGCTGTCTGCGGGTGCTCTTCGAAGTAGCGACCGAGGTGCTCGCCGACCGCGTTCTCGACGATTCCCTTGACGTCGCTCGAGACCAGTTTGCTCTTGGTTTGGGAGTCGAAGCTAGCGTCCGGATGCTTGACGTGGATGACGCAGATGACGCCTTCTCGGGTGTCGTCACCGCTGAGCCCATTCTTGGCGTCCTTGAACAAATTCTGCGCAGTGCCGTAGTTGTTCAGCGTGCGCGTCAAGGCAGTGCGCAGGCCCGTGAGGTGCGTTCCACCGTCTTTATTGTGAACGTTGTTCGTGTAACACAGGATCTGCTCGGCGTAGGCGTTGGTCCACTGAATGGCCAGGTCGACCGTGACTGGCGCCTTGCCCTCCGATGACGGGAACTCACCGATGAAAGCCACTACGTCGTCGTGAACTGGCTCTTTCGCCTGACTCAACAGCGAGACGAACTCCTTGATGCCTCCCTTGTACTCGAAGCTCTCGCTGCGCCCGTCGCCTCGCTCGTCATTCAAATGAACGACTAGCCCGGAGTTGAGGAAGGCCAGCTCACGCAACCGATTGGCCAGAATGTCGAAGCTGTAGTCCAGGTTGCTGAAGATTTCGTGATCCGGCTTGAAGGTCACCTTGGTGCCGGTGCCATCCGTTTCGCCAATGGGCGCGATGGAACCAACCGGTACGCCGCGGTGATACTCCTGAAACCAGAGCTTGCCCTCGCGCTTGATTTCCAGGCGCAGGGTCTCGCTGACTGCGTTGACTGCGCTCACACCCACGCCGTGTAGGCCCGCGCTCACCTTGTAGCTGGAGTGATCGAACTTCCCGCCCGCGTGAAGCACCGTCATGACGACCTCGGCCGCGCTCACCCCGCGGTCGGGCATGATACCCACCGGGATCCCGCGCCCGTCGTCCTCGACCGTCACCGAACCGTCGAAATGGACGGTGATGCGTACCGCAGTGCAGTGGCCGGCTAGATGCTCGTCCACCGAGTTGTCGACGGCTTCCCAGACCAGATGGTGCAGCGCCGACCCATCGTGCACGTCCCCGATGTACATGCCAGGGCGCTTCCTAACGGCCTCCAGCCCCTCGAGCACGGTGATGTTCGTTTGGTCGTAGGAATCAGCGCTAGGAATCGTTTCGGAAGTGGTCAAAATAGGCGCCCGGAAGCTATGCCGGGAGCGCCCCCGGCGCAAGCGCGAGTGCGCTATGCGGCGCCTGGATCAAGGCGCCTTCGAGCATCTTGAAGTCGATGCGGTCAGCGGCGGGAAAGGCCGCGATCCGGAACAGCTCAGGCCTGGTGGTGGTGACGAATATTTGGCCTGTCGTCGCCTCGAGAAAGCCGAGCACGGAATCCATGCGCTGAGCGTCGAGCTCGCTGGAAACGTCGTCCAGCAGCAGTACCGGGTGCGCGCGCCGCGTGGCTTCTATGCAACGAAGCTCGGAGAGCTTCAGCGACAGCGAGAGCAAGCGTTGCTGACCTTGGGAGGCGTCGCTGCGAGCCGGGCGTCCATCGATGTTCAGGCTGAGCTCGTCGCGTTGCGGCCCAAAGCTCGGACTTCCACGCCGCGCGTCCTCCGCCCTACGAGTTAGAAGCTGCTCTCGAAAAACATCCAACTCTAGGCTGCCCGCCGGCTCGTACTGCGCGTCTAGGGAAAGCCCCCTGGGGGCGACTTGCTCGAAGGCGCGCGTCAGCTCCGGCAAGAAGCGCGCGGCTGCGTCGGCGCGAGCCCTGGCGAAGCGCACGCCATACTCCGCCGCCACTTGCTCGAAGGCGCCGAGCTCGCCGGCGTCCTCGCCGCGCTGCTCCAAGAGCTTCTGTCGCGCCTTGATAGCTTCGCCATAACGCTTCTGGGCTTCAGTCCCTTGCGGGTCCGCATACAGCACCAGCCTGTCCAGCAAGCGGCGGCGTTCGCTGGCGGCCCCGCTGACGAGCGTGAGATCTCGAGGGTGGAACACGACGAGTGGTGTGCGCACGGCATAGCTGGCGAAGGTTTTTGGGCGCTTGCCGTCGAGCTCCACGCTGCGCAAGCGCCCCTTTACGCGCAAGCAGAGCTCGCGAGTGAAGCTATCCTCGCGCACCCTGGCTTCCACGCTGGCTTGGGGATCACCGCTACGAATGGCTTGCCAGAGCTTGTCAGTTCGAAAGCTCTTGGTAGTGGCGACGGCGTACAGCGCCTCCAGCACACTCGTCTTACCGTGGCCGTTGTCGCCCGAGATGAGATTGAGTCGGTGGTTGGGCTCGAACGCGAGCCCTTGAATGTTGCGAAAGCTACCGATCGTGACGCGCTGAAACCAGAGCCGCGCCGACATGCACCGCTCAAATCCGCATGGGCATGATCACGGCTTGGTAGCTCTTGTTTGCGCTTTCGCTGGCCGGTTTGATGACGGCGGGGTCGAGCTCACCGGAGATGCTCAGCACGATCTCTTCGTCGGTGATCGCACCGAGCACGTCCAGGAAGTAGCGAGCATTGAAGCCCACCGTCACCTCCGGACCCTCGTAGTCTGCCGGCACCTCATCGAAGCCTTCACCGCTGTCTGGGCTCTCGCTCTCGAAGCGGATCTTGCCGCCGCCCAGCGTGAGCTTCACGCCTCCTGTGCGGTCGCTGGCGGCCACCGAGACCGCACGCAGCGCGTCGGCCAAAGCCGCACGGCCTGCGCGCACCGAGCGCTCGCTCTGCTCCGGGATCACCTGCTGGTAGGGCGGAAACTGCGCGTCAACGAGCTTCACGCTGAATGAAAAACCTGCGAGCTCGAAGAACGCATTCGGACCGCTTTGCACGATTCGGATCTCGGAGCTGTCCGTGCCTTCTTTGCCTTCGGTGAGCGCCTCTTCGCACAGCCTGCGCAGCTCTTGCACGCCCTTCAACGGAATTAGCATGGTGGTCGTGGCGTGTTTGCCCTTCAGCACGACTTCGAGCTTGCTGAGGCGGTGGCCATCCGTGGTCACCATGCGCACGCGGTCGTTGTCCCACTCGAACAGCGCGCTGTTCAGGTGCAAGCGCGTCTCGTCGGTCGAAATGGAAAAGTGGGTGGCAGCGATCAACGACGCCAGCGTGACCACGTCGAGCGTTGCGACTGGGGCCTTGGCATCCGGTGCGGGTAGCGACGGAAACTCTTCGCCCGGCACGCCGTGCAGCGTGAAGCGTCGCGCGGAGCCGACGGCCTTGATCGTGGTCGCAGTGCCGGTCACCTGAATCGCGATCTGACCTTCTGGCATCATCCGGACGCGTTCGAAAAGCTCTCGTGCGCCAAGCGCTATCGAGCCAGCGGACTCGATCTTCGCGGGGATTTTGCCGCTGACCGCGACGTACAGATCGGTCGCTGCGAGGCGAAGCTCATTCGGCGTGGCGACTTCCAGGAGCACGTTGCCCAAAACGGGCATGGTGCTTTTTTTGTCCGCTACGCCCTGGCACCGCCCGAGGACTCGGAGCAGGTCCTTCTTGCTCACGACAACGTGCATGGGGGGGCACGTGTAACCGGGCCGTCGCCGAAGCGCTAGTGCCGAGCGCAGGAGTTTGCGGGGCGGGGCTTCGGGGCTCGCAGGTGGCCAGACGCTCTCTCTTCTATTCTCTAAATTTAAATAATTAGTAGTCGTACTAGGGCCTGTGGAAACTGGGGATTAGCTTGTAAGAACATGAAACTATTAATGAATCGGGCTCGGCGCCTGGGGAGTAACCCTGACCGCCGACGCCTGCAACCTGTCGGGTTTTCGCCGCATGCCCACTTGTCCCATCTCTCCCCCGAGCCCATGCGCAGGGTTTTCCGGAGCTTATCCTCAGGCTGTGGACGCTGGGCCACTGGGCCGAACGGGGGCAGATCCGCCGCGTTTCTTGGGTTTCTTCTGCCCGCCGACCGGAGGCGCTTTTTTGGCCTTTTTTGCCAGTTCGGGAGAGCTGGAAAGGATGCGAGCCAGCGCTTCGACGAGCACGCGTCGCGCGCTCTCGTAAGTGCTTGGGCCGATGCGGCCTTCCCGGTGTGCGCGCGTGAGATCGACCAGCTCGTCGAGTAGTACCTGGCGAGCGCGCGAAGCGTCGCGCTCGTGAAGCTCGCTCTGCACCTTCGTGCCGAGCTTGCCCCGGAACACGCTGAAGCCGACTAGTGCCAAGGCGGCAGCGATCAAGGCGGCAACCCAGCGACCTGGGCCGGGCGTCGGAATGCCAGAGAGCACGACCCCAAAGCTCTGCAGCTCAGGCTCGCCGCGCTTGGCCAAGCGCCGCGTCACGAGCACGCGCTGACCGTTTTGATTCACGTCGCTGACGGGCTTCTCGAAGCCATCTACGTCGAGCTGCATGCTTGGCGCTGCCGCGGCGATCACACGCATCTCTTGAATGTGCGGCGGAAGGCCAAAACGGAAAGAGGAGCTCTCCACCTCGCTGCGGGGCAGTTGGAAACGGAAGGAGACGTTGTGCTGCCCAGGAGAGAAGGTGCCCTGAAGGCTAACGCCAACTTCTGGCAAGAGCTCGAAGCGCACGTCAGTCATGGTCTCGCCAGCTTTGAAGGCTTTGAAACCAGTCGGCAGGCTCATCCTGGCAGCTTCCGGAACCCAGGTGACGCCGCCCATGTTGAAGTAGCGGAACAGCACTTCGAACTGGAAGACGTCGTCGCGCGTTTCGATGTAAACGAAGCCGCGCGAGCCGACGCGAGCCTGATTGACGTCGCGCGTTACGGGGTACACGTGTAGCAGCACGCGCACGCCCATCTCCGGCTTGAGCACGATAGGATCCGAGGCGTACTCGGCGGGCCCCGAGCGCGTGGTCACGCGATAGCTGAACTCACTGCTTGGGGTGAGCCCGGTAAAGCGCGCGATGCCGTTTTGGTCCGTCCGGCCCTGTTTCTCCGTGCGTTGCTCGCCCTCGGCGATCTTCTGGAACAAGATGCCCAGGCGCAGCTCGCTGCTCGGGACTGGGTTGCCTTGGCTATCGACCAGCCTCACTTCGATGCTGCCGGGCGGCAGCTCGGGCGCCGGCTCGACGCGGTCTTGCTCGGGCTCGGTGGGAGCTCCGCTTGGCGTGGGGTGGCCAGCGGGCATCGCGGGCGCGACCGGCTGGCCAAAGCTGGACGCCGGCGACAGCAACGCCAGGCTGGCCAAGATGGGGAAGCTGAGCAGGAGTGACGCACGCCCCTTCATGGCTTTGCCTCTTCTGGAGCTTGTTTGGGGTCCGGCTCCGCCGGTTCGGACAGCGGTGCGGAGCCCGCTTCTGCGCTCGCGACGGCTAGGGGCTCGGCGGCGGCGGGCGGCGGGGCGACCGGCTCGAGCCCAGCCCGCGCCAGGTGCTTCTCGAGCGACGCTTCCACCTCCCTGCGCGCAGGCCCTAGGGCTTCGTCCATGCTTTGGATGAGCGACTTGGCTTCCGCACGGTAGCGAGCCGACAGCTCCGCGTAGTCTTCCGCGGAGATCTTGCCCACGCTCTTTTCGTATTCCAGGTCCTTCAAGGCCCGAAGCACCGAGCGCTTTTGTTCCTCCACCCGCGAGGGAGCGCCCATGCCCAGCGCCTCCTCGAAGCCCAGCACGGCGCCTCCGGTGAGGCTCTGCACGCTCGACCACATCAGCGTGATGACCAGGCCGAGCGCGCCTGCCGCGGCCACCAGGAACGCCGGCTCGATGCCCCACAGACTTCCCGCGGCGATCACCGCTGCGGCCCACAAGGCCGGCATTACGCGCCGAGCTAGCCGCCCGAGCGCCGCCCGCTGCAGCCCGCCACCCAATGCGCTGCCGGCGGCCTTGCTCGGCCCTTCCTGGGGCTCTGCTTCGGCGACGGCTTCCTCGCCTTCGAGCGCTTCGGCTTCAGTTTCGTCAGACACGCGGCTCGCTGTGTCTAACACCTTCCGGGCGCTTCCGCCGAGCGGCGAATACGACCCCGGCTCCCAAGCCCAGCAGCGCGGCGCCCAGCGGTGGCAAGGAGCGCTGCAGCGGCACATCGCCGCTTCTGTGCGGAGGCGCCTGGGCATGCGGCTTCACGTTGGCGTAGGCGTAGCTCGGTGACATTGCCAGCCATACGGAAAGCGCCGTTCCGGCCGCCACCCCCGCGCCCGCTCGCACATAGGACCACGCGCCGAGCTCCCCAAAGGAAAGCTCCGGCCAGAGCGAGACCGTCGCGCCCGTAATCAGCACCAAGCAGCCCAGCCAGATCCAGGACACCAAAGGGTTGACGTGGAAGCGGAAGGTGCCGCGCTTCGACTGCGGGTCGACCGTGCCGATGACGGTGTACAAGTCTTCTCGCAGGCTCCGCAGCAGGCTCACCTCCGTGGTGGGCCCATCCGGGCTCTTGGCGAAAAAGAACTTGGCGGGGCTGATGCGGCCCCGCGACTCCCCGTTCTTCACGACGTCGAAGTCGGCAAACAACATCCGCTTGTTCAGGTCCGACTGCTCTTCGATGCTGCACTTCGGGTTGCCCGGGCACATGCGGGTGCCCTGGTACGTCAGCTGGAAACCGCCGATTTCATGGGTCTGCCCCGGCACCATCGACACTTCTCGTTCCAACGTCCAGGCGGAGCCGACGAAACCGATGAACATGCCAACGATGCCCAGGTGCACGATGTAGCCACCGTAGCGGCGGCGATTCTTCGCTACCAAGAGGCCCAGGGCGGCGAGCACGCCTTCCGGCTCGCCGCGCTTGTCGGCTGCACGGCGGCGAGCCTTCACGCCCCGCACGAACTCTTGCACGATGACGGCGATGTTGAAGGTGCCGAGCGCGACGGTGAGCCCCGGCAGAATCGAGCCGAACTTCTGCAAAATAACGCCGGTAATGCCCGGGTAAAATTGATCACGCGGAACGATGGCTGGGTAGCCCACGCTGCTGCCGAAGGCCAAATGCAGCGCGGCGCCGGCTACGAACGCCGCGGCCGGCCATTTGACGGCTTCCTTCAGCGAAGCGTAACTGGTCTTGCGCCAGCCAAACAGCGGCGCCAAGCCCATCAGCGCGAAGATGGTCAGCCCGATAGGCGCGAGCCAACGGTTGAAGAAGGGCGGGCCCACCGTGACTGTCTCGCCCCACAGCTCCGAAAGCTTGGGGAACATGGTGGCGACCAGGATGAAGGTCATCGCCCCGAGCAGGGCCCAGTTGTTGACCACGAACATGGCCTCTCTACTGGCCACCGTTTCGATCTCGGATTTGCCTCGCAGCAGCGGCAACCGCCACACGGTGAGCCCCGCGGAAGCTGCGATGATGACGCCCATGAAATAGAGGAAGTAGGTTCCAATATCGCTCTGCGCGAAGCTGTGGACGCTGGCGATGATGCCAGAGCGGGTGAGGAACGTGCCAAAGATGGTGAGGAAGAACGTCAGGCAAATCAGGAACACGTTCCACACCTTGAGCATGTTCCGCCGCTCTTGGATCATCGTGGAGTGCACGTAGGCGGCCGCAGTAAACCAGGGCAGACAGGCGGCGTTCTCCACCGGATCCCAGGCCCAATAGCCGCCCCAGCCCAGCTCTTCGTACGCCCAGGCCATGCCCAGTACGTTGCCTATCGACAGGAACATGAACGCGAACAGCATCCACTTGCGGGTGGCGACAATCCATTCGTTGTCCAGCCGGCCAGTGACCAGAGCCGCCATGCAGAAAGCGAACGGCACCGAGCAGCCGACGAACCCCATGTACAGGGCCGGCGGGTGGATGATCATCCAGTAGTTTTGAAGTAGCGGGTTCAGCCCTTCGCCGTCCGGCAAGGATCCGGCAATGTTGGTTTCGAAGGGGTTGGAGCTGAACAACATCAGGATCGCAAAAAAGCCGATGATGACCATCTGGGTGGCGATCACGAACGGCTGCAGCTCACGGTAGCGCCCCTTCAGCCAAATCACGGCGGCAGCGGTGTAGCCCGACAGCAAGAGCGACCACCAAAGCAGCGAGCCATCCTGACCACCCCACAGCGCGGTGAGCAGGTAAGGAGTGCTCATGCTGCGGTCGCTGTAGCGCGACACGTAACGGATCCGGAAGTCGTGCGTCAGAAACGCATAGGCGAGCAGCAGCACCCCCAGCAGCACCAAGCCGCAAGTGGCGTAGGCGCCGAGACGCGCAGCGGTGAGCAGCCTGGGCCTACCGCGGCCGGCGGAGAGCGAGACTGCGAACGTGTACGCGGCGGCAACCAAGACGGCGTAGATCACACCGGTGCCGAACTCAGGGAGCGATTGCCACATGTTGTGCGCAGCTTAGCTGGATTTCAGGCCGTGTCGTGGATAGGGTGCCTGGGCCGGATATTTCGTCCCTGAATTGAAACTCCCCCGTGCCCGTGCCCGTGCGTCCGTGAGGAATCGTCGCGCACCGTTCGCTGGATAGGCCCAGGTTTGTGGCGTGGGCTGGGCCCACGCGCGCCGCGAGCAGCTGCTCGCGCAGGCAAGGCCTACCACGCCCCGCGTACTAGCGTCTGGCGATGACGGCTGAGCGCACGCGCCGGGGGCGGGGCTCGACCTGTTGCTGGCTTTGCCTCGGCTGGCTGGGGGTGTGCATCAAATCGTCACTCAGCCTTGCGTTTTGGTGGGCTTGCGGCCCGAGCAGCCGGGCGCCATGACGCCCCACTGGGTTTTCGATAGCGAGAAGATGGTCGAAGTGACTTGAAGAGTGACGACGAGATGTTTACCGCTCGTGCGTCTTAGCCTGCGTAGACCCAAGCTCAGTGCGTGGCGGCTGTCGGTGCTGGGCAGCCAATGCGCTCGGGACCAGCGGCAAACTCGTCGATCCACAGGCTGGTGGTTTCCGCCTTGCTTTGGTAGTTCACGAAGCCAACTCGCAGCTCGTCGAACGCGGGGGCGGCCCAAACCGAATCCGAGCCATCCACGCAGCCCTGACCCTTGCTTTCCACGCGCGCTTGCAGCTCCCCATCGATGTAGAATTCGATAACGTCGTTGCTGCCGTCGAACAGCCATTCCCAGCACGCCCAGCGATTCTCTGGAATAGGCTTGTTGGTGCCCAGGTAACAATCGTGCGGCTCATAGTTCAAGAGCACGCCGCCCATCCCCGCCACCCGGTACTCGCCCGGTCCGGTGCCTGAGGCTTGAATCAGGTCGTAGTGGACGTTCTTGTCTTCTGTGTTGCTCTTGCCCGGTAGTCGCTCGGCCCACGCCATCACTCGGCCCCAGAAGGTGTTGTTGCTAGCCGGAAACATCGGAGCCCCCGTGCGCTCCAACTGCAGCCGCTTGTTGCCGCCGGGGCTGATGAGGAAGCGAACCGCTTGTTCTCCGCCAAAAGCGTGCGTCGTGTCCACCCCTAGGGTTCCGTCGGTGCCGTTCTGCTTCCAATCGCCGAAGCCCGCGTCGGCGACGTAGCTCTCGAACCCGTCGCAGAGGTTGGCGGCGTCGCAGGCAGCTGCGGTGGCTGTACCAGCAGCGCCACTCGCGCCGCCGCTTCCGCTCACGGCCGCACCGTCACTCGTGCCACCTGAAGCGGGTGCGCCGCCACGGCCATCGGCGCCCGCTGACCCAGACGTTGCTACGCTTGGGCTTCCAGCGACCCCGCCACCGCTGCTGGTTTCGCCTCCGGCTCCAGCTTTGGCGGGGTTGTCGTCGGCGTCTTGCTGGCAAGCGGCTACTGCCGCCAGCAAACCTGCAACCTGCACGAACCTCGTTGTTGGCCTAAGCATGACTCGAAGCGTACACCCGAGTGCGCGCTGAGTTCCGCGAATGCCGAAGCTGTCGTGCGCTTGCCGGGCTCCGAGCTTTGCCCTGACTGCGACTTTCCGTTAGCGTTGGGCGTAAAGGTTGACTGGGGTGTGCGTGCAGCCAAGTCCGCTCCAGCGGGTCTTCTCGCGTACGCCACTCCCTGCGCGCGTCCTAGAACACACCGCGACCCTGGGGCTGGCCCGCAGGAGCCACATCCTCAGTTGATTGCAGGAGCTCCATGGCCTGATCGACCTTCCCGGGTCGCTCTCGCGCCGGGTCCCAACAACGGATCAAGACTGCGGTCCCGGGGACCTGGCTGTGAGCCAAGGTCTTTCGGGGCTAAGCTAGGGCTCATGTCAGGAGCAGCCCCAGATTCGAACCTGCCGGCAGTGGACGACCGGTTGGTCGCGCCGGAGTCGCGGTTCGAGATTTGGGATGGGAGGGTGGAGTACGTGGCACCAGCCGACGAGCCGCACGGAACGCGGCACTCGAAAATTTCCGCGCTGCTCGAGGCGCATGTGAGCGACGAGTACGAGGTCGCGAGTGACATGTTGACCCGCACCTCTAAAATGGACGATATCGCGCCGGATGCCAGCGTTTATCCGCTGGCCCGGGTACCCGACACCGGTCAACGCAGGCTGGAAGAGCTGGCATTCGAGGTCGCTAGCACGGAGTCGTTGAGCCACGCCGGCGCCAAGGCGCAGAAGCTCGCCAGCCGCGGGGTACGCCGCATCTTCGCGATCGACGTGACGCGAAAGCGCGCGGTCGAATGGTCCGTCGCCACAGGCTCTTGGAGCATTCTCGACCAAGACGCGATGCTTGAAGATCGTGCGTTCGCGGCTCCACTGCCGGTCAAGGCGCTGGTCTTTGCAGCGAAGGCAGACGATGCCGTCGCACGGGCGCTCCTGACGAAACGAAACCCCGTGCTGATCGCTGCGCTCGACGATCAGCGCCTGGAAGGCAAAGCCGAAGGCAAGCTCGAAGCCATTCTAGCAGTACTCGACGCGCGAGGCTTGACGCCGACGGACCAACAGCGACAGCAGCTGTCAGCTGAGCAGGACGCGCGTCAGCTCGACGCTTGGCTCAGGGCCGCCGTCAGCTGCTCGCGCATTGCTGATCTGTTCGACGCATAGCGCCATTTCGCAGAACGAGAGCCCGAGCCCACTACCTCGGTTCGTCGCGTACCGGCACGTGCTTGGCGGAGCGAGCTCCCGGTCGAGCTCTCTGGATTGCTGAGTTTCGCTTGAGGCAATCGCTATCTGGGTCGCTTCGCGGCGACGAGCGCGGCCATGGCGGCGCGCAGCGCGCGTTCGACCTCGCGTGCGTCGGCCGTGCTGAGGTCGGGGAAGAGCTGCTGCGCGCCGAGGAAGGCGACGTATTCCAGGCGGGCGAGTGTCCGGCGCAGGCGGGGTGGCAGCGCCGTTTCCGCAAGCTCCGCCAGGTGATACAAGGCGCCCTTGGTGCGGCCAAGCGGTCTTCGTAGATGTGGCGGCAGACATCGCCCGTCGCAGCAGGGCTATCACGTAGCCCTCCGGGTCGGTGCCATGCGCGAACGTGTCGTAGTGCACGGGGATCATGTGTGCCGCGCCGAGGTCCACGAACGCCATCGAGATGCGTCGGCCTCGCAGAACTCGGCGGCTCCACGGGTGCAATAGGCAAGATCGCGACGTCGATACTCGGAAAAGCGAGTTGCTGCGACACTCGAGCGTGTGCACCGCCGCGCACGGGTTGCGCGGCATGCTGTTCCCTCCACGGAAATGTGCGTCCGACGCAAGATTCTTAGGTAGCCCCTGGCCTTAGTGCAAATCTGGGCTGCAGGAAACAATTTCGGTCGACTCGCGGTCGCGGCGGGGTAAGTGTCGCGCCCGAAATCGTCATGGAACGCGTGTCTCCCGAGTTGTTGCAGCGTATCGCCAAGGGCCTCTCCGATGAGGATCGCGCCGAGATGGCGATACCGAGCTATCTGCATTCGAATCCCGCGCTGCGCTGGATGGCCTGGCGGCGGCTCGAGGTGGTGGTCGAGTCACTACAGCGACTGACACTGGCCAAAGGTAGCGGTAGCGTCGCGCTCGATTTCGGTTGCGGTAGCGGCGTGCTATTTCGAGACACGCTGTCGTGTTTCGATCGCGTGGTTGGGGTGGACCTGGTGCTGACGGCGGCCAAGGCGCTGGTGAGCGAGCTCAACCTGCAAGATGTCTCTCTGCTCACTCCCGCGGAGGCCGATACGGCAGTGAGACACGCTAGCGTCGATGTCGTGATCGCCGCTGAAGTGCTCGAGCACGTCGATGACCTGCCCCCGACGCTGACGCAGTTCAAGAATTGGCTGAAACCGAGCGGTCGGCTATTGGTCAGCTTGCCGACCGAAAACACGCTGTATCGCTTGGGTCGTCGGCTCGCGGGGTTCAGCGGCCACTACCATCACAGTAACGCGGCCTCGATCGACGAGACGATTCGCGCATTCGGCTTTCGGCGCCATAAGTTGTCGCAGATCCCAGCGCCGGGGCCGCTGAGTATCTACTGGGTGATGGAATACTCCTGGCCAGGATAGGCACGGGTACGTGACGTCGGATACGCCCAGGCATTGGCTCACGCGTGTGCTCGGGCCGCTCGCGCCCAGCGTGCTGCGTGGACTCGTCGGGGTGCTGGTACTTTTCGTGTCGATCTGCGGGCTTCACGTGCTTGGGGTGCCGCCGTTTGCGCCGCTCGACGAGCCGCGTCACATCGCCTACGCCATCGAGGTGGCGGAGGGAAAGCTGCCAGACGTGCGCGACAAGGTGCAGCTGAAAAAGCTGCACGTGCGCCGCATCAAGGGCACGAACATGATGGCAGCTGCTGCGCATCCGCCGTTCTACTACGTGCTCGTCGGCTGGCCGCTGAAATGGAGCAGTGAGAGCGGCGATCTGGCATGGGGCACGCGCGTCTCGCGCGCAATCACTGTGATCCTCGGTGCGGCAGGCTTGATTTATGCCTATCTGGCCGCGGCGTTGCTGGTGCCGCGCGCACGTTCGGTGGCGCTGCTCGGTACCGCTTTCTGCGCGTTGATGCCGGCGTTCGATAACGTGTCGTCACTGGTGCACAACGACTCGCTGGCGTTCCTGACGACTTCCGCGCTGCTACACGCCACACTGCTAGTGCTGTTGCGTGGCGCTACCGTTCGCTCGCTAGTGCTCGTGAGCGTGTGGGCGGCTTTGGCGGCGGCCACGCGCTTCGCCTCCCTGGTGGCGGTCGCGCCGGCGCTTGCGGCCGTCGGGCTCAAGCTGCTGGCGATGCGCGAGCCCTGGCGGGTGCGGCTGCGCTGGGCGGCGGTTTTCAGCGCCGCGACGCTGGGGCTCATCGCGGTCACCTCCGGCTGGTTTTACTGGCGCAACTACCAGCTGTACGGCGACGTGACGGCCGGCAAGGCTCTCTTCGAGGGCTTGAAGCGGCCGACCCGTACGCCCTTCATCGTGAGCGCGCTCACGCCCGAGCTGTGGGGCAAGCTCGTGTCCGACCTCTGGGGGCGGCTCGCCGGCGGCGTGAGGTTGGGCAGGGACGTTGCCGGGTTGGGCATCGGGTTCGTTGTCACCGGGTTCGGCATCGCCCTCGGTCGCTGGCTGCTCGCGCTGCGCCGTCACGGCCGCGCATTACTCGAACACCCGCGGCTTGGCGCGGTTGCCTTCGTGATCGTCACTACAGCGTTCGTCGTGCTTCCGATTTTCGAGTTCTATAGCCGCGGTGGCAACCTGACGGCTCGCTACTACTTCCCGGTGCTGTGGGTGCCGCTGCTGGCGGTCGCGATCGGCTACGCTACCGTGCCGGGCAAATGGGCCGGCCTGGTAGCGCTCGCATTTTGCACGGTGCTGGGTCTGTGGTGCACGGACCTGTATTTGCAGAAGCTCATGCGTAGGCGGCCGGGTTGGGCGATCGAGCGAGCCTTCGAGCTGGCGCAGGTCCCGGCGCCGCACTTGAGCGCGGTGGTGCTGATCGGGCTGACTATTGCAGGTGCGGCGCTAGTGGCTCATTCCTGGTGGGTGCTCCGGTCCGAAGAGCAGCATCAGGCTCGGGCGGCTGCGGCCGTAGCCGAGGCGACCGGCGCCTCAGGAGCCGCGTGATCCGACGCTGGTTGGAAGTGGTGACGACCAAGCTACGTGGCGCATGGCCGGACATCGCGATCGTTATGTCGCTGCTCGGCTTGTTCGTGGTCGTTCACCGGTTCGTGGAGTGCGTCGAAATCGGCGGAGATGCCATCTCCAAGTGGCACTTCGTGCGGCAGTGGTCGTTCAACAACGAGTTCGGTCAAGCGCGCTGGGACCATCACCACGCGCGGATGGGCGTCAACGTCGTAGCGTACCTGTTCCAGCAGGTCTTCGGCCGCGATTGGTGGGTGTATTACCTCCCGCCCTTCTTTATGACGGCCTTGCACTTGCCGGTCGTCTATGCGCTGGGCCGGCGCCTGTCCGGTCGTTTGACAGGAGCTTTGGCGGCGCTCTTCATTATCTACCTGAGCGCCGTCCACCGCAACGCGTCCCAGCTCTTGCCGGACGGTTTCGCGGGCACCTACGCCATCCTTAGCGTGTATGCGCTCGCACGCTTCGTCGAGGCGGACGAGCGCAGCCGTTGGAGCTGGCTCGTGGGCTTGAGCATCCTGGCCTTCGTCGGCTACGAAGCAAAGGAGACGTTCGTTTTCTTTTATCCCGGGCTCGCGATCGCGGTCTGGCTCGCGCGTCGCAACTGGCGTGACGTCGCCGCGCTTTGCGGCATCCTGCTGGCCGGTCTCGCGCTCGAGACGCTGGCCTACCGCTTACTGACCGACTATCACAGCCGTCTGGCAATCGTGCGCGGCACGCACGGTGCCGGCGCAGAGGACGAGCCGCTGAGCCTCGGTTTTTCCGGCTTCATCAAGCCGTTCACAGCCTTGGAACGGGACTGGCAAGTGCTGCTGCTCGTCGCCTTGGTCGGCACAGTCTGGCTGCTGTTCTTCAATCGACGTTCGCGCGCCGTTGGGCGCGCCGCGGCGCTGCTCGGTCTATCGCACGTGGCGATGTTCACGGTGTCATCGCAGGTCTTCCAGCGCCCGTTGCCCCGCTATATGGACCCCGCTATTCCGTTCGCGGCGCTCGCCGCTGCGGAACTGCTTGGAGCGGCTATTCTCCGGCTACTTGCGTGGTCGAAGCTGCAGCGGCTGACCGCGTCGATGGCGTGGCAGCGCTTCGCGCCGGTGCGGCCCAGCATGACGGCAGCGTGGATGGTAACGGCCCTAATGTGCGTCGCACTCTTCACCTTGCGAGCGCAGGCGCAGCAGACGCCGCTGAGCGGCTGGGCACATGGCCGGCGCATTGCCTCGCTGGCGTCGGACACGTACGATCGAAACTTGCCGCTCTCGGCGCCAGCGCGCGGCGCCAAGACGCTGATGACGATCTACGACGTGTACCTCGACGACGCGCGCCTCGCGCGGGGTAAAATCTTGCCGAACTACAACCAGGCCAAGCGGCGTTCGCGCAAGCAGACCTTCTTGGTGAAGGATCCCGCTGCGTATCGAGGCGACACCTTCCAAAAATTGCTGAACGCAGGCTGCGCGCTCGAGATTCGGCGGGGCTCTGCGCCTGTCACCAAGCGCGGCTACGCTGACACCAAGCGGACCGACCCGCTGCCGGCACGCTGTGACCAGCTGCTGCGCGAGCTCAGCCGGCGCGAATAGTTCTGCGAGCGGTCTTTAGCGCATTGGCCCTGGATGCACTCAAACGTTCGCTTGATAGGCCCAGGTTTGTGGCGTGGGCTGGGCCCACGCGCGCCGCGAGCAGCTGCTCGCGCAGGCAAGGCCTACCACGCCCCCGCGACGCCCCCGCGTCACGACGACCTCGTACGGTCTCGAATTGGGCTACGCGAGCATCGCGCCGACGTGACCGCGCGGTAGGCTGGCGTCACCGAAGTTGTCGAGCGGTGCGCCCTCTTCGTTCTTGCAACCGACGGCTGCGCCGATCGTGTTGAGGAAGAGATTGTGCGTGACGTACTTGTCGTCGTCGACGTTGGCGGCGTCCACGTAAACACCGGTCTTGAGGAAGCCGCCGGCACTACCCGCCAGCACGTACGGCAGGTTGTTCGACCCGTGCGGCGGACCGCTCGACAGATCGTTCAGCCAGATCGATACGCCTTCGTCGAGCACGCTGCCGGTCGCCGTCTTGTAAGACGCAAGCTGCTCGATCAGGTACTTGAACATCGTGCCGAACATCTTGTCCAGCTCGTGATGCTTCAGGTCGGCGTTATCGATCGGCGAGCCTTCGCCGCCGTCGGCGTTGATGCGGTGCGAGATGTGGTGGAAGCGCTCGTACTTCGTGCCGCCGACCGTGTACTGCGTGCCATCGTTGCCGTTGCCGATCTGCAGCGTCGCCGCGCGCGTGCGGCCGCAAGCTACCGCCAGCGCCATGATCTGCATCTGCATCTGCGTGATCTCAAGCACCAAGTCGCCATCGGTGGCATCGTCGTTCGTGACCATCGACAGCGGACCCAAAACCTCGGGCGGCAACTTGCAGCTCAGGCTCGTTTCCAAGTCACGAATCGCCTGTTGGTGATGCTCTAGACGATAGCGGTCGTCTTGGCTCAGCTTGGGGTTCTGCAGCAGTGACCCCAGCTCGTTTCGAACGAAGTCGTTGACGCTCTTGCGGCGTGACTTGGTCAGCTCTTCGTCCGTTGGCGTGCCGCTCGCGACGCCGAACAACGCGGTGTAAGCGTTGTACGGGTTCTGCTCGCCCGTGCGGCGGTCGGAGGGGCCACGATACGAGA
>Ga0163144_10006073_pt1 | contig 26739 bp, 23 predicted proteins | sample OliLak19BULKMAT1_FD_123175 | JGI IMG/M metagenome (GOLD analysis project Ga0163144, IMG submission 123175) | Freshwater microbial mat bacterial communities from Lake Vanda, McMurdo Dry Valleys, Antarctica - Oligotrophic Lake LV.19.BULKMAT1 | ecosystem: Environmental > Aquatic > Freshwater >...
ACGGTAAGGGACGCAGGCTTCCCGGCAGTGGTCGTGACTTCCGCCGGGAAGACTCGAACCGAAACCGGTTCCGCGGCCGCGTCGAACGGCGTTTCCTGGGCAACCTTGGCGCTGGGCACTCCGCCCTTGCCGCCGGCGACACCGACACAGTAGAGTTGATCCTGCGTCAGAAAGTAGAGTTTACCGTTGACGGCGATCGGCGTGCCGTGGGTCTCCACAAAGCCCGCTGCGCCATTCTCTCTGCGGAAGGCAACGTTTTCCAGTTCCTCGGGTTCCTGATCGCCTTTCAATTTGTAAATGGCGAGCTTGGCGTTGACGTCGAAGATGTACATCTTGCCGTCGGCGATAAGCGGTGCACCGCGGGCAACGGTGCCGTACTTGACGCGCCACAGAAGCTTGCCGGACTTGGCGTTGAAGCAGACGATTTCGGAAGCGTCATCCGGCATATAGAGCCGACCATCAGCGATGGCGGGCGAGGCCAAACCGAACCGCTTCGAGAGCTTCTTGTTCTCCCACACCACCGCGGGCCGCTTGGTCTTCGGGTCGATCTTGGATGCATCCAAACACGCAACGCGGCCGATCGGCCCGCCTTCCGGGTTCTCTTCGCCGTGGCCCACGTACACCATATTGCCGTCGACGACCGGTGAAGGGTTTACGACTCCCGCAGCCATCGGATAGCTCCACAGCCGCTCCCCGGTGCGGACGTTCAGGGCATGCACGCAGCCATCGGCCGCACCGGTGATCATCATCCGCTTGCCGCCGATGACGGCTACGACGGGGTTCGAATAGTAAGTGCCCCGGAGAGCGATCGATGTGGTTTTCAGGTCTTCGGTCGGGCTGGACCACCAGACGACTTCGCCGGTTTTCCCGTCGAAGGCGACGAAGCGGCCGTTGCCGCGGGCCTGATCGCCCCAACTGCTGTTCGGCAGGCCTACCACAACCAGTCCGCTGTCGAAGAGCGGCGACACAATGCGGCCGCCGTAGCCGGTGACGCGGCCGAATTCTTCGGTGAGTTGCCGACTCCACAAGTCCTTGCCGTCCTTATCCACGGCGAAGAGATACCCGCCGGTGGTGTGCGCATAGATCGTGCCGGTCTCGGCGTCGGCGGTGAGCGTGGTCCAACCCAGCCGGCTCGAGACGATGTCGGTGTGGTATACGTTGAAGCGCTTTTCCCAAATCTTTTCGCCCGTATCCGCGTTGAAACAGAGGAGTCGCTCGCCCTCGGTCGGCTGCGACATGTCGTAGCCGCCGATCGTGTGGATGCGACCGCCGAGGACCAGCGGAGCCGATCGGCCACCGAAGGGTTTCTTCCAAATCAGACCGTTCTTACCCTCTTCGGTGACCTCGAAATGCTCGGGCAACCCGGTGTCGGCCGAGAAGCCGGTCTGAAGCGGGCCGCGCCAGTGGATCCAATCGGCGGCTTGCGCCGCGAACGAGGTCGCACTGAATCCCACCACCACAACCATCAGCCTGAATGCCATCGGCGGCCACTCCCTACGGTCGAGCCTACGAGATACCTTGCCATACTGTTTTAGTCGCACGGGTCTTACTTTTCACGGGTAACTTTTCCCGATCCGGACGAGTCGCCGCGCTTTCATCTCGAATCGATCGAGCGTTCCGCTCGGCACGAGGCGGACTTCGACGCGGAACAAAAGATCGGATTGAATCGCCCGTCGGACCTGTTCGGCGGTTGTTCCCTCGTCGCCCGACCGACATTCGAGATCGAGTCGAAGATCGGTGAGCGGGCCGGTATCGTCGACGATCAGGCGATACTCGACGACCTGCGTGAAGCGGCGCACGATCGCTTCGATCGCGGTCGGATAGAGATTGTTGCCGCGGACGTGCAGCATGTCGTCCGCCCGGCCGAGGATGCCGCCGAGGAGACGCAATCCCGCCGGGTGACGCTCCAACGCGGGCCGCACCAAATCGCCGGTGCGGTAACGGACGACCGAATTGCCGACGCGGCCCAGGTTCGTGAGGACCAGTTCGCCGATTTCGCCTGCGGGCGTCGGGATCAGGGTTTCGCGATCGATCACTTCCGCAAAAAATTTGTCGTCGAGTACGACCAGATCGCCGTGACCGTCGGCCGGCTCGAAGGCCGTCGGGCCGACTTCGGTCAGGCCGTAATGATCGACAACTGTTGCGCCCCAGCCGGATTCGATGCGGGCGCGCACGGCCGGGATGCTGCCGCCCGGCTCCCCCGCGACCACGACTTTCCGCACTGAAGATGCGGCAAGTGAGATGTTTTCCTTCCCGGCCGCTTCGGCGAGGTGCAGGGCATAAGTCGGCGTGCAGAAGATGACTGTGATCGCATGGTCGACGATCGCATTGAGCCTGGCCGCCGTGGACATGCCGCCGCCGGTCAGGCAGAAGTTGCCGTGCTTCAACCCGGCTTCGAATGCAGTCCAGAACCCAAGAAACGGACCGAAGGAAAAGGGAAAGAACAAGCGGTCCGACGGAGCGATGCCCGCGAGTTTGAACCCGGCCATCCAGCAGTCCAGCAGCCAGTCCCAGCCTTCGGCGGTGTCAAGCATCACCAACGGCTTGCCGGTCGTCGTCCCGGAGGTTTGATGCAGCCGCACATAGTCACCTGCCGGCCGATCGAGCCGCGTGCCGTATGGCGGATGCTCAGCCTGATCGGCGACGAGTTCCGCCTTGGTGAGGAAGGGCAGGGAGTCGAAGGGAGCCGAAGCAGGCAGGCCGGCGTACTTGGCATCGAAGAAGGAACTGGTCGGACGGGAAAGCGGCATCACTCATTCTCGACCAGGAGTCATTCCTCGTTGATTCCATGCAGGCCGTCGGGGCGTGGGAGCAGGGTTGTCGCCCCAACTCCCCCCGATGCAATCATCCAGGCTCAGTTTGTCGAGCCTTTGCTGATGTCATAGCAGAAGAACTTTTCGTAGTCACGGAGGTAGAGCTTGCCGTTGGACACGACCGGGTGCCCCCAGACCATCCCTTGTCGCGGCCGCTCCTTGCTCAATTCCGGAATGTTGAATCGGCCCGTTTCCTCCCAACCCTTATCGCTCGCCTTGATGCGCACCAAAGTCCCTTTGCTCTGTCCGTAGCAATAGAGTTGTCCGTCCGCATAGGTGATCGAGCCTTTGTCCAGCGACTTGTCGGTCCAGACTGCTTCCTTGCCGTCCTTCAGGAAGTCGAGGCAGAACCAGATGTTCTTGGCATCGGAATGGCCGTAGAGCTTGCCGTCCACTTCCACCACGCCACCGTGATGGTTCGCCACGAAGCCGGATTTGTAGACCAAGGTGGCCTTGGTGCCGTCGCCGTCCGCTTCGAGTTTAAAGAGTTCGCAGCCTGCCCCGTAACCGGCGGTGAAGAAGACGTGGTTATCCTTGATGACCGGCGTCGGGATCACGGCCACGGAGCGCTTGATCTCGCCGACCTTCCAAAGCAGCTTGCCGTCGTTCGCCCGAACACCCACGCCGGAGGACATGGTTTGGGTTACGTACTGCTTGACGCCGCCGACTTCGGTGATGAGGATCGACGAATAGCCGGCACCGTCCTTGAGGTCTGCACAGGTCCAGATCAGCTTGCCGGTTTTCTTGTCGAGTGCCGTGATGCTGCCCTTGTTGCCGGGGGTGCAGACGAGTTTCTCACCATCGATCAGGACGGATTCGGAATAGCCCCATTGCGTCACGCTGCCACCGAAGTCCTTGACGAGGTTTTTGGTCCAAACGATACGACCGCTTTTCGCCGTCACGCAACTCAGGTCACCGGTCGCACCGAGGGTATAAACGAATTCGCCGTCGACGGTCGGCGTGCCGCGCGGGCCGCCGCCCCAGCCGTCCGAGAATTTGCCGGCCGAAGTTTGGAGTTTCGTCTGCCAGATCCTCTTTCCGGTTGCGGCGTCGAGGCAGGTGAGGAATTCGCCGGCACCTTGCTTGGCGCCGTCTGCGCCGAGGATGAACAGCTTGCCTCCGGAGGTCGCCGGACAGCCGTAGCCCGTACCGATGTCGGCCAGGTCGGTCTTGGACCAGAGCAGTTTCGGGCCATCGGCTGGGAACTTGGCGATGAGTCCGGTTTCCGACGATTTCCCGTCGCGGTTCGGGCCGCGCCATTGCGGCCAATCCGCGGCGGCGGCGAAGCCGAGCGAAATGCCGACGGCCGTGGCGGCCCCGATGATTGCTCGTAGTCCGTTTCGCATGCCCACTCCCTTACACCGTAATGATTCACCTGATTCCGTTCCTTCGAGTATAGGCCGAGGCTGCGGCGGAACAAGCTTCGGGATTTCGTTCATCCGTCGCTCATAATGCCCGCAGGCCGCGCACCGCCTCCGGCGGGAAGAAAGTCGACACGACGGCATCGGTGGCCAACTCCAGCCCGGCGAAACTCAAAGTCCGAAGCCTGCCGACGAATTCTCGGCCGTCGTGCGTTTGCAGTGTCACCATCCCGCCTTCCAGCCCGATCAGTTCACGCCAGTCAGATTCTTCGGAATCCAAGCCGCTCGGTTCGATGAAACAGCGTTCGTAGCCCTCATTCAACGCGTCGAGCACTACCCGACAAACTTCATCGACGACAAGTCGTTCGGCATCCGGGTCGCGCAGCAGTCGCAACGACGTTGCGTCGGGCAGCAGCGCATCCTGAAATTCCTCCTGCGACTGATCCAAGTTCAAGCCGACGCCGAGGACGACGGCGTGCGACTGCTCGATCAGAATCCCGCAGACTTTTCGGTCGTTGACCAGCAGATCGTTGGGCCATTTCAATCGCGGTCGCCTTCCGCAGAGCCGCTCGACGGCTGCGGCGACTGCACAGGCGGCCCAGGCAGTCAACACCACGGGTCGCATGCCTGCCGAGGCGGGTACGATCACGGACATCAACAACGCTGCCCCGGCGCGGCTGTGCCAGACGCGACCGTACTGGCCCCGGCCGGCACTTTGCTGATCGGCCACGATGGCCGCCCCGGCGTTCGCGGCATCCCGGCCGAGTTCGGTTGCGAGGTCGTTGGTGCTCGGCAGCGACCTGTACCAATGAACCGTCGATCCGATGGTGCGATGCGGGAAGTTCCGTACGCTGTGCGGATTCACACGAACTCCTCGAAATCGAGACCGATGTCGAGAGCGGGGGCGGAATGCGTTAAAGCACCGACGCTGATGCGGTCCACCCCGGTTTCGGCGATGCCGCGAACCGTGGCGAGGTTCACGCCGCCGGAGGCTTCCAACTCGACACCGCGTGCGCCGGAGTTCCGTCGGACGACCGCTTCGCGAAGTTGGTCGTTGCTCATGTTGTCGAGCAGCACAATGGCCGGACGCAAAGTCAACGCCACGTCGAGTTGTTCGAGCGTATCGACTTCGAGTTCGATGGGCAGCCCGGCGGCTGAGGGGTGCTTGCGCACGGCCGCCACGGCTCGAGCCACCGCGCCCGGTCCGGTGCCGAAGCCGGCGACGTGGTTGTCCTTAATCAGAATCGCGTCGTACAGGCCGATGCGGTGGTTGGTGCCGCCGCCCTGGCGCACGGCATATTTTTCCAACAGTCGCCAGCCCGGCGTGGTCTTGCGGGTATCGAGAATCCGCACCGGCAAGCCCGCGACGGCCTCAACGTAGGCCCGAGTGAGGCCGGCAACACCGCTGAGACGTTGAAGAAAATTCAGCGCGGTCCGCTCGGCCGTGAGCAACGCCTGCAACGGTCCCGAGACGACCGCGACCTTGGTGCCGCGTGGGCACACCGTGCCGTCGATCGTCATCAGTACGACAACAAGTCGTTCGCTGAAAGCCGCCGCGACCATCGGCAGCAGCGGCAACCCGGCCACCGTCCCCGGTGTGCGGACCACGAACGAGGCACGAGCCACCTGCGAAGCCGGGATGGTCGCCAAGCTGGTGATGTCGCCGGTCTCGCCGACATCCTCGTCGACCGCCAAGCGGATCAAACTGTAAGCCGCCGCTGTTTCGGCGACCGAAAATGTATTCATTCCGACAAGCTAGCACGAAGCGGCAACCCGTCAACTCAACGCCGCATGGCGGCGAGTTCCTGCAGCTTGACGATGCCGACTTCGAGTTGCCGCGTCGGGTCCGATTCGGTGTGGTGCGGCTGGATGCCGACACGCTCGATCGGCGTTTTCCCCGGCCCGTAAACGTGAGCTGCCGTCACGACCAATGTGCCGGACCGGCCGAGTTGGTCCGGGCGATCCGCGGCGTGCAGAGGGATCGGCGCCGGCTGAACGGCGCCTTTGCCGAAGGTGCTCATGCCGACGAGCATCGCTCGGCCCGATTCCTTCCAAGCCGCGGCAACGACCTCGGCCGCGGACATGGTCCGACGATCGACGAGCACCACCAGCGGTAAGTCGCACGCGCCGGAACCCGAGTCGGACGAGAAGACGCGGTCGGCGAATTCCGGCACTTGCCCCGTGGTCGTGGCAACGATGCCGTGGGCTTGAAACCGTGTGGCGGTCGACACCGCCGCCGTCAGCAACCCGCCGGGATTACCGCGGAGGTCCACTATGAGCCCACGCATCCCCTGCATCCGCAGTTGCTCCATGGCCTCGTCGAGTTCCCGGGGTGTCGATTCCCGAAACCGGGCGATGCGAAGGTAGCCCAAACCAACCTTGCCGGGAAGCAGGAAGGCTTCGACGGACGGCTCATGCATCATCGGCTGATCCGACTGCGGATATTGGAACTCCGAGTAGTCATCAATGCGGCGGCAGGCTCCGCAGAGCATTTCCAGCACGACCGCGGCGGGCGTCGTCAGTCCGAAGTCCCGGCCCGCGACGCGCACCAGTTCGAATACGGCATCGCGCGCCTCGGCGATCGTGCCGATTTTCGCAGCCCGTTCCTGGATGAAGCGGCGGAAGGTACGGAGCTGGTCCCGACTCGTGTTCGGGAAGTGAAGTGCCGCGAACTCCGGAACACCGAGCGATTTGTCCAGTTCCTCAATGCCGAAGCGAAAGAGGACTTCGGGTCGCGCGCGTTCGCGAACGGCGAACAGCGTGCTCAGTTTCTCCAACACTTCGGCATACAAGTCGAGTGCTTCGGTGGGCTTCAGCGTCAGCACGAACCTGCGGAAGCCAGGATCCTGCATGCGGGCCTGCCAAGAACGGTGACGCTGCATCGTCCGCAGCATATCGCGGGCTGACGCATCGTCGGCATTCGTTTCGTACGCCCGGCGGATGCGTTCGTATTGGTCCTCGAAACGACGATGCCGTTCCGCATCGTCGGCGGGAGAGTGATATACCGCATCCGGCACAACGCGGATCGGTGGTGCATCCTTAGGAATGTCGCCGACCACAAGCATCGGCACCATCATCGACGCGAAACACAGGACGGTCATGCCGTATCCTCGGTTTCGGAGAGGTCGTAATTACCTTAACGGAGTCTTCATCGAGAAGTCAAACAGAAAAGGGAATCGGAAAAGGGTTCGGATGGCTCCCAAGGCATCGCCTCGGCACAACCTTGATCTAGCCGTTGCTTTCCCGGCCACGCGGGATAACGATACTCCGTGTCGATTTCCCCACTCACTCCCGGAGTGCCTCTCATGCGTCTGTTGCTGATTCTGGCCGCCCTCATCGTCCCCGGCTTTGCCCTGCGGGCGGACGACACCAAGGAATTCCTCGATCCCAAGAACTGGAAGGGCCTCGAACAATACTGGAAAATCGAAGGCACGAGTGTGACCGGCACGGCCAAGGTCGATCCGAAGTTCAATACGTTCCTCTGCTCGCAGGCAAAGTACTCGGACTTCGAACTCAGCTTCAAGGTCCGCCTCGTCGACGGCAAGGGAAACAGCGGCATCCAGATCCGCAGCCTGATTGCGGACGAAAAAAAGTACGTCGTTCACGGGGCCCAGTGCGACATGGGTCAGCAGTATTGGGGCAGCCTATACGGCGAAGGCGTCGGCGGCATGATGAAGGCCTGTCCCGGCGACTTCGTGATGAAGCACGTCAAGTCGAAGGATTTCAACGATTATTCGATCGTTGCCAAGGGCAACAAGGTCACGATCAAGGTCAACGGCGAAGTCAGCGTCGATGCCGAATTCCCGATGACGCCGAATAAGAAGGAACTGCCGTCCGACGGGATCATCGCCTTCCAACTCCACCAAGGCGGGCCGATGACGGTCGAGTTCACGGACATCAAGTTCATGAACCTCGCGAAGAAGGCCAAGTGACAGCGCCTTGAAGCAGTGCACACAACCCGGCCGCGGCGACGATCTGGAGTAGGGCCAGCGCCGCGACCGTCGTCTCCGCCCCATAGTGCATCATGTCGAAAAGCCGCAGGATGTAGATCTGGTGAAACGGCGGATTGACGATCTTGACGGCACTCACTTCCCCCAGCATCAGGACCGTACAGGCGGGCACAACCCAGCGAAATGCGCCTGCGGTGTAGGGCTTCACGATCCGCCGATACTGGCCGAGAAGGCCCAGCCCATCCGAGGCCGCGGCATCCCACAGGGTAGTCGGGATCGCGCGGAATGCCGGCAGGACCATGAGCACCGCGAGTGGGAAGTACCGAAGCCAGACCGCGAGCATCATCGGCAGCGGCGAGGGTTGATCGTAAAGCAGCGACCGCATCGGCGGAAACTCGGCACCGATTCCGACAATGTTGAATGCCGTCGATTCCCAAGTCGCGACCGTGACGATCAGGTCTTTCAGCAGCAGCCCCACCAGCGGGCCGGGCAACACCGTGAGAATCAGGCACACGAGCGTCAGCAAGGCCGCGGCCCAGCGCCTGCGCTCGGCAAGCCAACAAGCGGCCCATGCAAACGCAGCCAGGACCAGCGCCGCTGCCACGGCTTCGAACAGACTGCGGGCCAGCAGCGGTCCTTCGCCTTCGGCCACGCGGCCGACTTCCGCAACGAAGCGCGAAGCCGTCGGTTCGGTACTCGAAGACGCACCAGCGGTGCGGCCAACGAGGGCCGCGATGGGCACCACCACGAACAACGACAATGCGGCCCAGAGGACTATCGACGATGCCCACGCAGATGTTCCCGGCAGATTCCGAAGCGATTCGCTCGGCACTTCCCTCGGCATCCATGCACGCTGGACTTGCCGAAGCAGCATGAAGCCCAAGCCGACCCAAACCAGCGACGCAGGCAGCGTGGCAAGCAGCGTCGGACGATAGTCGCTGCCCGCACCGACGAGTTGCGTGTAGATTTCCTCCGCATAAGTCCGCACCATCATCGCGTCCGCGATCGGGATCTCCGTGAAGGCTTGCACGCCGACCCATGCCGCCGAAACGGCGACGGCGAGTTTAAGCTTCGGCCAAAGCACGCGACGAAATACGGACCGTTCGCCGCCATCGACTCGCGCTTGGTCTTCCAGTTCCCGATCGACTCGGGACAGCAGCACAACAACAATGCCCACAACCCACGGCCAGGCGGCGATGCCGTGGATGATGCCTGCGGGGAACAGACCGCGGCTCCACGGTCGCCAAGCGACTTCGCCGGGGTTCAAGGTCAGCGGCGGCAGCCAGGCGGAAAGGACGATCTGCCAGGCCAAGGCCGTCACCGGCAGCGGCGTGCAGAGACCGAGGAGAATCAAAAATCGTGCGATCCGAATGCCGCGAATACCGCGACGCGACAGCAGATAACCGCTGAAGACGCCCGGTGGCAGGGCGATGAGGCAGGCGATGAAGGCGAGTGCTGCGGAGTTGCCGAGCAACTCCGCAGCACGAACGGCGTCGCCCATTACGCAACCGTGTTCTTCTTGGACTCGAACTGCGCCTCGGGCACGGCGGGGTCTTCCGCCTTGAACCACTTCGGATCGAACTCGATCCGCGTGTGATGCTTCATCGCCAAGTTGGCCGTGAGTGCCAGCACGGCATCGGCCATGGCCACCTCGCCGTGGCAGCGGGGCAGGTCTTGGATGTACTTGCCCGCAGAGTCCGCGGCGTAGCCGACTTCGGGTTTCCACTTGCGGATGCAATAGGCGAAGTGCTCCATCTCTTCGCGATAGCCGCGGCTGACGGGTGCACTCGCGCCGCCGTCCGCCTTCACCGCCGCGCCGCTCGGCCCGCCCCAGGTACTGCTGGCCTCCGCGACCGCCTTGCCTGGGGCCGCCGCCGTCACGGTGACCGTCGTCTTCTTGGAGTCCGCTTCCGCCGCGACGCCCGGCTTGCCTTCCTTGTACAGCAGGACTTCCTGCTCGTTCTCGACGACCATGGTGCCGCGCGAACCCATCAGGCATTCGCCGTACTTCTCGAAGCCGTTGGTGCTGATGCTGGAATAGGTGACGACGACGATGTCGTTCTTATCCGTACCGTTGTTCTTGCCCTGCGGATGGTTCTTGCCGGGGAACTCGAAGGTGACGAAGACGTGGTCGTCCGCGTCCCGCTCGTTCTTCCCGGGGCCGTAGAAGGCCTTAGTGCCGACGCCCATGACGGCGATCGGCTTGACCTTGCCGAGGAAGATCGAGCAGGCATCGAGTTGGTGCGAGCCGAGTTCGGCCATCAACCCGCCGCCGGTGCGTTCGAAGATTCGCCAGCGGATCAGTTCGCCGATGTCTTTGTAGCCGAATTTTTGGGCGAGAGACTTGCCGTCCGGGCCAGGCTTGGCCAACGCGTCGTAGTCTTCCTGCACGATCGCGGGGTACCAGCCGTCCCGAATCACCGGCTGCAGAACGTCCGGCGACGAAACCCAATTCTTCTCCGGTGTCGCGGGCCAACTGTTGTTCCGGTGCCACAGGGCACGGATGTGCTTGACGTCCCCGATGACGCCGCTGTTGACGACCTCCAGAGCATGGGCGTAGAGCGTTGAATAGTGGCGTTGGTGACCGATGCTGAGGATGCTTCCGGTGTCCTTCGCGGCCTTGATCATCGCCTTGCATTCGGTGATGTCGTGGGCCATCAGCTTCTCGCAGAGGACGTGAATCGGTTTACCGCGCTTCTTGCCGAACTCCATGCAGTCGATCGCGCACTTGGCGTGCAGGTGCAGCGGCAGCGCGATCACGACGGCTTCGATGTCCTTCTCTTTTTCCAGCATCTCCATGTAGGATTCGTAGAAGTGCTTGTCCTTGATGTCGTCGGTGTAAGCGCGGCCGTAGTGCTTGATGAAGCCCTTGCGGAGCGCGACCTTCGGATCGCCTTCGAGAATCCGATTCTTGTTGAATGGGCGAATGTCGCAGGCGGCGATGAACTTGACGTACTGCGGATTATGTTCGCCCACCAGGACGCCGCCTTCATCCCCGCATCCGATGATGGCCGCCTTCACCGGGGCGCCGTCGAGCGCGGAGTAGCCGAAGTAAACGCCTGCGGCTAAGGGCAGGGCAGCCGTCGCTCCGGCGGCGGTGCCGAGGAAGGTACGGCGGTCCACGGCGGCAGCGGCGGTTTCAAAGTTCTTCTTGCCGAGCGCTTTCTGGTCTGCGGTGAGATCGAGAGCCATGACGGGAGAGCCTTTCGGGTGGGGTGTAGTGAAGTCATTTCTCGGCGAGCGGTTGGTGGCAACCCGCCGAGGCTTCGCAGGTTCAGGATTCCGCCGGTTTCCACCGGCGGATCGCCTGCGTTGGGTCGGTCAATCAAGTCTTGTATTCGAACTTCCGCGTCGCCTTCTTGCTGCCGAACACCAAGTAATGCAGGAAGCCGTCGATGCCCATCCAAGCGCCCGTCGGGTGGACGGCGATCACAAGCAGGGCGAAGGCTTCGATCAGATTCTTGTTGATGAACACCGGATTACCTTCGGTGCCCGGCGGGTTGGGCAGCCACGGGAAGCTCGGATAGGTCAGATAAGTCATGACCAGGAAACCGGCGCAGACGACGGCCGCGATGCGGGTGGCGAAGCCGACGATCAGGAACGCCCCGCAGAGGGTCAGCATCCACATGGTGCTGAAGTCGAGCTCGGCGATTTTGCTTACCGGCGGTGGCGGATCGGCAGGAACATCGACGGGCGCCAGTGCCGCTTCCTTGGCGGCACTCGTTTTGGCGTCATTGAGCATCTCCTCGGCGTCCTTGACCAATGCGGTGCGGACGGCGGTCGCCTCGGCCTTGGCGGAAGCGATATCCGCGAACAGCGTAGAACGACCGAGATCGATCTTGCGGCGGGCCTTGAGTTCTTCGAGTTCCTTCTTGCGGTTGGCGTAGTCCGCCAGCCGTGCGGGCACCGTCTGGGCCACGTCCATGCTCACGTACTTCTTCTTCGCTTCCTTGCCGGTCAGGCCAATGCTCCATTCCGCGTAGTCGCGCGTTGATTTTTCCAAAAGCTTGGCGACGACATCCTTCTTCGCGGCCGGTGCGGCTTCGATGATCTTCGGGCCGAAGTCGTCGAAGCGTTCCTTGGCACCAATGGGCAGCGCTGCCAGGATCCTCGCGTCGATCAGCTTGCGGCCGAGCGTACCGGCAGGATACTCCCAGAGGAATTTGGCGCCCGCGCCGTTGAGCGGCAGGGCGACGACGGTCTTGGCGTAATAGACTTCAGCATCGCCACCCGAGGGGGATGCGGTGAAAAGACGAGCGTAATCGACGGCCGGGCCGGGCTTGACGAACTCGGCCTTCAGAGAGGCTTCGCCGTCCGGCCCAAGCAGTTCACCGACGCTCGCCGGCTTGCCGACCGGGATCACCAACGACTCGAGCTTCGCTTCGGCGTCTTCCAGGAATTCCTTGCGCATCAGGTCCGCGATCGGTCCTTCGGATTCGCGGAAGTAGGGTTCGCTGGAGAACGGCTTGGACGTCAATGTTTCGCCGACGTAGTACGACCGAACCTTGTTCATCCCCTCGAACAGGAAGTGCCAGCCGATGGCCAGTCGCAGGGCGAGGATGAAGAAGACGCGGAGCTGCCACTTCTGCTGAATCGTGGCGACAATCAGCGCGAGCAGGCTGCCGGCGAGACCGGCATAGATCACTTGAATCGGAAACGGGAGGTCCATGCGGAGAGGTTCCTGAACTGGAGCAGGTGAAGTCAATGCATTCTAACCGCGAACGGGCCGAAAGGCATCACCTTTGTGCGTCGGGCGGGCATCCTTGCCGTCGTCGAGCAGGATGATCGTGAGGGTCTGTTCCGCGTTCGCGATACGCGCGAACGCGGTCGAGCCGAGCACGAACGCTGCCGTGGACAAAGCATCGGCCTTGGCGGCATTCGAAGCCACCACGGCGGCGCAGGCCGTGCCCGCGCTCGGCATCCCCGTCCGCGGGTCGATCACGTGGCCGTAGGTTTTGCCTTCGTGCGCAAAGGATTGATAGGTCGCGGCCGATACGCCCAAGCCCGCATCAGCGAGGTGGACCGTACCCAGGGATCGCCGCGGATGATGCGGATGCTTCAGACGAATCGGCCAGCCCGACGGATGCCCCGGCGGCGTGCCGAGGGCATAGGCACTGCTGCCGCCACCATGGAGCAAGGCCGACGGAATGCCCCAGACGCCGCGCAGATGCCGCGCGGCCAAGTCGAGCGCGAAACCCTTGCCGATGCCGCCGAAGTTCAACTCCAAGCCGCGTCGCAGAAACTTGACCGTCCGGCACTCGGCATCGAGCAGGACGTGGCGAAACCCGGATGCTGTGCGTGCGGCCGAGAGTTCCTTCGCACTCGGCACCCGGCCGGCGCGTTTGAAGAAGCCCCAAGCCTTGACCAGCGCACCGCTCGCCGGGTCGAAGGCGCCTTCGGTGAGGTGGACCAGCGGGCCGCAGGATTCGAGGAGCTGAAACACTATGTCCGAGACTTCGATCGCCTCGTCGAAGGCGGTCGCATTCAACTGAGAGGCTTCGGAATGGTTGCGGTAAATCGTCAACAAGTCTTCGACATCGTTGACCAGGTCGAGGGCGGAAGACGCTGCCGCAACGGCGTCTGGCGTGCCTGCGGGCAGGGCGATCTCGAAGGTCGTCGCCATCGCCGGGCGCGAGATCCGGATCAGGTCCAGGTCTCTTGGTACAGGAAACGCCGGGGCGTCCGGCAAGGCCGTTCTCATCGCGTCCGCAATGGCCCCACGGCGATTCACGGCCGGGCACCCATCGCCACCACGTCGGCGGTCGGCAGGTCGTCGAAGGTCGCCACCACGCGGTCGGCCCCGGCGCCATAGAGGGTCTCAGCCGGATGATGACCCGCGGAGGTCACGGCGATGCAGACCATCCCCGCAGCCTTCGCGGCATGCACGCCGGCAACGGCGTCCTCGAAGACGACGCAGTGCTGAGGCGAGGTGGTCATCCCCTTCAGGAACACTTCCGGGTCCGGCTTACCCTTGGTCACATCGTCGCCCGTTATGATCGCGGCGAAATAGTCCTCGATCCCGGCTTGCGAAAGCAGCAACTCGACGTTGGCACGCGGGGCGGACGAGCCGACGACCTGGCGAATTCCGGCAGCCTTCAACTCCGCGAGCAGCCGACCGACGCCGGGAAGAAGGGACACCCGGCCCTCGGCGATACTCGCGCGGTATAGCGTCTCCTTCCGCAAACTGATCGCGGCCACGTCTTGGTCGCTCATGTTCGGGTCGAATAGTGCCCGCAGAATCTCGGGGTTGCGCCAGCCGAAGGTGCGGGCGAAATCAGCTTCGGTGAAGTTCCAGTGCCGCTCCGCGACGAGCACCTGCCATGCGTGGAAGTGCTCCGTCGCCGTATCGACGAGTGTGCCGTCCACATCCCAAATCGCTTCGCGGATCATTCCCGGCTCAGCCTTTCCACCGTGGCCTTCAGCTCGGCGTAGCGTTCGTTGTACTTCTCACCGTTCTCGTCGTTCGGTCCGCGGTAGCCGTCGTAGTAACCGCGGGCGATCCCTTGCTTGTCGACGACGGCAATCAGCGTCGAGTGGTCGAACTCCTGACCTTCGACCGCGCTGGGCATTGAACTCCGTTTGATGCCCAGCTTGAAGCCGCCGGTCATCAGTTCGTGAAGTTCGCGTTCGCCGCCGGTGAGGAAAAGCCAGCGATCCGGGTGAGCGCGGAAGTTGTCCGCATAGCTCGCCAAGGCCTTGATGCCATCGCGATTCGGGTCGACCGTAAAGGTGACGAGGCGAAGGTCGTCGCGATTCGCGAGATCCAATTCCTGCTGAAGCTTCGCCACCGTCGCGGTCACGGAGGGGCAGGGGCCGGTGCAGCGGGTGAAGACGAACGAGGCAACCCAGACCTTGCCTTTGAGGTCCGCATTGGTGACGGTTCGACCCGACCGTTCCGTGAGCGAAAAGTCCGGGATCGGGAAGCGGATCTCCGGTTCCGGCTCGATCGGCTTCACCCGTTTGCGACTGCCGGGCAGCAGCAGCACGGCAATCAGGCAGGCAACTGCGACCAGCATCAGCGACGCAGGAAGAGCGTACCGCATCCGGCTCGGGCCGGGCGGGGTCGCGGGTGCAGCTGTCGTTTCGGGTGTCATGTTGCTTCCCCTTCCACTAGCCAAGGTAACGCGGCACGATGCCGTCGATGACCAGCAGAACCATCACGCCGGTGAGGTAGACCAGCGAGCCGCGCAGGACGGACTTCGCGCTTTGTTGATTCCGATCGAGTGAGAAACGGACGCACCGCATCAAGAACCAAGCCGCGAGCAGCAACCCGCCGATGAGGTAGACCCATCGGGCCGTGCCCACGGCAAAGGGCAGCACCGTCACCCCGGCCAACAGCGCCGCCGTCGCGACGGTTGCCAGCCCGGTCAGCCGGCCGTTGTGGGCCGCCGGCTCGATGACGGGAAGCATCTTCATGCCGCCGCGGGCGTAGTCCTCCCGATGCATATAGGCGATGGAGTAGAAGTGCGGCAACTGCCAGACGAACAGGATGGCAAAGAGGGACACGGCTTCCCAAGTGACACTTTCCCGGGCGGCCAGCCAGCCGATGACCGGGGGCAACGCTCCGGGAATCGCGCCCACGATCGTGTTCCAACTCGTGTGCGTTTTCATCGGAGTGTAAACGAGGACATACAGCCCCGCCGTCGCGGCGGCAGCAATTGCGGCACCGGGGTAAGGGAGCATCCACGCGAGATAGGCCACCCCGGCGACGGCCAGGCCAAGGCCATAAGCGAGCACTTCCCAAGCTTCAACGCGCCCGGCCGGCAACGGCCGACGCCGGGTCCGATGCATCTTCGCATCGGCGGCTCGTTCCCAAAGATGGTTGAGGGCACTGCCGCCCGCGGCAACCAGCCCCGCGCCGAGCAGAACGTGAACGAGATGATCGAAGCGGAAGTTGCCCGCGGCTCCAAACAGATACCCGGCCGCGACGGTAACGAGTGCCATGACCGCAATCCGCGGCTTGGTGAGTTCCAGAAAGTCGGCCGGTCGGCGCGAAGTTCCCGGGCGAGCCAAGACGGCGGACGATGCGGCCGCGGTCGCAGGTGGAAACTCGGGCACGGCCTTCACCAACACGTTCATGAAATCTCCCCTCGCGGCAAGCGAGGCACTCCGACCATTGTAAGCAGCCTCAGCCGATCCGCAGCAGTTCCCGCGTTTCGCTTTCGGACGGATCGACGTTGATCGTGTACGACAACGTCCGTTCCTCGACAGGCATCATCAGCCGAATCCGCACGGCCAACGCAACGATTGAGCCGAGCAGCGCAGCACCGATGAGCGTGTGAGCCGTGCGGACGACCGCGGCCGTCGTCTCCACCGGCCGCAGTTCGGGCGGGAGCAGCGCGGCCGAGCCGGTCACGGCAAACTTGCCGAGGTAGGCTTCGATGCCGAGGTAGATCTGCACCGCGAAAATGCCGAGCAGCTGGATCGCCGAGTAGCGCAGGCTTTGCAGCGATGCACCGCCGTTGAAAATCCGCATGGCGAGAATCGTGCCGATGCCGAAGACCAAAAACGCCGTGAAGAGGTGCAACCGCTGCGCCGTGGTTGAGCCGAGGTGCCGCATCCAGACGCCCCAGACAAGCTGAGCCAACACCAAGGCAACGAGCGTCACGCTAAGCTTCACAAGCGTCCGGTCGTCGATCTCCGAGCCGATCCTCGGTGCCGCGGCCAACACGACGACTGCCGCTAGTAGTGCGAACGTGACCTGCCCGAAGGAGCCGTGGATCGCCGCCAATTGCGTGCCCATCAGTTGATCGAGGAAAACCCGATAGCCGCCGAGCAATCCTTGAATCATGACGGCGACGAGCGCAGCCGTCGCGACGATGCGGAAGATGGCGCCGGTGGAACGCTGCTTCCATGCCCACGCGCTGACGCCGATCGCGGCCAAAAGGCAAGTCAGGCACAGCGCACCGGTCGCGTACGGCCATCGCAGATTGCCGCCTGCCTTACGGGCACGCCAGGCCCCACCCATCTCCCCGTGGAACGCAAGATAGGCGACAAGCAGTAAAATCACAGCGACGAGGCCGCAAATGCGGACCTTCCGGTTCGGTTCCGTCGTCCACGCGCCAATGGCCAATACCGTCGCGAATACTCCGATGCACCACGCCACCAGGCGATGGGTGTGCTCGATCAGAAATCCCGGTGCCGGCTCGTTGGCCCAGACGTGGTCGTTGACGACGAGAAACCAAGGTTCCGTCGGCCAGACCGGGTCGGACATGCCGACGCGGAAGGTCGTGATCAGCGCCCCCAGAATCAGCACCGCTGCCGCACAGATGAGTGTGAGGTAAGCCCAGATCCGCAACCAACGAGGCACAACGCGTTGTTCGATTTCCATCAGCATCATGGCTTGTGGATCTCCTTCCGCACGTCATCCGGCAGCAAGTCCGGCCGGCCGATGACGCTCAGGAATGACGTCAGGTCGAGTACCTGCCGCTCGGAGATCCCGGGGTTTGCTGGCATGTTCACGGCTGCGATGCCATGGCGGATGCGGGCATGCAGGTCGCCCGGCTCGCGGCCCCACTTCCAGTCGGCCTTGGTCAGGTCCGGCACCCGCGTCACGTTGCCCCAGACGTCGTAACGAAACGCCCCGCCCTGCAGGTTTGCCCCGTGGCAACTCGTGCAGCCGACCATCGTCGTCAATGCGTAGCCGCGGCGCACCGCCTCGGCATCCGTGGGAAGTTCGACGCCCGGTAATTCCTGCTTCCAACCCGCACGCCAAGCTTCCAAGGACGCGGTCGCGGTTCGCTGGACCAACGCCGCGACTTCGATCGGCAACAATCCTTCTTCCGGATCGAAAGCCGCCGTCAACGCTTTGGTTTCACACTCGCCGCGAATCGACAAGTGGACTACATAAGTCAGCAGCCCAGTCACTTCCTGGTCGCTGAGCAGATCGTAAGGCTGCATCTGCGTGCCCGGCACACCATGGCGTATGACCCGCTGCAACGCAGCGCCACTCGGCCGAGGCGTACCGGCTCCCGACTTGAACACCCCGTTTCGGAAGTCCCGAGGCGGCGGTTCCAGGAACAGACCCGTCGGCCCGCGGCCTTCGCCGGTCAGGCCATGGCAATGAGCGCACTGAGAACGGTAAAGCTTGGAACCGGCCGCGAGTTGCTCGCCGTTCGTGAAGTCGGAAACCAATTTCGGTGCCGCGGGCGTACCGAAGGTTTCCTCCAAAGCAGCGGTCAGCACCGCAAGCACTTCGACATCGACTGCTGCCGGATCGACGATCTTACCGCCGATTTCGCTGCTGTAGGTGCGGAGGAATTCATCCCGTCGGCCGGGCGGATGAAGCTCGGTCGGCTCGGCATACGGTGGCCGAATCACGACGACATCGGCACGCGGCGGATAGCGCAGCGACTCATCGTATCCACTCGACGCGGTGCCGCACCCCGCGAGGGCCAAAACAGCAAAAGCGAAGAGACCGCTCCGGAACCGGAGGATCGCTTCGCCTTCGTGTGAAACTTGCATCGCCATGACATCCTAACCGCGAACGGCTGACTCCCGGCAACGTGCTGCTGCGGACTACCGTCTCCCGATCGACGAGAAAACCCTAATACGCAGCCATGTGGCGGGTGACGAAGTCGGTCAGCGTGAAGGTGAACATGATGAGCACCCAGAAGACCGACGCGCCCGCACAAAGCCACGTCAGCTTATCCGCCTGCCGCAGGTCCATGAAAAAGACAGACAGCACGAAAACCTGGATGCCCGTGATGGTCAGGCTCGCCAGAATCTTCATCGGGCCGAAGTCGTTGAACCCCACGGCCAGTTGAATCACGGCCAGCAGTGCCAGCACGGCAAAGGTCGTCATGGTGCTGCCGAACGAGGCGACGTGATGGTCGTCGCTCTCGTGGATCGTTTCGCGCACTTCGCTCATGGTCGCTCCTTATTCGTGGTGGCCCGAGGCCAAACCGATGGCCATCTGAAACTGCCCGATCGCCTGTTCCAGCGTGTGCGGCCCGGCGAAGTACAACAGCGGCAGCAGGAACATCCAAACCATGTCCACGAAGTGCCAGTAAAGGCTCATCACTTCAATGTAGACGTAGCGTTCCGGATGCTTGAAGAAGCCCATCTGTGCCAGTGTCAGTTGCCAAGACAACAGCCCGATGCCGATGATCATGTGAATGACGTGCAGGCCGGTCATCACGTAGTAAAAGACGAAGAAGAGCTGTACGCGCGGCATATACACACCTTCGGTCTTGTAGCCTTCCTGCTTCAAAACCTTGGTGACGTTCTCGGCGAATTGCGAACGTTCCTTCGGCAGGTACGTGCCGTCATCCTGCTTCTCCTGCACCACGATGGTCCTGCTGGTTGGGATCAGGCCTTCTTCGTAGTCGAGGTGATATTCGCGGCCCTTCAACCCCAGGAACACCGTGCCGAGCACGATGGTCGCAAGCAGCCAGAGCTTGATGCCGAACTGGTTGTTCTTATAGGCCGCGCGGATCGCCAAGGTACAGGTCAGGCTGCTCGTCAACAGCAGGAACGTGTTCACGCTCGCGATGCCGCAGTTCAGTGCCGCGCTGCCTGCTTCGAATTCCTTGGGGAACCAAATGCGGTAGCCGGTGTACGCACAGAAGGCGCCGCCGAAAAACAACACTTCGGTCACCAGGAACAACCACATGCCCAAACGCACGGTCGACTGCTGCTGGAGCATGTTGTTGAAGTGGTGGGCGACCGGTGCCGCTTCCTGGGTCATGGTACTAGCTGCCACGGATCACCTCCGGCGTGGACAAGCCCGCGTGGGCGATGTTGGGTTCTTCATCCGAGAAGATCATCCCGGCCTTTTCGAGTTGCTCCAAGCCGTTCGGCATCGAGTATTCGTAAGGCCCGTAATAGACCACGGGCGTCGTGTCGAAGTTGTGCATCGGCGGCGGCGAGGGCACCTGCCATTCCAGCCCGGTCGCCATCCACGGATTGCCCCCGGCCTTGCGGCCCAGGAACAGACTCGCCGGCAGATAGAACAGCGGCATCAGATAGCCGATGCCCTGAATCGAGGCACCGGCCGTGCTGAGGATGTTGAGGAACTGGAACTCGGGAGCATAGTTCGGGTAACGCCGCGGCATGCCGTTGTAGCCGAGGATGAACTGCGGAATGAAGGTCATGATGAAGCCGACGATCGCCACCACGGCGGCCAAGCGACTCCAGAAATCCGAGTACATCTTCCCCGTCATCTTCGGCCACCAGAAGTGCAGCCCGGCCAGCCACGCCATCAGCATCCCGCCGACCATCGTGAAGTGGAAGTGCGCGATCACGAAGTAGGTATCGTGCAGGTGAATGTCCGATCCCAACACGCCGAGATACAGCCCGGTGACACCACCGATGGTGAAGAGGACGAGAAATCCCATCGTGTACATCATCGGGGCTTCGAAGCTGATCGAGCCTTTGAAGAGCGTCGCACTCCAGTTGAAGACCTTGATGGCGGACGGCACGGCGACCAGCATCGTCAGGATGCTGAACAACAGCCCGAGGTAGTAGCCTTGCCCCGCGAGGAACATGTGGTGCCCCCAGACGAGGAAGCCGACCACGGCAATCCCGACCGACGACCACGCCACAGCCTTGTAGCCGAAGATGTTCTTGCGGCTGAAGCACGTGATGGTTTCGTTGATGACGCCCATGCCGGGCAGAATCATGATGTACACGGCCGGATGCGAATAGAACCAGAACATGTGTTGGAACAGAATCGGGTCCCCTTCGAGCGCCGGATCGAAGATCCCAACCCCGAAGATCTTTTCGGTCGCGAGCAGAATGATCGTCACCGCGATCACGGGCGTACCGAGCAATTGAATCAGGCTCGTCGCATACATGGCCCAAATGAACAGCGGCAATCGGCTCCACGTCATCCCGGGGCAGCGCATCTTGTGAATGGTCGCGATGATGTTCACCGCCGTCAGGATCGACGAGAATCCGGTGATGAAAATGCCGAGGCCCGCATAAAGCACGTTGGTGTGCGAATATTTCGAGGAGTAGGGCGGGTAAAGCGTCCAGCCCGTGTCGAGTCCGCCGACCGTCAACTGCCAGACGAAGAACATCGCCCCGGCCATCCAGACGTACCAACTCAGCAGGTTCAGCTTCGGGAAGGCCATATCCTTCGCGCCGATCATCATCGGCACGAGAAAGTTCCCCAACACCCCGGGAATCACGGGGATGAGGAACAGGAACAACATGATCGTGCCGTGAGCGGTGAACGCCTTATTGTACTGGTCGAGTTCCAGAATCGCGCCGGTCGGCGTGATCAGGTTCAACCGCACCAAAGCGACCGCCAATCCGCCGAAGAGAAAGAAGACCGAGGCGCTTACGAGGTACAGCAGGCCGATCCGCTTGTGATCGACCGTCAGCAGCCACGAGAAGATGCCGTAGCTGTGGTTGAGGTAGTGAAGCCGATTCGCTTCCTGTTCGGGAGGAAGCTCGGGCATCGGGACCATCTGGGGGGTGTAGTGCAGTTCCGGGACTTTCGTCATGGCTCCGCTCCTTGGTGAAGTAGGATCGCGGCCGTCGCGGCCGGGTGATGATGGTTCGCGTTAAGGTTTTGGAGCGGCCGCGCCGGGCGAGGGTTGCACCGGAGCGCCTACGGGAGCAGGGGCCAGTTCGGTACGGTCCGGCAGTTTGTCGGTGTTTTTGAGGCTCTTGATGTACGCCGTCAGATTTCTCAGTTCGATTTCGTCGACTTTGTCCACCGGGTAGGCAGGCATGATGCTCTTCCAGCCCGCTGCCACCTGGGCAATCGGGTTGCGGATCGACCGCTTGATGTATTCGTCGTCGAACTTCTGCAGCTTGCCGTCCTCAAGCGGGCGGTTCGTTCCGTACATCCCGGACAGTTGTGGTGCACGGGCGCTGGCCTCGTTGTTGTGGCAACTGTTGCACTGCAGCTTCAGGAACAGTTTGCGGCCTTCCCACGCCGGCGAGCCGTCGACCGGGTTCTTGCCGGGCAGGCGGAAGGTGCCTTCCTTCCAGGCGGCATAGTCGGCCTTGGAAAGCACGTGAATCTTGCCGACCATCTGCGAGTGACCCTGACCGCAGTACTGATCGCAGAAGATGTGGTACGTACCGATCAGCGTAGGCTTGTAGCCGACGGTAATCGTCCGGCCGGGGACTACGTCGAACTTGTGGCGGAAGGCAGGGATACCGAAGTCGTGGATCACATCCTCGGAGGTGCCGGACATCTTGATGCCCGGATCCGTCAGCTTGCCGCTCGCGTCGCGCTGATCGCAGACGGGCAGGTGAAGTTCGTTGATCTCCCGTTGACCGTCCGGGTGCTGCATCTTCCACATCCACTGTTTGCCGGCGACGAAGTATTCCGGGGCATCGTCGGGAATGTCCAACTGGTCGTTGTAGATCTTGAAGCCGAACACGAAGAACGACATGAAGAAGACGAACGGGATGCCCGTCCAGAGCATTTCCAGCTTGGTGGAGCCGAGGATCCGCGGCGTGCGGTCGGTCGGGGTTCTGCGGGCGTAGAGGTACGAGAACGCGATCAGCATGGCGAAGACCACGCCCGCACCAGCCAAGATCACGGCGGTGATGTACCAGAAGAACAGGTCGTAGGTCGCCGCAAACTCGGAGGCTTGCGGCGGTACGGTCGGAATTTCGATCGCTGCGAACATCGTCTCACCTCACACGGTATGCAAGCGGGTCATTCACCCGGCGTCTGTCGTATTCGTCTTGGGCTCGGTCTCGGTCGTCGGCACCATCCCGATCGTCAGCGGCTTTTCCTTCAGCCCCCGGCGGATCGTGCGGTAGGCCATGTAGAACATCCCCAGCATCACCGGCACGGCCACGAGGGCGGTCCAGAACATCGTCGACGAATAGTGCCCCTTCACGTCGTCGTAGACGTAGCAGAGCGGGGCGTAAACGTTGCGTTCGAAAGCCCCGCCAATGGTCCCGCCGGAGGCCTGCACCAAACCCAGCCTCAGGTCGGAGGAGGAGTAATTGATGCCGAGCAGGTAGCTCGAAATCTTCCCGTCCGGCGTCAGCAGCACGATGCCGGATGCATGTTGGTAGTCGTAGTTTCGGGGCAGTTCTTCGAGCACTCGACCGTCGATGCGGCCGACCCATTCGCCGCTGTCGGGGTTGAAGTCGAAGTCCTTGTCGCGGGCACGGAGCGTGTACTCGTAACCCACGGCCGAGGCGAGCGTGTGAATCTTCAGGTCCGCCGCCTTGACGTCCGTCCCCTGACCGTGGTTGGCACTGAGGAACCACCAGCCGGGCACATCGGCCGCTGTGCCGTTGTATTCCTTCAGGAATTCCATCCGCTTGGGTCGGGCAATGGTCATCGGCGATTCGCGCGGATCGATGCTCACGACGATGACATTGAACGGTCCGCCGGCAACGAAGGTGGGATCAGCTTTACGCATGTCCTTCAAGCCGTCCAGCACGGCGGTGAGCACTTGGTTGCAGAGCTTCGGGCAGCGGTAGTAAGCCATCACCAAGACCGTCGGCTTACCTTGGGTCAGTTCCGAGAGCTTCACCGGCTTGTTGTCGTGATCGGTGAATTCCAGATCGAGCGGGACTTGATCGCCGAGCCGTTGGACGTACTTGACGCCCTCAGGGTTCGACGGCCCGCTCGGCCCGGACACCGGACGCATGCCGTAGCCCATGCCGCTGCCGCGCTGCGCGACGGCCGTAGCCGAAGTCAGCAAGGTGAAAGTCAGGACTAGGGCGGCAAGTGTCTTAATGGGCATCCTTCTTCGGTTCGGATTTCACTTCAACCTTCGGCATCGACGGGCCGCCGCGACCGCCGTTGGAAATCTTCGCCTTCTCGTCGGACACGAGCACGGCTTTGGGGGCGTCTTTCCGCGTCGGCAGCTTTCTCCCGGCGATGACGGCCTTGATGGCCTCGGCGATCGGGATCGACGCAAACTTCTTGTCCGCCGTGGTCCACGACGATTCGATCAGGATCTTGCGGCGTTGGGTCGGGTCGATGAAGTTCTCCGGCCGAAGGTCTTCCGGACGGATTTCGTAGGTGTTGATCGCGACATCCGACGGCAGCTTCGAGCGGTAATAAGCCGGGTCGCTGTTGTCGGTGAGCTTCAGGTATTCGAGCCGCGGCTGGGCCACACGGGCATTGGGGTCCGTACTGCTGATCTTCGCAAACCGCTCATTGATGGAACTGTTGGCTTCCGCGGCCGCCATCGGATTCATGCTCGTGTTGGGCGTGCCCGGCTTGTCCTGTCGTTCGACCATCGTGAAGAAGATCGCCGAGATCACCACGATCGCACCGACGACCACAACGGTCACCAACAACGGCACAAACAGAATCGGTTTCACGCGAAAGCGGTCGGCTTCGTGGCCTGCCTTCACGGCCTCCGGTGCGGCGCCTGCCGGACCGGAGTCGTGCTCGTCCGCCCCCATGCCGGAGGCTGCCGTCAGAACTTTACCGAGCGCGTGGTCGTTGTCGCCGCTCGGGTGGTGATTCGCCATTGTCGTTCCTCCCTTGCGGTGTTAGTGGTGCTCGCCCCAGGTCGCCAGAAATTCGCCTTCGTGGTTCGCAGGCAGGGCCGCTTTTTTGCTCAGGTTGTTCAGGAAGAAGAAGCCCCAGGTGCCGCCCATACCCACGATGGCTGCGACGGCCATCGGCACGTGCAGCACGGCGGTTTCGTGCGGGACGCAGGGCACGATCCACCAGATCACGTCTGCTGCACAAACCGTAAAGAGCAGCACGCACATCACTCGCATCGCGGTCGGATTCGTCTTCACTTCGCGGAACAGGAGCGTGACGAACGGAATCAACCAGTGGAAGGCCATCAGGAAGTAGGCGAGGTACTCCCAGCCGTGGTCGCCGCGTTTGCGGTAATACGTGATTTCCTCAGGCAGGTTGCCGGCCCAGATCAGCATGTATTGGCTGAAGGACGCATAAGCCCAGACCATCGTGATCGCCAAGGTGAAGGTCCCGATATCGATCCGAAACTTATCCTTCACGATCGCCATCGTATCCGCTTTGTCGGCGTTCACCGTGTAGAACGTGAAGATGCAGAAGCTTAAGGTCGTCAGAAACGCGTTCATGCCGAATACGATCGGGAACATGCTCGACGCCCACGTCGGCTCGACCGACATCACCCAGAGCGTGCAGGTGATGGTCATGGTCAGCACCCAAATCGCCACGCCCGGCCCGGCGAACTTGCGGAGCGTTTCGTAGGCCTTCAGATCTTTTTCTTCCTCGCTCTTCCGGCTCACGGCCGCAGCGGCATAGCCCATACCGCCGACCGCACCGAACGCGAACAGCGAGATCGCCAGGTACGCATAGGGATTCATGATGTCGTGAATCTTGTGCTGGTTCTCCTGGATCGCCTCGAAGCGCAGCCCCTTCTCCTTGGCGACGACGTTGACGTCGCCCTCCCAAGAAGCATCGGACCACCAATACGGGGATTGCTTCCCTTCCACGACGAACAGACTCACCGCGACGGGGATAAAGAGTAAAGCCAGGATCGGCATGGTCTTGATCGCCGCGAGGAAACACCGCCGCAGCACGACGCCCCAACTGGCCGAGGTGAGGATGCCGACGAGCATCAGGAACACGGCTCCGAACGGGATCGAAGCCCAGAACACAAACCCGCAGAGGTAGGTCAGAAAGAAGTCGCGCAGGCCGAAGTCTCCGGCACTGCCCATGTTCGCGATACCCAACCCGGCAAATGCGGCCAGGCCGACGACGGCAGCGCCGAGGGCGATCTTGGCCAAGCCCCCGGTCTGTACGGTATCGGTGGAGATCTTCAGTTCGTGGTGGTGGTCGTGATGGTCGGTCATGACTTGGTCCCACCCTTCGAGAGTTCGGCCTGCACGGCCGGGGGAAGTTCGCCCGCCGGCACACTGCGGCTGTAAATCAGAGTCTTCACGTAGGCGGCCACCCGCCAGCGGTCCGGAACATTGGGAAGTTGCGTCTCGTGCGAACCCATGCCGCCGTAACCCCAGGTGATGACCTGGTAGATGTAGCCGATCGGGGCATCCTTGATGCTCACGCGCAAGCCGTAACGGTCGAAGCCGCGGGAGTGACCGACGGGCAGCGACTTCTCTTTCGATTCGCCGGTGAAGTGGCCCGCGTCGATCTCCTTGCCTACCGGGTCCAGATGATAGCTCGGCGGCTTCAGGTAGCCACGTTCGACGATCTTACCGTTGCCGTAACCTGCACCACCGTGACACAACGCACAGTTTGCGGCATAAAGCGATTGGCCTCGCAAAAGATCGGCTTCCGTCATCTCGAACGGCAGGTCGACGACGAAATTGTCGACGCTCGTCGGTGCCCCAGCGGTCGGAGCGGTGGACCCGTTGGGGTCGACTGCAGCTTTCCAGTCCGCAGAGACTTTCGGGTTCTTGCCCGCGGCCGTCAGCCAACTCACCATCGGATCGTCCGAAGTCGGCTGGTTGCGGTGGATGACGCCTTTTTCCAATGGTCTGGCCGACTGCTTGTCGGGAAAGCCGGGGTGTTGTTCGTAGGGCCGAGGCGCGGGCTGCTCGGCCATCTTCTGCTGGCAGCCGACGAGGCTCAACAGGGCGAGTATCGAAAGAAGGCGGTTCACTCGGGCACCTCCGCAATGCTCGCCGGGTTCATCCCGCCGAGGAAGGCTTTCACGGTCGCAAGGTCGAATTTCGGGTCTTCCGCTTCGATGCATAAAAAGAAGCGGTCGCGGGTCG
>Ga0163144_10006076_pt1 | contig 26723 bp, 23 predicted proteins | sample OliLak19BULKMAT1_FD_123175 | JGI IMG/M metagenome (GOLD analysis project Ga0163144, IMG submission 123175) | Freshwater microbial mat bacterial communities from Lake Vanda, McMurdo Dry Valleys, Antarctica - Oligotrophic Lake LV.19.BULKMAT1 | ecosystem: Environmental > Aquatic > Freshwater >...
CATTTGGAAGGCCCACAATTCCACATTCAATTCCCATCAGTTCGGTCTCCAAAATATCGTGCATTCATTTTGTTCATTGCCATTTCAAAATTTTCGCAGCTTAGGGAAACATAGTCCTTGAGCTGACTTCCCGCATCTGCCAGCAGTTTTGATACTGCTTTTTTTTCGGGTCCAGAAAACTTTTCGAGTACATGATCAATTGTCTCCTCGCGGACACCATCTACGCTTGGACGTCCGACACCCAGTCTAAGTCGAGGTACTTCTTGAGTTCCCAGTCGCTCAATAATGGAGCGCATCCCTCGATGACCGCCATCGCTGCCCTTCTGTCGGAGTCGCAATTTGCCAACGGGAAGATCCATATCATCAAAGACAATTAAAAAGTTTGAATCTCCCTGGTGCTTTTGCTTCCACTCAACCAAGGCTTTCCCGCTTTCATTCATATAAGTCTGAGGCTTGAGAAAATGTATCTCGTATGGATTTCCATCCAATTCCAATTCCGCTTCAAACCAAAGTGAATTAAATTTATTCGTGAATTTAGGGGCTGATTTTGATCCAGACGAAAAGACCTGAGAAACTGCGGAATCGACCCAATCAAAACCAATATTATGCCGCGTACCTTGATAACGAGGGCCCGGATTTCCCAGACCCACGATACAAAGCTTGTTCGGAGCCATGAATTACTTCTTCTTGGCGGCGTCGTCTTTTGCGCCCGCAGCAGCCGGAGCTCCAGCAGCCGCTGTCGAAGCAGCAGCAGCAGTTCCTTCACCAGCAACAGCGCCTTCAGCCGCTGCAACAGGGGCCACAACAACTTCTTCCTTTTCAGGCTCGTTGACTGCGACTACAGGGAAAATTCCGGAGTCCAAAACTTTCACTTTTGCCGGAACCGTGAGTTCGTTCACATGGAAACTCGAATTCAATTTGAGTTCAGTAATATCAACCTCGATGAAATCCGGGAGGTCTGCGGGCAAAGCTTCAATTTTGAGTGATCGTCGAATAACCTGCAAAACTCCACCGTCACTTTTAACTCCTACAGGAATACCTTTGAAGTGAAGGGGGACACTTACGGTCAATGGACGGGTCATGGAAATTTCGTACAAGTCCACATGCTCGACTTTCCAAGTTGGGGATCGAGAAATATGCTTTAAAATTACTTTTTTCCCTTTTAGCTCAGGTGAGTCAGAATTCACTTCGATAATCAAATTGGCTTCGAGCTCATTATTGAAAGCCTTTCGAAGCTCTTTTTCATTAAGAGCACAGCTTTGATTCGGAATACCTGGTCCGTAGATATTGGCTGGAACGAGTCCGTCAGCGCGAAGCTTTTTGAGTTCGGGTTTTTTTCCAGCTTTTCGAGCTACCACATTTACTTGCACCTGATGCATATCGAACTCCTTGAGACGGTTTAAAGCGCTAAATAAGCGAAAAAGCCCGATTAAGAAAAGCTCAAAAACGCCAAACTTTGGATTAGACGAAAAGCGAGCTTACTGAATCAGAGCTATGAATTCGCTTTATGGCATCGGAAAGAAGTTCAGCCACTGACAGAACTTCAATCTTGGAGCCTGGCGAGGCCTTGTTACCCAGGGGAATCGTATCGGTAATGAGAAGCCGTTCAAGAGGTGAATCCTTGATCCGCTGGACGGCTGGACCGGATAGAACGCCATGAGTCGCGCAGGCCCAGACCTTTTTGGCACCTCGTGCAATCGTGACTTTCGAGACTTCCTGAATGGTTCCGGCGGTATCGACGATATCGTCCAATATGATGGCCTCTTTGCCCTTCACATCTCCGATGATATTCACTTCGGCAATCTGACCTGGTGAATCTCGGCGTTTGTCCACAACTGCAATTGCGCAATCGAGTCGCTTTCCAAACGCTCGAGCTCGTTCTACGCCGCCCGCATCGGGTGCGATCAGAACCAATTCATTTTTAGATTGATCGGCAATCTCCCTAATTCGCTTGAGCAAAACAGGCGCCGCAAACAAATGATCCACAGGGATATTGAAGAATCCTTGGATTTGCGCAGCATGAAGATCCAAACAAAAAATTCGATGAATGCCCGCAGCCTGTAGAAGGTCCGCTACCAAGCGAGCAGAGATAGGAGTACGCGGTGAGTCTTTTCGATCCTGGCGAGCATAGCCATAGTAGGGCAGCACGGCTGTAATTCGTCGAGCGCTTGCTCGCTTGAGTGCATCGATCATTACAAGGAGTTCCATGATGTTCTCGTTTGCAGGTGCGCATGTCGATTGCATAACAAATACATCTGAGCCTCGAATATTCTCTTCAATTCGGACAAATGATTCACCGTCCGAAAACCGCTTCACAACTGCGGCACAGAGATTCGTCCCCAAATGTTCGGAAACAGTTTGAAACAAGGCTGGGTTGGAATTGCCAGCTAGAACTTTCAGTTCACCAAACATCGGAGTCTTAGGGGGAATTGATGACATTGGAATTTAAGATCTATCGTAATTTGAAGCTTTGAGCTATCTCAAAGCATGCGTTGGAATGGCAGAAAAATTGATCAGTTAAGAGATATCAAAGTGATCCCAGCTCCTCAGAGGGATCCAGCTGGAAGCGTCATTATTCAGTGGGGTCGAACGCATGTTTTATGTGCCGTTCAGATCGATGAAAAAGTACCCAACTGGATGCAGTCGAATGGAACTGGCTGGATTACGGCTGAATACGGAATGCTCCCCGGTTGTTCGGATAAGCGCATTCAGCGCGACAAGATCAGATCGACGGGGCGGACTCACGAGATTCAAAGGTTGATCGGACGAAGCATTCGGGCATGCATGGATATGAAGCTTTTAGGACAGCGAACCGTCCAGATTGACTGTGATGTCATTCAAGCGGATGGGGGCACGAGAGTTGCTTCTATTACAGGAGCCTATTTGGCTCTTCGCTTGGCATTTCAGCGCCTCAAAGAAAAAAAGATCTTGAAGGAAATTCCACCGTCTCAATTGGTGGCCGCGGTTTCGCTTGGGCGAGTGAAGGGCGAGATGATTTTGGACCTCGATTACGAAGAGGACGTGGGTGCCGAGCTCGATTCGAATGTGGTGATGAATGAACTGGGAGAGTTTATCGAAATTCAAGGCACAGCTGAGAAGGGAACTTTCAAGAGATCTGAGTGGGACTCTCTTATGGATTTATCGATTAAAGGTTGTGAACAAGTTTTTGAAATTCAAAGGCGCTATTTAAAAGAATGGGGACTTACTCCCTAATCTCCCTTCGAGGAAGTCTTGATGCTCACGATTGCTCTGGCGACCGAGAATCCAAATAAAGTTCGAGAAATTCAAAATGCCTTGGGCGCATTCGTAAAAATTCGCTCGATGGCAGAAGTTGGATTTTTGGGAAAGCTTCCACCCGAGACGGGGGCAACTTACGAGGAAAATGCACTGATCAAAGCGCGAACGCTTGCGGAGGCAACCGGTGCACTCAGTTTCGGTGATGATTCTGGATTTGAAGTTCACGCAATGAATAATGCTCCGGGACTTTTTTCAGCGCGCTTTATGGGGACCCATGATTCTCGACTCCAGTGCTTGGAGATTTTAAAGCGAATAAAGAATGCCCAAGATCGCTCTGCCAAATTCATTTGCGTTCTTGCGGTTGTGGATCCACAAAAGAGCGTCGAACAAATTATTAGAGCTGAAGTTGAAGGCGTCGTATCCGAATCGGTAGTGGGCGATCTAGGCTTTGGCTACGATCCTATTTTCATTCCAAAGGGTTTGGACAAAACATTTGGTGAAATGCAGGAAGTTGAGAAAATGAAAATTTCCCATCGCGGAAAAGCACTCAGGGATCTGAAGGCTTATTTAGAGGCGGACGAGCGGTCACGCAGTGTAACGAGAAGTTCTTCGACAGAAGATTTGTCATAGGCGTTTGCAGAAAGTTTCAGATATTTTGATAGCGCTGTAATCGCTTCAGCAAAATTCTGTTCATAGACGTGGGCAAGACCTAAGCCGCGCTGAGCTTCAGCGTGATTGGGTTCTAATGCTAAAACTTTTTGAAACTCGCCAATGGCATCTCTAGTTTGCTGGAGTTTGAGGTGTAGCATTCCCTGTCTGAAGCTTGAATCGACAGCCAACTCACGCACGCGCTTTTGTTCAGCAGATTCTTTGAATGCAATTTTCTTCGGCTTTACTGGGGTAGGCGGCACACTAGTTTCGCGATCCTTGGTGGCTTCAGCTACTTCATTTACTTCAACCTTTTCAACCTTGGGGGGTTCAACCTTTGCCGATTCTTGCGGCGATGGAACTTGAACATTTATTGGAGCGATAGGGCTTTCAATTTTCTTGGCACTTAACGATTGCGGTTTCTGATGCAGATACAGACCGGCAAAAATAATTCCAACAACACCCATTGCACTTATGAGAAAGAGCCACGTCCCACTAGGGAGTGAAAATGAAAATGAACGCGAAGCGACTGGGGGTGCATAGGGCATTTGGCGAACACCCGTGACAGGTGGCTGCCAAGTGAAGCGCTCATCCGGAACTTTTACTTTAAACTTAACTGGAGTTTTCTCAGTATCCTGATTCGTTGCAGGAGTCGGACTTGGCTTTCTTTGCACTTCCGTCTGATCGAGTTGACTCAGAGGTCGTTTGGTGAATTCTGTTTTAAAATGCTCGAAAGCCAATGAATTTAAGAATCCTTTGAAAAGGCTTTCAAAATCTTTGGAGCCGCCATTTGATAATGCAGTCCATCCATGAGATTCACCAAATAGCCAATCGAGAGAGCTTCCCTGATTCCAAGATTCAAAATGAAAGGGAAAGTGTTGGAAGAAAGTCTGATCGTGATGAACAACGGGAGCTTCAATCCATCGAGTGATCAGATTTCTAATTTTTGATGAGTCTTTTGCGAATTCATCAAAAAGGACTTCGGGCCCTTCAGATTTCTTTGCGGATGTTGAGACGGTCATACTCCAATAATTGAGACAATTAGGACAAGAGAGCCGTACCGAAATCTCGTTCAAGATTTCAGGCTCAGGAACAAAAATTTCTCGACAAGCTGCACACTCAACTTGGGAGGCCAAAAAAGAAAGGGCGGCATGGTTGGTTTCGTCGATAAGAGCTTCTTCAGAGATCTGCCATTCGATCTCGATAAATTTTCGGTGAGCTTTCTGCGCACTCGCTGGAACTTCCAGAATCCGCGTGATTCTCGAGATCGTTTCGTAAACGTAACCCTGCTGTGTTGGCAATCGAAGCGGCAAAGAGAATCTTCCTGTTCGGATTTCTCTCTCGCTCGTCTCAATGAGAAATCGAACATTGGGAAATTGAGAAGTATCAATTCCGAGTTCATGCAGAAATATCTTCACCGGGTGAAGAAAGGATTCTGGCTCTGTTTGACTTTGGCTAAATTCCACCGACATCTGAAGCTTTAAACTTCAAGGTCCGTGCCACAAAAAGGCCAAGCATTTTAAGGGCTTTGGCTCACTCGTCCGCTACTTTTTGCATAGGCCAAGAGCCTTAAATGTGGATAAAGCGGTAAGCGAGAATCGCAGCTAATCGTGCAGAGTCCTCGGTTTGGGGGTCATAGCGAGGGGCTGATTCATAGAGGCCAAGCCAGGGGGATCGCTTTCCAAAGCTCGCAATTACTTTCGCACCCTGCTCGGGAGACAGCCCCAAAACTGAGGGGGCAGAGACTCCTCGAATACCTGCAAAAGCATCCAGACAAATGGAAAGGCCCACTCGGCCTGGAATCTTCGGCATAGCTTGGGTATAAGAAAGGAGTTTGATTTTCTTCGAGCGCGCCCAATCTTTTTGAGATTCGGCATTGCAGTGCTCTTGCAGTCCCCACGAAATTAAAGAAGAGCCTTTGTATTTTTCTGCAAATCTCCAAAAAGCCGTTCCAGAATTGAGTTTTTGATCCACCACCGGACGTACATCCATATGCGCATCAATATTAAGAATTTTGCATTTAAAACTTCGATAAAATGCAGCGGCATCGGGAAATCCATAATCATGACCGCCACCCAGACTGATTGCGCGATAACCCTTCTTAAAAACTAGATGAAGGTTTTCTTCAGCCGCTTCATGGCGTTCAGACAATCGTAGCTGAGGGAATCGATTTCCGAGGACGATAATCTCAGGCGTCTTCGACTGTTTGATCATCCTTCCAAGATAGTAAAGAATTCGAGCGGGACCCTCCGATGCTCCCGGCCGCCCGTTGTTTAAACGAACACCCTCGTCATCTGGATAACTCAAAATCGCCACCGACTTTTTGGTCTTGGGGGAACTTAGATCTGCGGATGAAGCCCAGCGCCAACATTCTTCAAGCCGAGGGTCTTGTGAATTTCCAATCAAAGTTTTGGCCCACAGGCTGCTTCGATCGCGTCAACTGATTTTGGACAAGCCTCCGTTAATACATCTGGTCCCTTGGCCGTGATGTGGACATCATCTTCGATTCGAATTCCAATTCCGCGATAACGTGTAGGAACTGACGAATCGTCTTTTCGAAAATAGAGTCCTGGCTCAATGGTGATCACAGATCCAGCGGGAAGGGGCACGGGCTCTTTTGGTTGATCGAGTCTTTGGTATCGGCCCAAATCATGAACATCGATTCCCAGCCAGTGAGAAGTTCCGTGAGGCATATACTTTTTCCAAAGACCTTTCTTGAAAACACTCTGGGCACTTGCAGATTTAAAGAATCCAAGTTTCTTGAGTCCGGAGCTCAGCGACTTCGCTGCTTCTTCATGCGGCTTGAAAAATTTTACTCCAGCTTTGCACGCTGCTAGTGCAGCAAGCTGGGATTCCAAGACAATCTCGTAAACTTCTTTTTGAGCCTTCGAAAATTTTCCATTGATCGGAAATGTTCGCGTAATATCTGATGCATAACCTTCAAATTCTGCGCCGGCATCAATGAGCAGCAATTCTCCACTCTTCAGCTTCATTTCATTCGTATGATAATGAAGCGTACAAGCATTCGCTCCCCCCGCTACGATTGAAGAATAGGAAACCGTCTGAGCTCCCAGTCGCTTGAACTCTCGCTCAAGCTCTGCGGCAACTTGATACTCGTAGTGACCAGGGCGAGACATTGCCATCGCTCGAATATGCCCTTGCGAAGCAATATTGGCAGACCGACGCATCATTTCAATTTCTTCGGCAGATTTTACCTTTCGCATCTCATGAAGAATTGGGCGAGAATCTTTGAGTGCGTGTGTTAAAGGAATGCCTCTATTTTTTAAAGTACCTTTTGATATCCATCCCAGAATTTTTTGATCCCAATCAGGATAGAGTCCAATATTCCAATAAACGGATCGTGCTCCTGCAAGACTTTTCTCAGAATACTGATTCACCAAATGAATATCGAATGCATCGTCAAATCCTAGTGCCTTGGGTGCGCGCTCAACTCCCAAGCGTTCACCTTCCCAGATCTCGCTTCCACGATCGTTCGAAAGATCACGCGGGCGAATGCCAATGCTCGCCGTCGTTTTACCCTTTGAATGCCTAAGAATCATCAAAGTGTCGGGCTCAGAAAAACCAGTGAGGTAAAGAAAGTCGGAGTTCGCTCTAAATGGGAAATGTTGATCATGAGTTCGAGTGAGCTCTGATCCACTCCAAAATATGCAAACAAAATCTTCATCCTGCTTTGCAAGTGCAGCGATCAACTTCTGACGTCGGGCTCGATAGGTCGAGACGTTAAAGGGCCGAACGAAATCACTTAAATTCATTCTTCTCTTTTACAAAAGCTGACTTCCGATGTCGAGACGTGTGATCCCAATCACTCCGGAACGGGGTGTCTCTCCGTGAGGCCAACGACTAGTGGGCTGCTCCGCCGATTCCGAAGCGTCCCCAGGGTGCTGAACCGATATAAAAAGTGTCTTTTCGTCGGGTGAAAGGGCCGGGCCCGTAAACTCCGCGCCCCTAGGCGCCGATGCAATGCGTACCGGTAGTCCAGCCAACTCTCCGGATCGAGGGATTACAAAAAGAGAGTTTCGCTGAAAGCTTTCATAGGGGGCTTTGGCCAATTTTTTCGCCCCTATATCCATGCAGATCCAAAGGTTTCCGGATGAATCAAAAACCAGATTGTCGGGCATGGCAATTCCCGATTTGGGTCCGCCGGCCAAAAATGTATCGGATTGGAAAATAAGCGATTCATAGTTCTTTGCTTTTTCAGAGATCTTCAAAATCGATCCATAGGGATTCCCCTTTTTCTGGTCTCCCGTGAGAGCTACGAAGACATCACCTGAAAGGGGATCAATCGCGACGCCTTCTGGTCGATCCAGACTGCTGCCGCCCACTTTTTTTGCCGCGTCTCTTGTATGAATCAAATTCTTTAATTTCTTTTCAGGATTCACTGGAAGCCATTGTCCCCTTTCAAAATTGGCCACATAAAGCACACCGTCATCTAAGCTTCCCGGTCGACTCGCGATGAATTTGTAAAGGCACTGATCTTCAGAGTCGTCTCCCATATAAACGACTGCCTTTGTTGTTTTTCCTCCGATCACAAGTGCTCCTTCGTGAGCAAAGCGACCCAGTGAAACCAGCTTTTTCGCTTTCTTCTTTTGCGGGTCAATTTCTACAACCCAGCCATAGTGTTCCGAGGGATTCTTCGAAAATCTGGTCCAACCATAGGCACCCTCGTAGGAGGGGGTTTCAGGATAGAAGTCTTCATAATTTTCTTCTCCGCTCAAAAAAGTTCCCCAAGGAGTCTGTCCACCAGAACAATTGGCTAAAGTTCCCGCGGCAATTCTGGAATTTAAAATTTTGGTTCCCTTAGAAAATGGAATGCTAGTGGATCCAGTGAGGCGAAAATTTCTGGGGTCTGCAACCGCAACTCGCCAATTCGAACCTTTAGATCTTTTAACGACAATAAAACTTCCACCGACCGAGGCTCGTTCTAAATCAAAATGAGATTTTGTTTTCTTATCGAGATTTTTTTCTCCGTGAAGAAAAAGGGGTTCGGGGCTTTCGTGGTTAATCCACAGAAAAATCTCATTTGGGCTCACTCCCTGCATTACCGAAATAGAATCGCTCGAACTTCCAAATTTATCACCTCCTTTAAAGAGTGGATCTCCACGAGCGGCAATGAGCGATGCCTGAAAGCCCTTTGCGAGTCTCAGCTCTCCTTGAGGAGAGTCATCGAGGGGTTCTAGCTTGAGAGATCTTTGAGAGTTAAAGACTGAGCTTGGTGTTATGTAGGTAGCACTCGCAACACCGAGAAATTTAAGGAAATCACGTCGATCGAAACTCACGATCGCAGAATGCGCTAAACTTTTACACGAGCCAACGGAAAGAATTGGAAATTCAGCTGATAAATTTTTTCGGGGTTTGGGTCCTCAGAGAACAGAGCATTTAAGTCTTGGTGAAATTGAAAAATGCGGCGCTTCACTTCGTCAAAATTTGCCTCAGACAATGAGATCGTCAAGGAGCCAAGCTCTCGTTCTGAGGGTGGAAGTGTATCAATCGTATCAAGAGCCTTGCTGATCATCTCACGATGAAATTTTCGAACCGTGATATTTCTAATAAAGGGTTCAGTTTCTAGAGTGGGCTCTAGCTTTCTCCAACCCATTCCATCGCGCTCGATGAATTTCAATCTGCTCAATACTTCAATCCCGTGCTCAATGTCTTGGACGTCTACCTTTAACGCTTGGGCGAGATCTGCAGCGCTGGCCTGGCCGAGTGAAGTGCCGAAGGCCTCAAGGAGCGCAACAATAGACCAATGAGAAAAAAACTCATATTGATCGGCATCTACCTGTCGAGAGCTTTTAAATTTTTTGCAGAAGAAGAGTTCTTGATAGGCCTTATCTTTGGTCGCCGGATTTTGAGATTGATTGAATGCCACCAATTTATGAAAAAAGTCTGCCTCTTCTTTTGAGAGCGTCAACCCATCGGCAACTTTTTGTGCGGATTTTGTAGACAGATTGCGTTGGCGCTTAAGCACCATCGTCATATAGCCACAACTTTTGAATCCTACTTCCTCAGCAAATTTTCTAGCCGAGAATTTGCCTCTAATTCTCAAAATTGAAATTGTGGCATGAATAAATTCTCGATAATCGACGAAATCATAAATCGATGGCTTTGGATGTTCGTTAAGTTCGCCCATATATGAGTAGCCTCCCGTTCTTCAATTCTATCTGAAAGTGAACAGTCCTAGAGAATCGCTGCTCTGCTTGGTTTATAGGCCTTCATTCGCCAAATCTGGAGCAGCAAATGGAGACTAAGTGAACGCTGACCTTTACATGATCTTCAATTTAATAAAGTAGTTTCGAACACTTAAATCAGATGATAATTTTTGTCGTGCGCTAGCATTTTTGGTTTATGTTCACACTTTGTGAACGAAGATTTTTGACAGTTTTTGCACACCCCTCCGGCCTAAGTTGTTGAAATGAATCAAATGCATTTTGAAGAGGAGCATTGGCATAAGGGTTGCAAATCTCAATTGGCAGGAAGGTTAGGGCGCAGTGATTTCTAAAACGGGTAAAACTTCAAAGCCAATTTATATTGAGAACTTCGAAGTTCTTAATGGCTATCGAGATAGTCTGGATGACTTACTTGAGATTGAGCAAAAGAGCTTTGAATCTCTATTCGACCAATCCTTCGATGAATCCGTAGAAGAAGCTGCAGAAGAACTTGAAAGAATCTCGAAAGTTCAAGATCTAGACGATGCTTTATTGTCCGAAAATCCATTTGGTGGCCCGACTCGAATTACCGGCTCACAAAAAGTAACGCCAGCACACACTGTGGTGGTTTATTTCTCAGGCACTTCAAATAACTGGAAGCAAAAATCCTAAAATCCCTTTGGGCGTTTGAACATCAAAAGTGAAGCTCGCCTTTCCACACTGTTCTTTGGACCGCGAAGATTCAGTCCGTTATTATCCAAGCCAATATAAATATGCTCGTCGGTCAGATCGAGAGCTTCAGCTGTACTCCATTCGGGATGGTCAAGTCCGTTCTCATCTCGAACGAAGTAATTGAAGTTCTCCCCCTGAATAGTCTTTAGGAAACTCACCGAAGATTCAGACTTAAATGGAATCTGAGTTTTTACGAGCCTTCTGCCCTCTCGGTCTAAGATATAGAAATTATTATTTCGAATTTTCATATCAGTTTGAGAGCCAGAGGCTGTCCTCGATAGGATTCTCAATTTTTCCTTTTTGCGGAGGAGGCCCGCGAGCGGAATCTCAAAAACACTCAGCGCATCCTTCTCTTTTGCCATATAAATAAAATCCTTCGTCACAGCCATCGATTCAATTCCGAACTTTCTATTAATTCGATGTGGCTCATTGATTTTGCTCAAATCAACAGGCGGATGAATCAATTCGATCTGAACCAGATTGGTTTGGGAGGACATATCAACTTCAAAAACCACTCCATCAGGCTCGTTCGCCACATAGATTTTATCCCGAAAGGTATCCAGTGCTTCCAAATCAAAGATGCCCTGGTGAGCTGTTCGCAGATCGACCCAAGACTTTAGATCAATGCGGTCTGGCCTCTTCGTTCCCAACCAAATGAAGGGCGAGCGATCGCTCACCATCATAAAATCGCCCTCGATTCTAAACTTCTTCCGCAGCGAGGGATTGAGCAAAACGAGCCCTGAAAAATCAAATCTTTCTGTGGATTCAATTCTCCAGGATTCCATGAGTTCCAACTCGGGCAGCTTGTCTGAAGCTGAGGTCAGAATCATTGCCAATCGGAGACAGAAATGTATCATCGTGGGAAGGCCTATCGCATATAAAATATGAAATCCAGATCAGAACGAATAATCCAACTCAAGCAAGCACTCAGCGAGAAAGTTCTCGTCGTCGACGGCCCCACGGGAACGATGATTCACGGCATGACTCTGACGGCAGCCGATTATGGGGGCGCGGATCTCGAGGGTTGTTGTGAGCATTTGATTCTTACAAAGCCGCAGACTCTTGCGGATGTTGTCGCCTCCTATCTCGAAGTTGGTGCGGATATTTCGAAAACCGGAACTTTTAGCGGAACGCCCCTGGTCTTGGGCGAATTCGGCGTGGCCGATAAGGCCTACGAGATAAATCGAAAGATTGCGGAGTTAACTCTCAATTTGGCGCAGAAGTTTTCGACTCCTGTAAAGCCTCGCTGGGTGGCTGGCTCGATGGGCCCCACGACCAAGGCACTTTCGGTGACCGGGGGCATTGAGTTTCTGGAGCTCGTGAAGAATTTTGAAGTTCAGGCCGAGGGGCTTTACGATGGTGGCGTTGATTATTTTTTGATTGAAACCTGTCAAGACACGCGGAATATAAAAGCGGCTCTCATGGGGATTGATCGAGTGAATCAGAAGAAGGGATTGGCCCTTCCAATTGCGGTGAGCGGAACGATCGAGCCGATGGGAACGATGCTCGCGGGGCAAACGGCAGAAGCATTGGCCATCTCGCTTCACCATCGAGATCTTCTCTATCTAGGGTTGAATTGTGCGACAGGTCCAGAGTTCATGACGGATTCCATTCGAAGCTTGGCGCAGCTTTCCAAATGTCCTGTGGGCTGCGCTCCCAATGCCGGCCTTCCAGATGAAGATGGAAAATATCTCGAAAGTCCCGAGATGATGTCACGGGTGCTGAGAGGTTTTGGCGAGAAATCGTGGATTAATTTGATTGGGGGCTGCTGCGGAACCACTCCCGCTCACATTAAGGCCTTTGTCGAACTCGCTCGAGAAATTAATCCGAGAAAGGCTCCTCACTTAAAGGGGCGATCATTTGTTTCGGGAATTGACTGGGTAGAAGTTACAGAGGAAGTACGGCCGCTCTTAGTGGGCGAGAGAACCAATGTGATTGGCAGCCGACTCTTTAAGAATTTGGTGACAGAAGAGAAGTGGGAAGAAGCGTCTGAAATTGCAAAGCGCCAAATTAAGAATCAGGCGCAGATCATCGATATCTGTCTTGCAAATCCCGATCGAGATGAATTCGCCGATATGAAAAAGTTTTTGGAATCGGTGGTTCGTAAGGTCAGCGTGCCGCTGATGATTGACTCGACAGATTCCAAAGTGATTGCGATGGCTCTGACCTATTCGCAGGGCAAGGCTTTCATCAATTCTATTAATCTCGAGGACGGTGAAGAGCGTTTTGAAGAGATTTGTCCTTTAGCGAGAGAATTTGGGGCGGCGATAGTTGTCGGATGTATCGATGATGACCCTCAACAGGGAATGGGCGTGAGCCTGGAGCGAAAACTCGAAATCGCTGAAAGATCGTTTCAACTTCTGACTAATAAATATGGAATTCCTGCAGAAGATATTTACTGGGATGCCCTAGTATTTCCGTGTGGCACGGGCGATCAACAATACGCAGGAAGTGCTGTTGCCACTATCGACGCTCTTGGAGCACTTAAGAAAAAGTTTCCGGGGACAAAAACAGTTCTAGGAGTTTCAAACGTTTCGTTTGGCTTGCCCTCGGCGGGTCGAGAAGTTTTGAACTCCGTCTTCCTATATCACTGCACAAAATCAGGATTGGATCTGGCGATTGTAAATTCTGAGAAGCTTGAGCGCTTTGCCGAAATTCCTCCTGAAGAGATTCAACTCTGCGATGATTTACTCTGGAATCGCGGACCAAACCCAATCGCAGGATTCAATGCGCATTTTGGAGTCAAGGTCACGAGAAAGAAAATCTCAAAAGAAAATTTTACTCTCGAAGAGCGACTTGCACGCTATATTATCGAGGGCTCTCGAGATGGGTTGATTGAAGATCTTGAGCTTGCTCGTCAGGTTTATAAGCCGCTCGATATTATCAATGGCCCGCTCATGGCGGGAATGGATGAAGTAGGACGTCTTTTTAATGACAACAAATTGATTGTTGCAGAGGTCCTACAAAGTGCCGAGGCCATGAAGTTGGCAGTAAAGACACTCGAAGCCCATATGGAAAAAACAAGTGCCTCTTTGCGCGGAAGAGTTGTTTTGGCAACCGTCAAAGGCGACGTCCATGATATCGGTAAGAATCTGGTGGAAATCATTTTATCGAATAATGGATTCGAAGTCGTAAATCTTGGGATTAAGATTCCCTCACAAGAGCTCATAGAGGCTCAGAAAAAATATAATCCGAGTTTAATTGGCCTTTCGGGCTTGCTTGTAAAAAGTGCACAGCAAATGGTCGAGACGGCTGCTGATATGGCTGCTGCTGGTATTACAACTCCAATTTTAGTTGGCGGCGCAGCGCTCACTCGCAACTTCGTGGATCGAAAGATCGCGCCAGCCTACACGACGGGTGTCGTCGAATATGCCAACGATGCGATGGATGGACTGGATCTTGCGAAGCAGATTGTCATTCCAGAGAAGTTCATCGATTTGCAGTCGAAGATTAAGCTTCGCCGTTCGCAGTTGGCTGCAAGGGTAAGTACACCTTCGAATGCCTTTGATCCTGGAGAGGTTCGAAGTTCTAGTATTGCAATCCAGGAATCCCCTTTGGTTCCAACTGATCTCAGCCGGCATCGGCTGGAGCTTCCACTGGATAGGGTTTGGAATTTTATCAATCCCCTCATGCTCTATGGAAAGCATTTGGGAGTGAGCGGACTGCACATTCGAGATTTTGATAATCCCGATCATAAGAAGTCCGCGGCGATTCGAGATTTGGTTCACGAGCTGATGTCAGATGCAAAGTCCTGGATGAAAGCCCGCAGCGTTTTTCAATTTTTCAGGGCGAACTCAGATGGAAATTCCTTGAGCGTGTTTCCAGAAATCGGAGAGACGCCGCTCGTGACTTGGAAATTTAAGCGTCAGCAAGTTCAAGACGGTCTTTGTCTCGCCGATATGGTGAACCCCGCTGGTCGACCTCAGGATTATGTTTGTTTGTTTGTCACATCGGCGCTGGGACCGATTCGGGAAAAAGCAGATGAACTGAAAGAGCGAGGCGAATTTTTGAAGTCCCACGCGCTTCTTTCCCTGGCGCTAGAAACAGCCGAAGCTTCAGCCGAAATGCTTCACTCACAACTCAGGGCTCAATGGGGATTTCCGGATCATCCGGATATGAAGATGATGGATCGATTTCAAGCTCGCTATCGTGGGAAGCGCTATAGCTTTGGGTATCCGGCTTGCCCGGAACTTGAATATCAGAAAGAGCTTTTTGAACTATTGAAGCCCGAAGAAATGGGCGTCACACTCACCGAAGGCTTTATGATGTCGCCAGAATCATCCGTCTCAGCGCTCGTCTTTTCTCATCCCACGGCTAGTTATTTTGGTGTGGGCAACTCCTCAGGATAGAGGCGCAATAAAAAAGGCCTCGCGTTTCCGCGAGGCCCTCAATATTCAATTCGTTCTTTCGATCGAATTAGAAGGTGTAACCAACGTTCAAACCAAAGGCAACAGTCGAGAGGTCTCGGGTTGTGCTGTCCAAAGGAATGTTTCCGTAGATTGAACCTGTGAAGGCTTCATAGTTTCCAGATACCGAAGGAGCAATTGCATGTCGGTATTTCTTTGTTCCGAACATAGCGGCATTTGCATACACGGTATTGTATTCAGCATTCAGGTGAAGGCTGGGCATTGCGTGCCAGCTAGTAGCCAATTGACCAGTAAAGGAGTGGCCGTTCTTATCAGTAGTAACGCCACTTGCTCCATTTCTGCTGTAGCCATATCCCATATTTGCTTTTCCAGAAAACTGGTCAGCAATAAAGAAAAGTCCAGCAACAGGCGCTACCGAAGTTGTCTTCGTCAAATAGCGATAGAGATCGATAGAAGGGTTAGCAGCTGCAACAGTATTTCCTTCAATTTCTCGTGAAGTAGGAAGGAAAGTATTGAGAGCAAGTGAGTAACCCCAGGTCATTTCTCGGCTTTCAGTAGGCATAGAGTTCGTCCAACCAAGTCCAAGGCCAACGTTTCCCATCGCATTTCGGCTGGTTCCAGTGATGTCTTTCGAAGACATATAGAAGGGAAGCCAGAGTTTAGCGGGGATATTTTCATTCACATTGTAAGCAGCGCGAAGTTCGATAGCAGCGATATTGCCGGTATCGGTTCGACCAGCGGCTACATCCTTCTTGGTCAATGTGTCTTGAAAATTAAGACCAATATTGTTTTGTGTTTTGAGGTTTTCGCCGACGTAAATTGGCGCAGCTTGGATGGACGAGGCAGCCAACCCAATCGTAACGATCGCAATTGCGATTTTCATTTTTATTTCTCCTTAAAGTGTACGAGTTGCCCCGTACGAATTTATTCTAATAGTTCAACGTAACTTCTACGAAGAGCTCCCAATAAGGTTCCATCGGGGGCCTAGACTGTCAACGAGTTCAGAAGGCTTTTTGAACAGCTTTACGGCGCAGTGCGCCAGCATAAAGCTTTGATTTGATTGCGGAATTGAGTCCATCAGACTCGCAATTGGACTTGAGACCGTAGTAGTAGCTACCCAGCTCATCCACCCAAAACTCACCTTTAAAAGGCCAAAACTGCACTTGCGCATCGAAATCGACGTCTCCCAGATCGATGATCTTCACATTGGCCTGCTCATCAGGAGGGCGTCCCAGAATCTGATTGGCACTGGCCTGAAGGATCTCGATCGCGATGATGTCCATCTGAGAAAGCATATCGGTAATACTCTTATCTGCATTTCTTAAAACCCGGCTGGCCTCGTTTACAAGGCGATTCTTAATCGTCGAAAGTGCTTGGCTCGCAAGAGCGGCTTCGCGGCGATTTCCGAGCTCTTTCACTTCTTTCTCAAGGCCAATGCGGGCTCGAAGGGCAGATCGGAAACGAGAATCGGCAACGAGAGCACCCATGACTCGAGTATCAATTCCTTTAAGAAGTCGCTCATCAAAAAGCCAAGAACGCGGGTCGCGATTGGCAAGCTCACGAATTTGTCGCTGAACGGGTTCCCAGCTCCTCTTTGCATCCTGAGCCGTCGCGGCTGCTCGATCGAAATAGCAAAGTTGAAAGAAAGCTGCCGTTCTCACAACCGAAGTCTCTGGATAAAATGCAGATTCAAAAAATGGAGACTGAAAAGTGAGCGTCGCTCCAAGGGCGCCGTTCATGTCACCATTCAGATAGAATGACCAACCTTTTTCAAAAACCGATTCATAAAATTCGGATTCAAGTTGTCTCACCTGGTTGTAATGATAGATGGCAGCTTTGTAGTCTTGAATTTCGTGAAAAACTCGTGCGGCTCCCATAAAGGAAAGCATAACCATTCGCTTCGAATCCAATTTTGCGCGCCGATCAATTAGCTGACGAAATCCCTCCAAGCTCTGTTGATGTCGACCTTGAGCTGCATCTAGTACAGCGCGCAAATATTGCTTTTGATCAGGGAAATTCTGAATCCCACGAATGCGCTGGTCGGCTTGCGCAAAATCATTTGATTCAACGGCGCGACCGGCCTCGCGCAAATTTGCAAGTTCAGCCACGATCTTAGAGCGGCCTTGCTCAAAATCTAAAAAAAAGTCGATTTGCTTTTCAAAAAAGGCCTCTTTGAGGGGGCCAGCATGGCCCTCCCGCGCATCCAGTAGGAGTGCTGTGAGCGGAGCTCGCCCACGAATGGGATCGCCTCCCGAGGCATAAACATTGGCAGATGTGAAGAGACTGAAAGAAATTGCCAAGACCAGTCGTCGATTTTTAATCATTTCTTAGTAGCGCTGTCTAAACGGAAGTAAAACAGCGAGACCCCCCGTCACTGAATAATTATGTAAAACTGATTCTCTCGCAACTGACGCGCCAGGATTTTTGCGAGTATAAATATAATCTCTGAACTCAATTTTTGCCGACAACCAATCGTTGATAAAAAACCGCTGACCCAAGCCAATATTTGACATGAAAGAGGATCCGGTGGTCACGCCGTCGTATTTGACCACGCCTCCGCCCCCTAAAATATAAATATCAAAATTCATCACTGCCCAAGTGAAGAGACTGACCTTTCCATAAAGCGGGGAGAAGGTGAGTGAGGCCTGATAGGTATAGAGCTTCTCTGTGCCACCAATCTGAAAGCCTAAACCGCCGAGAGCGGCCTCTATGCCCGCATTTTCAAAGAAATGGTACTGATAGGATCCGGTCGTGAGTGCGAATCCCCCGTGATTGAAAATTCCACCGAAGTTCAGGCCGATTTCATGACGACCTTCCTTTGTATAAAGCTTCTTATGAATACTGTGGATATCATCTCTGTCGTAGGCTTTGAGCTGATCCTCAAAAGAGTCCTGAGCCCGCACTGAAAAGCTCATGAGAAGTGAAAAAATAAAAAAACAAATACCCGCCGAGAGAGATCGTGAATAGAACATATCTGTTGCGAGTTTAATATGAAGAAGAGGCCGAACCAAGCTAATGTTAAGCCAGAAGACGAAGAAAGTGCGGGTTCCTTTCCTTTTACACGCGGACCCTATCAGAGCATGTACCGAGAGAAACTTTGGACGATGCGGCAGTATTCGGGTTTCGGAAGTGCCAAAGAGACCAATGCTCGTTTTCAGTATCTATTAAAAAATGGTCAGACGGGACTGAGCTGTGCCTTCGATTTACCCACACAGATGGGATATGACTCCGATCATCCCATGGCAGAAGGAGAAGTGGGTCGTGTGGGCGTCTCAATTTCGACCATTGAAGATATGGAGCTTCTCTTTAAGGGACTTCCACTTGATCAAATCTCAACATCCATGACCATCAACGCAACCGCGTCGACACTTTTGGGATTTTATGTGGCAATAGCCAAACAGAGGAAGATTTCGCCAAGTTTACTTCGAGGGACGATTCAGAATGATATTCTCAAAGAATATGTGGCGCGCGGAACTTATATCTATCCACCCGCGTTTTCTCTGAAGCTCGTTGCAGATTCAATTCGGTTTGCCCATTCAACTTCTCCAAAATGGAATCCCATCAGTATTAGTGGTTATCATATTCGAGAAGCGGGCTGTACGGCCGCGCAGGAAATTGCCTTTAGTCTTTCTAATGCTTTCACCTATGTACAAGCCGCACTAGATGCCGGGCTCAAGCTTGTGGACTTCGTACCCCGCCTCAGTTTTTTCTTCAATGTGCACAATAATTTTTTTGAAGAAGTAGCCAAGTTTAGGCTCGCCCGAAAAATATATGCGGAAGAAATGCAGAAGAGATTCGACGCACCCAAAGAGATTTTGGCTTTGCGTTTTCATGCGCAAACAGCGGGTAGTACGTTGACTGCACAGCAGCCGATCAACAATGCGATTCGCGTTGCCTATCAAGCGATGGCGGCGGTTTTGGGAGGGGCGCAAAGCTTGCACACCAATTCCTTTGACGAGGCGTTGTCGCTTCCCACCGAGGAAAGCGCACTTCTCGCACTTCGAACTCAGCAGATATTGGCGTCAGAGACCGGGATTACGACGGCGGTCGACCCATTGGCAGGTTCTGAATATTTAGAGGAAGTTTCTGAAGCTCTTGAGTCGAAGTCTCGCGACATTATTTCGGAGATCGATCGCCGCGGTGGAATGTTGAAATCAATTGAATCTGGATATGTGCAAAAGGAGATTCAAAACGCAGCATTCCAAGCGCAACTCGAAATCGATTCGGGCAAGCAAAGAGTCGTTGGGGTGAATTGTTATGAAGGTGAAGAAAAGGCGCCCAAGAATTTGCATCACCTGGACGCAAAAGTTGCAAAGGATCAGTTGAAACGATTGAAGGCCTTCAAGGCCAAGCGAAAAGCAGCGCTCGTTCATTCCTCTCTAGAAAAAATTAATCGAGAATCCCGGCAGCTCTATTCGGGTAACGACGCGAAAGTTTGCGAGGCAATTTTGTCCGCCATAGAGGCTCGCTGTAGCTTGGGAGAAATCGCAGACGTCATGCGCGATGTTGCGGGCACTTTTAAGGGTTAGGTAGAGTTTATCCCTTAATTTCTGCCTTCAAATTCTTTAGAAAATCCTGAAAGGACTCATCTAGCTTTTTTCTGGATTCCTCTTCAAAAGGCAAGTTCTTCAGAGCCTCAGGAAAATCCTTCAAAAACGATCGAAGCGGAATCTCTTCAAGCTGACGCTTCAGTCGAAGTTCCGGATTCTCTCCAATAAGAGTTTCGACTTGTTGATTTGAATGGCCATATCGGACAAGCGTCTCTTGAGTGAGCGTTCGACCCTGAATATCTCCGAATACTTTTTTCTCAATTCGGCAGCGTTCTAGCCGATCCTTTAATTCCATCTGAAAAACTTTCAGGATTTGCTCCTCTGACATAGCCACTTCAACAATGGGCAGGGGATCTGGAAGCGGAGCGGGAACAGCGAGAATGGGTCGAGAAATGGTCCTCGAAGTTTCAATAGGTCGATAGTCAACGCGCCTTTGATCCACACGATTATCAATTCGAGTCGATGGAACTGCGGTATTTATTCGTGAGCTGCTCGAAGTCGCAGCAGCAGGTCTTACGTAACCGCGAGAGAGATTCCAGCTATTGTCGGTTGTCGGGTAGCGACTTGTGGGATCGGAAATTCGCCAACCTGTGGAAGCACCATAATCAAAAAGCAAGCTGCGCTTATAAATATCATTTCCCCTTTGGAACTCCGGGGCAAAACGAAGGCCATCATTAATGAATCGATTGTCAAAACGTTGTAAGCCAATCCGATTGTCGAGAGGCGATTGGGTTCGGGCTCTTGCGAGTGGATCTTGCACGGGGTTCACTCTTTCCCCGACTTTGAGGGAGCGATCCAATATCCGACCATCTCCTAAGGCATACTGACTAACCAAGACGAACAAGATTGCAATCCCCTGCATGACTCCCCCTCTTTCCATTGCGATCCTGAAACTCTGGTTTCTTTCGGTCAATCATTCTTCTATTTTGGAAGGATGAATTTTTTGGGCATGACGGTATTGGTGCTTGGCTTAACGGGTGAAACGGGGTCTACAGGGCTCGCTAGTCTTCGGCGGCTTTTGGAAAAGCATAAATCAGAAGCGGGTTTCTCATTAAGAGATTTAGACGGAAGGGAAGTTTTGGAGGTCTCAGGAAAAGTCCCAAAACTGCCAGCGAGCCTTGTAAAAACAATTTCCTCTGCCTGCGCCCTGAGAACTCTTGGACCAGAGTATCAATTTGAAACTCGGTTCGGAATGCGTGGAGAAGATTTGATTGTCAGTGGTTCAGGAGACCCTTCTTTTGTAATCGAGAATCTCCATGGGATTGTAGACGCAATCCGAGATCTTCACGGTATTAAAGAGATCAAGGGGAGCATGATTTTCGACACGAGTTATTTTGGAGCAAAGTCATTGGTCATTGCCAGTGGTTTTGAGGGAGATGAGGGGAGATCCTTTGCATCAAATCTTACGCCCTTTGCATTCAATCACAATTCTTTTGGCATTTTGGTGGCCCCGGGCAGTCCCAAAGCTCTGGTGGCTTTGGCTCCTTCGGCGGCAATTGATTTGAAAATTCAGAATGCGGTTCAGGTTGTGAGCGGGACAAGCCAGGCGATCGTGGTCGACTATCGACCGAGTGACAAAATTCTTTCGCTCAAGGGTTCTATCGGAAGGGATGCTCCCGTGAGGGCATTTTATCGAGCAGTGCCAGATGTATACCCATCCTTTGCCCGTGTGTTTGCCCAAGTTTGGATGGACCGAGGCGGAGTTTGGAAAAAGCCCACCTATGATTTTTCTCAGTCGACCGGAGCGATTCGAAATTTGTGGACACATTCTTCTCAGCCCGTGAGCCGACTCCTTCTCGATATCAACAAGCTCTCAACAAATTTTGGAGCTGAATTGGTATCGCTAGCTGCCTCATCCACCGCGCTTGGACGTCCAGCGACGTTTTCCAAACTAGAAACCTGGCTGAATTCTTGCGTTCGAGATATGGGCGTGAAGGCAAATGAGATGGTTCTGAAAAATGCGTCGGGCCTCTCTCGCGAAACTCGTGTCACAGCCTCTAGCCTCACGCAGTTTCTTTCGAGTGTGAGTAGGGAAGATTTTTTTCCGGAATATCTTTCTTCGCTTTCAATTCTTGGAAAAGATGGAACAACAAAGCGGCGATTGAAATCCATGGCCGGAAGGGGACGACTAAAAACTGGCTCGATTAAGGGCGTTCGTTCAATTGCTGGCTATCTCTATCCAGACGGTAAAGCGCCCCTAAGTTTTGCTCTCATCTTTAACAACGCCAAAATTGGGGGCTCTGAAATTCAGGATCTTGAAAATCGAATTATAGAGGTGATTTTGGACTCTCTATGAAATCTAAGTCGATTTTAAATATTGCTCACCGAGGTTTTTCTTCGCTCTATCCAGAAAATACGATGCAAGCATTTGAGCAGGCGTTCAAAGTGGGCGCAGACGGAATTGAATGCGATCTTCGACTCACTGCAGACGGTCATATCGTTATTTTTCACGACGATGACTTGAAGCGCCTTTGTGGTTGTGTGGGGAGCATCGAGAAGATGACATTGGCGGAAGTGAAAAATCTTAGGGTGAAAGGCACAGAGAAAATCCCCAGTCTCGACGAGGTCTTGGATTCCTTTCATACGAACACGTTGAATTTGGAAATTAAGCCGTCGAGTAGAAATGTGGTCGTTACAGAGAACGTCTTGAGAGTTTTGACCAAGTCGCGACCGAAGGGGAGGATAGTGATTTCATCATTCGATCCTGAAGTCTTGGAAACTCTCCATCTCATGGATCCAGAACGGCGAATTTGTGAGCTTGGGATATTAGTAGAGACTCCTCATTTGTCTCTTCTGCCCGAAGCGTCAAAAAAACTTTCTGCACAAACGTGGAATGTTCCAAAGCAGATTTTGAATGCTCCTTGGATCGATCGCTGGAAGGGGGAGCCGATTTGCCCACTTTGGGTCTGGACGATGGATGAGCCCGATCAATGGAGGGCGACCGTAACCTCAAAGTTGCCGGTAGAGGCAATCATCACGAATAAGCCGGATGCGTTAAAGGCTTTTCTTGCAGGGACGAACTAAGTTACCCTAGGGCATGAGTTTGCCTCTCTCGGTTGTGACAGATGATTCGGGGCGCCTAGATATTTTTACTTATTTAGACTACCGGGGATTTTGTCGAGATTTCTATCATTGGAAAAAGAAAACGGACTCTCGCTTTTCCTTTCGATCATTTGCACGAGAAGCTCAGGTCGCGGGATCGTATCTCAAACACATCATGGACGGCGCTCGTAATTTGTCACCCGAGATGTGCCACAAATTTGGACTCGGGATGGGACTGGACGCAAAGGAAATAGACTATTTCGAAACACTCGTTCGATTCAATCAAGCCATATCGATTGAAGAAAAAGCCGTTTATTTAGATCGGCTTCGTCGAAAAAAATCTCGGGCTTTGAAGCCAATGGGGATGGCCGATGCCGTTCATCTTTTGAGTCATTGGTATGTTGTTGCGATCAAAGAGATCATTGTAACTTTAAATTCTGACAACGCGTCTTTGATCCAGCGAGTTTTGCGAAAAAAAATCCCGGAGTCTTTGGTAGATCGAACAATCCAAGAGTTAAAGGATTTGGGATGGATTTTTTTGTCGAACGGTCGCTGGTCTTCTCAGGTTTCTCAAATTCAGTTTCCGGACGAAGTGAAGTCCTATGTAGTTCGCTCATTTCATCGGCAGATGCTCGAGCTTGCAGTTGAGGGTCTGGAAGATGAACTTTCTACACGAGAGTACGGGGCCGCTGTTTTTACTTTTCCGAAGTCCGAATTTCTAAAATTGAAGGAAAAAATTAAAGACCTTCAATTGGAATTAGTTGGATTCGTTCAGGACCTAGCGAGTCAGACGGCGGATCAAAAACAAGGTGTTTATCATTTTGGAATTCAATGCTTTTCCCTTCAGGATTCAAAGGAGAATGACGATGCGAATCACTAAACTCATTTTGGGATTTTCCATTTTGCTCGGGGGCTGTATCGAGCCGCTTGCAGAACCTTCAGGTCATATCGTGGTGGTTGGCAACGGCGCGGATGCATCGATGTTGGTTGTTGATATGCGTCGCGATGAGAACATCGAGAGCTTCTCCGCCGACAAGGATTTGGAGCTCAAACCCATCATGGCTAAGATTGGAGAGTCTGAAATGCCCTCTCAGCTGGATTGGCTTACAGTTGACGAAGCGACTAAAGACACAGTCATTCAGGTAAAGCCGTCTGACTCGACAACATCCTCGATCTACGTCCAAGATTCTGAAAAGCCCGAGATCGAACGAAAAGAAGAACTCGAAATTCTTTCCATGTCGTCAGATGTACCTCCGCAGTTTCTTTCCAACGGCGCCATTCTTTTTCTTACACAGGATCGAAGTCTTCGATATTCACCCGATCAAAAAACATCGTTTAATCTTTCCGACAGAGTTGTTTCGACTTTTGTGGACAAGAACTCTCAACTCTTTGTTCAGTCTCGGTTTGCCAAGGACCTCCCTGCAGCCTGGAAAGTTTTTTCGCTGACGGATGTTTCCAAAAAGAAAGAAGATTTTTCAAAAGTTGAGTTGGCAGAAATCGAGACGATCCCAGCAGATATTCTCTATCAGGCTCAATCGGGGCGAATCTTTTATTTTAATTTTTCCAAGCCCGGGAGAATTTTTGAAGTTCTAGAGAATCGCGAGCAGAAAGAATTGAAATGGGCCCAACCAGCCGTTGATATTGTGGAAATAAATGCCTCAAGCGCAATTGTTGTTGGCGAGAGGCTCATTTTGCCAGTTCGCTCGAAGGATCATTCCAAGAATTCCTGGGATCTAGCTTCAATTGATGAGACGGGGATCAGACTGATAGACGACGTCGTCATTCAGAATTCTGATTTCAGTCTTTTGGGGGGACAAAAAGTTTTTGCCTTTCGTAAGTCCTTGGACAGCAGAGATGTGTTGATTTGCAATCCAGAGGGCAAAGACTTTGCCTGCAGTAATTTAGTGCTTCCGGAGGGTTTTCAGCAGGTCGCCCTGGGGACAGAAGATAAACTCATCGTTACGTATTTGGATAAAATTGCCAGCATTGAAACCGATCTAAATTCCAAAGAATTTGGAAAAATCATTCTCGAAAAATCACTCGAACTGCAAGTTGAGCGGCTGAGATTCTTTCCACTTTTAGAATTGGTACCCGAGGCTGAGGTTCCCGGAAACTGAGGGGTAAAAGATCTCTGTTCGCAGCGACAGCCCTTTGTAAATGGGAAGGTTTGACATCACCCCGTATCGCATAAATTGATTTCCAATCGCGGGATCTAGCGCAACTAGTAGGGTATACGAATACTGAACAATGAGTCCGAACTGGGAAAGCGTCTGGCGGTGATAGGCTCCGATCACAGTCTGGCCAGTAAAGGAGTAAAGTGCGGGTCCGCTGACCGTTCGAAGAGCTGTTCCAGTGAGAGTCAGACTCGGGACTAAATCAATATAAACCAAATTCGCGAAGTCTAGAACTTGGCCGCTCAAGCTTGCAAAGACGCCTGTACTTCGGTGCGCACTGACTACCTGAGAAAATCCCGCTTCCACATTGAGTCCAAAGGGAAGGGCCGTTCCGCCCTTCACATAGAGTCCATGAAAAAAATCGGGGGTTGATCCTGAAGCAGTGTCGGTAAAATTTCTGAGAATTTCATTGTCGACTCGAAACACATGGAATCCCAGATTCGCATAGGGTTCAAAGGCTCCTGCTAGTTTTACGCGGCCTTCAGACTGAAGCGTTGAAAATGCGATGGCTTCGGAAAATGCTTTAGCCTCATTCTTGAAGGCTTCGCGAGCAGCAGTTGTACCGGCGGATTCAGAGGCCGCTTGAGCCAACTCGAGCTTCCTTATGCTTAGTCCAGCCCACACAAGATTCGGACTCAGGAGCGCCAAAAATAAGAAATAGGCGATTTTCATACTGTCTAAGTTGAATTAAAAGACGTGCTTACTCAAGGAGAATGAGAAGGCTAGGATCTGAATTCGACGATCTGCCAATGGCTTAAATGAGGAGACGAGCGGTGAGCAACCAAAAATTCGCAGTAGGAATAGCCGGAGCAACCGGATTAGTGGGACGTGAAATGTTAAAGGTGCTTGAGGACCGAAAGTTTCCCGTATCAAAGCTAAGACTTTTTGCTTCTGAAAATTCGGCAGGCGAGATTTTAGAATTCAACGGCAAAGACGTTAAGGTAGAAGTATTGAACGAAAAATCCTTTTCAAATGCAAATTTGGATTTCGTGCTCTTTGCAACGAGCACGGAGCTGTCACAGAAATTCGTGCCCATGGCTGCGGAGTCGGGCGCAATCGCCATCGACAATTCAAGCTTTTTTAGAATGAACCCCGAAATTCCGTTGATAGTTCCTGAGGTCAATCCACTGCGAGTAGATATGGCGAAGACTAAGCGAATTATTGCAAATCCAAATTGCTCGACCATTCAGTTAGTCGCATGCCTCAAGCCGCTTCACGATGAGTCAGCGATCAAGCGAGTCGTTGTTTCCAGTTATCAGTCAGTATCAGGAGCGGGCACGGACGCACTTGATGAACTTCAAAGCCAAATTGGAAAAATTTTTTCGAACGAAGATTTTCAGCCCAAAGTTTTTCCTCATCAGATTGCCTTCAACTGCATTCCGCAGATTGATCAGTTTTTACCCAGTGGATTTACGAAAGAAGAAAATAAGATCATTGAGGAATCGAGAAAAATTCTTGGATTGCCAAAGTTAAGGATCACGGTCACAGCCGTACGAGTCCCTACCCTGATTTCCCATTCTGAAAGCGTTAATATCGAGTTTGAAGACGATATTTCGCCAGAAGATGCGCGAGAAATTTTGGCAAAGGCGGGTGTGGTGGTTTTAGACAATCCTGGCGAGAGCCTCTATCCACTCGGTTTCAGTGTTGCGGGGCGAGATGAGGTATTTGTTGGCCGCATTCGACGCGATGAGTCTGTGGACTTCGGTTTGCATCTTTGGATTGTGGCCGATAATCTTAGGAAAGGTGCTGCCACGAATGCCGTTCAAATTGCTGAGCTATGTTCTGAGCGTAAGTTTTTGGCTGCTGCCG
>Ga0163144_10006077_pt1 | contig 26717 bp, 24 predicted proteins | sample OliLak19BULKMAT1_FD_123175 | JGI IMG/M metagenome (GOLD analysis project Ga0163144, IMG submission 123175) | Freshwater microbial mat bacterial communities from Lake Vanda, McMurdo Dry Valleys, Antarctica - Oligotrophic Lake LV.19.BULKMAT1 | ecosystem: Environmental > Aquatic > Freshwater >...
AGCGCTTGCGACCCCAGCGGCGTGCCAAACAGCATATCCTGCACAAGCCCCAACCCAAACGCGAGGCCGCGCGGCCACGCAGGCGGGTAATGCGCCACCATCACCAGCGTCATTAACCATGCCACATTGGGTGTCACACTCACATCTGGCCAGCCCAGCGGCACCGCACTGAGCAAAGCGAGCCCCAGCGCAAGCACTGCGGGCAGGAAGGCGAGTAGTTGATGGGAGAATGGACGCATGGGGATGTGGTAGCGCCCTGCGCACGGTTTCTCAACCGAGAATAGCTATTGTTACAGTTTTATGAAGATCTATTTACCGTCATCAAAACAACGCATTGTTTCGATATATTGTTAATATATGCGGCCAACAATCATTACAGATATCGACGGGACACTAAATGCACTCGGTAACATGAGGGCATTACTAACGCTTAGCTCTTCACAGTATCTTGGATCTGCAATTAAACAATTGAACCTACTTTGTGCAGAAACGAATGGTAAGGTGGCATTGATTAGTGCGCGCCTGAGAGTGCGTGATCCAAGTAGAATTGTTAAAGAAATGCGAGCATGTGGCTTTGAAGGAGAATTCTTTCCTTTACAGGCAGTTCCACGTTCTCAAACCTGGTTTACTAGAGGTAGAGACTTAGAGGAATTTATGGGCGCTCATGCTATTAGTTATCCTGAAACTATCATTCTTGACAATTCTTCAGTCGGCTATAGCGCCTTACAAAGAGAACGCCTAATTAGCCCAGTATCAACCATTGGATTAAGCGAATCTGATTGCGCTAACGCCCTCGAATTACTAGAGAGACATGCAAAAAAATTACATCCTTCTTGTCTTTCTTGGGTCAACAAAACTACGCCTAACAACCCATCCGCAATACATCGTTAATTAAGTTTCTTTCTTTACTTACTCACCATCACCCGCACATATTCGCTGCGCGCCAACGGCCGCAGCGGCTTCACCAATAGCCCACTGGCATCGCGCCTGAAAATGGTGCCCACCATCACACTGTCGGGGATCAGCCCGCCTTCGGAGGTGGTCATCACCGTTTCTCCGAGCTTAATGTTTTGTGGTTCGCCAACGACAAAGGTGAGGCGCATGAGCTCATCGCCCGTGCCGGTTAAAATGGCTTGCTGGCGCGAATCGCCGGTTATTACGGGCACGCGCGAGGCATTATCCGACAGCAGCAACACGCGCGCGGTGCGGTCGCCCACCTCCACCGCGCGGCCGACGAGGCCATAGGCATCGATCACCGGTTGTAGGGAAATAATGCCTTGCTCGGCGCCCGCATTCATCATCATGGTGCCGGAATAGGCGCTGGGGCTTTGCGCAATCACTTTCGCGGTAATGTATTCTACGGTTTCGGTGGGCCGATAGGCCGCCAGCCTTCGCAAAGTTTCGTTTTCCGCCGTCAACGCTTGCGCCACTGCCTGCCAATGGCGCAGGGTTTCGTTCTCGGATTTCAGCGCAATATTTTCGGCGTGCGCATTGAGCAGCGCGGTTTTATTGCGCACTAAGCTACTGATTCCGCGCACGGGAATCGTCACTGCCTCCATCACGGGCTGAAAAAAATCCGCCGCGCTGGTGCGCAGATTGCCAATCAGGGGGCTATGCAGGCGCGACATCAGCAGCAGCCCCACCGCCACCAGCACCAACACCCCAACCACCAGCCGTGATTTTAGCGACGTGCCGCCACCGTTGCTGCCATAACTATAACTGTACCGTTCCGGACGCATGGCCAAACTATGGGCAGGTGATGCGGGAAGGACAAGTGAAATATGAAATGTCGCGGATGATAATTAACCTTGTACAGCATATTATTGCTCAAATTATGCGCAGAATGACTATTTTTGTGCACCGCAACATAGTACTGGACATTTTGCACTGCAACATCTATGAAAAAGTATCACCACAGGAACCGATTATGCGCCACTTTCTTATTCTTTCATTGCTGGTTTTGGCCGCGCAGCCGGCTTTTGCGCAGGCTTATTACGCGCAGCAAAATTACCCCGCCCCTGCTAATTACCCACCGCAGCAACAGGTGACGGGTAATACCTATACTAGCCAACCCATCTACGCCCCGCAGGACTACGTGCCACCGCCACAACCTGCACCCCAGCCTTCCGCGCGCACCCCGCTGCCCAGCGATTACGGTCAATCCGTGATGACGGATATTCGGCAGATGAATTTCTAGTGCCGCCTTCGCCGTAAGGGTTTTTTCGCATCACCCATTGTTAAAACGCCGTAGCTAGTGATTGGCGCGCGTCAACCGCGTGAATGTGGCCCAAAAACCTGCTACGCTGAGTACAACAGAAGGAATTTTCATGAGTACCGCCCCCCACAGCACCGACCTAAGCACCGCCACGAACAAACAGCAGGTGATTGCCTTTTTACAAAACAACCCGCAATTTTTGGCGGAACACCCGGAATTGTTCGAGGTGTTGGTGCCGCCCGAGCAGCAGCACGGGCGCGGGGTGATTGATTTTCAGTTCTACGCGATCGATAATTTACGCCGTGGCATGAACAAAATGAAGGACCGTTTTCACGGCCTCGTCACCAGCGCGCGCGAGAATCTTTCGGTGCAGCAGCAAGTGCAGCGGGCGGTGGTGAGCACGGTGAAGGCGCGCACGCTGGAGGAACTGCTCGAGGTGCTAACGACGGATTTGGCGCGCTGGTTTGATGTCGATATTGTACGCCTGGCGATGGAATCCGACATGGCGGGTTTATATGAGACCTATTACCACGAGGATAATTATTCCGGCATTTGCTTTGTGCCCGCTGGCACGGCCAATGCGGTGCTGCTGGGTGAATCGGTGCGCCTGATTGCCGATACGCAAGGCGAGCCGCCGATTGGTTTTGAAATGGTGTTCGCCGATTGCAGTAATCTCGTGCGCAGTTGTGCCCTCGTGCGGCTGGATTTACCCACCATCAAACGGCCCGCCATCCTCGCTTTTGGCGTGCGCCACGCGGATCGCTTTCACCCCCACCAAGGCGGCGAATTGCTCGGCCATTTGGGCGAGGTGATGAGTATTGTTCTCGACCGGTGTCTGGTTGAGGGCGATTTTACGGCGTAGGGTTTATTCTTCGTCATTGCGAGGAGCGAAGCGACGTGGCAATCCAGCTAGAAGAGCGTTTCGCTCAAATCACGCCATGTAGGATTTACTGACTCAATCAATGCCAGTTTGCGTTTGCGCGACCATGACTTTATCTGCTTTTCTCGTAAGATTGCCTGTTCCATTGTCTCGTGCTGCTCGAACCATACCAATAAGGTGCAATCATATTTTTTGCTGAAACCATCGCCATAGCCCTGCTTATGCTGGTAATCTCGGCCTATCAGGTTTGATGTAACTCCAGTGTAGAGCGTTCCATTGCGGCGATTTGCCATGATGTAGGTGGCTGGCTGTTTGTAGGTCTGGATTGCCACGTTGCTTCGCTCCTCGCAATGACGGCACTAAATACTAAAACTAAAACACATCCCCAAACCGCTTCCGAATCTGTGCCGCCACCATGCCTACATCATCCAGCGCACTCGCGGGTTTCCAATCCAATCGCGCCGCGTTGTTTAGGGGGTGGGCGAGGCCGCGATCGTAGAGCGTTTTGTGCAGCAATTGGTGCTTGGGCGGGGCCACATTGTTGCTCGCATAAATGAACACGGGCTTACCCGCCACGCAGGCCTCGGCACACATGCTGAGCGAATCGCCCGTTACCACAATGCCATCGGCACAGGCGAGCATGCCTAAATAGGGGTTATCTTTACAGGTATCCCAGCGGTGGAACACATGTGGCAATTGCAGTAGCGGCACGCATAAATCCATCGCTTCTTTCGGGGTGCGGCGGCTGGTGGTGATGAGCAGTGAGCCGTGGCCAGCCAGCAAAATGGCCCGCCCCATCACCTCGCGCCACTGGGCGGCGGTATAACGGCCGTGTTTGGTATCGCCGCCCATGCACAGGGTGATGAACGGGCGCGGCAAGTGTGCAAATTGTGGCTCCGACTCGCGCCGTGCGGCCGCAAGCGTATCTGGCGTCACCGCGTGCAGCGGTGCTAGGCTGGTGATGATGTTGGCAGCTGGCACCACGCCGTCATGCTCGGGCACCACCGCAAGGTCGATGCCTTTCATGCTTTCGGGCCGCATGAGGTAGATGCAGCGTGTGGTGGGTGATTGCTGTTTGATGTAGCGCAACACCGGCAAGGTGCGGCGGCCCGCGGCAACAACCAGCGGCGGATAGGGCGGGGTAAGCGGTGCGCTGTGGCCTTTATCAATCGCCAGCAGCAACGCGCCCATGAGCGCGGAAGGCAATGCGGCTAGTGCGTTGTATTCCAGCCGTTTCATGGCATACGGCACGCCAAGGCGGCTGATGACACCGAGCACTTGACCCGTGTGGCCGGTGCGATCGTCGATGAGGCCCCAGACAAGGGGTGACGGGTGACGGGTGACGGGTGACGGGTGGGATTGTGCATTGGTGCCGATATTCTTTTCTTCACTCGTCACTTGCCACTCGTCACGAGTCACCATTACACAAACTCCACCGTCACCACTTCGTAGAAGCGGGGGCCTTTTGGGGTGATGACTTCCACACTGGTACCGACTTTTTTGCCGATCAAAGCGCGGCCGATGGGGGCGGAGGTGCTTATGAGGCCACGTTTAATATCGGCTTCGTAATCGCCGACGATTTGGTATTTGACGGTTTCTTCGGTCTCTTCATCGACCACCGTTACCGTGGCACCGAATTTAATATGTACGCCCGCATGCGCCTGCACATCAATAATTTCAGCGCGGCTGATGACGGCCTCAAGCTCCTGCAGCCGGCCCTCGATGAAGCTCTGCTTTTCCTTCGCCGCATGGTATTCGGCATTCTCTTTCAAATCCCCATGCGCGCGCGCTTCGGCAATCGCCGCAATCACGGCAGGGCGCTCGACCATTTTCAGGTTTTTCAGTTCTTTCTCTAAACGGGTATAGCCCGTCTGCGTCATTGGTATTTTTTCCATGGGAGACATTTCATGTTGATGGGTGATGCAGGTTTATACGCTGCAGCACACATGAAGTGCAAGCATAACCGATAGGCGGTTTAAGCCACCTTCTTCTTCCCAACTTTCTTCGCGAAATAGCTTTGCAGCGGTGCCACGCCAAATCCATCGGGGGATTGAATGCGTGCGGTGATGGCTTGTGCCATGGCGCGGCTGCCTGCGATGGTGGTGGCGTAGGGAATTTTGCCAAACAGGGCAGTTTTTCGGATGCTTGCGGAATCGGCAATCGCTTGTGCGCCATCCGTGGTGTTGAGGACGAGTTGGATGTGGCCGTCCTTCATCATATCCACAATGTGCGGGCGGCCTTCGTGCACTTTGTTGACGATGGCAACGGGCAGGCCCAGCGCTTGCAAATGCTCGCCGGTGCCGCGCGTGCAGACGATTTTGAACCCTACAGCCATCAGCTCCTGCGCGATGGTGGCGGCGCTTGCCTTATCGCGATCGCGCACCGATAAAAAGACGGTGCCTGTTTTCGGTAAGGTAGAGCCGGAGCCAATAAAACCTTTGCCAAACGCGGCGGCGAAATTGCGGTCGATGCCCATGGTTTCGCCGGTCGATTTCATCTCGGGCCCAAGCAGCACATCCACCCCCGCAAAGCGCGCGAAGGGGAACACGGCTTCCTTCACCGCAATATGGCCCAGGGCCTTCATGTGGGTTTTGTCATCCGGCAAATTGAATTCCGAAAGTTTGGAGCCCGCCATCAACCGTGCCGCAATTTTGGCAATGGGGATGCCGGTGGCTTTGGCGACAAACGGCGTGGTGCGGCTGGCGCGCGGGTTTACTTCAATGATGTAGATAGTAGGGGTCAGGGGTCTGGATTCAGGGCTCAGGGAAGTATCTCTTTTTTCTGACCCCTGAACAGCAAACTGCACATTCATCAGCCCCTTCACTTTTAGCGCCTTGGCCAACGCAATGGTTTGAATGCGCACTTCATCCACCACCGCATCCGGCAACGAATATGGCGGCAAGCTGCACGCGGAATCACCGGAGTGAATGCCCGCTTCCTCGATATGTTCCATGATGCCTGCAACGAACGTATCGTCGCCGTCGCACAGGCAATCCACATCCAGCTCAATGGCGTCTTGCAGGTAGGAATCCAGCAGAATCGGGCCATCGCCGAAGAGCTGTAACAGCTCATTAACGTAAGATTTCAGTGTGGGGCTGTCGTAGATAATTTTCATCGCGCGGCCACCGAGCACATAGGACGGGCGGATGACGATGGGGTAGCCGATGGCCTCGGCGGCGGGCACCACTTCATCCGCATGTTTGCAGATGGCATTTTTCGGTTGTTTCAAATTCAATGTGTGCAGCAATTGCTGGAAGCGCTCGCGGTCTTCGGCGAGGTCAATGGAATCGACCGAGGTGCCGATGATGGGGATACCTGCTTCCTCCAACGCATGGGCGAGCTTAAGCGGGGTTTGCCCACCAAACTGCACAATAACGCCTTTGATGGTACCATTTTGGGCCTCGCGCTCGATGACTTCGATGACGTCTTCCGCCGTGAGGGGCTCGAAATAGAGGCGGTCGGAGGTGTCGTAATCGGTTGAAACGGTCTCGGGGTTGCAGTTGATCATGATCGTCTCAAAAGATGTGACGGGTGACGGGTGACGGGTGACGGGTGCGCTATCTTTTTCACTCGCCACGTGCCACGCGTCACGCGTCACGGCGCGAAGCGCATAACTCGCATGCACACAGCAATAATCGAACTCGATGCCTTGGCCAATGCGGTTGGGACCACCACCAAGGATGATGATTTTTTCACGCGCCGTGGGGGCGGATTCGCAGGCGGGAATGCCCGCAAAACTTGCGCCTTCGTAGGTTGAATACATATACGGCGTTTGCGATTCGAATTCGGCGGCGCAGGTATCGACGCGTTTGAACACGGGACGGACGCCCAGCTTGTGGCGAAGGGCGCGCACGTCTTTTTCGGTTTTACCAGTCAGGCGCGCGAGTTGTTTATCCGAGAAACCCAGCGATTTGAGGTGCGCGAGGGAATCGGCATCGGCGGGCAAACCGTTTTTCTTCACCCAATTTTCCGCCGTAATAATGGTCTCAAGTTGCGCAATGAACCAGGGGTCGAATTTCGTTATCTCACAAATTTCTTTCGCACTCATGCCAAGGCGCAGCGCTTGCGCGGCGCGCAGCAAACGGTCGGGTGCGGCGATAGAAAGGGCGCTACGCAGGGCAATCACATGGGCGCGGCGCTCGCGCGAGATTTCGCCACGGGCAACGCGGCGTTCCTCGAGCGGTGGCACAGGCGGCGTGATGCCGGCGATGGCAATTTCATCGAGCCCGGTGAGACCAGTCTCCAGTGAGCGCAGCGCTTTTTGCAAGGCCTCGGGGAAGTTGCGGCCCATGGCCATGGATTCGCCCACCGACTTCATCGCGGTGGTGAGGGTGGTATCCGCGCCCGGGAATTTCTCGAACGTGAAACGGGGGATTTTGACGACGATGTAATCGATGGTGGGTTCGAACGATGCGGGCATCGTTCGAGTGACGGGTGACGGGTGACGGGTGGCGGGTGCAGCCTCGTTTTCACTCACCGCTCGCCACTCGCCACTCGTCACATCATTGGCCACTTCATCCAGCGTGTAACCCACCGCAAGTTTGGCGGCGACTTTGGCGATGGGGAAGCCTGTGGCTTTGGAGGCGAGTGCGGAACTACGACTCACGCGCGGGTTCATTTCGATGACGACCATGCGGCCATCGGCGGGATTCACGGCGAATTGCACGTTGCTGCCGCCGGTATCCACCCCAATTTCGCGCAGCACGGCGATGCTCGCGTTGCGCATGATTTGGTATTCTTTATCGGTCAGCGTGAGGGCAGGGGCAACGGTGATGGAATCGCCCGTGTGCACGCCCATGGGGTCAATATTCTCGATGCTGCACACGATAATGCAGTTGTCCGCCTTGTCGCGCACCACTTCCATTTCGTATTCTTTCCAGCCGAGCACGCTCTCATCGATCATCACTTCGCCCACGGGCGATGCATCAAGGCCACTTGCTACAATCTGCTCGAATTCCTCGCGGTTATAGGCAATGCCGCTGCCGCCACCGCCCATGGTGAAGCTGGGGCGAATGATGCTGGGCAGGCCGATGGTTTTTAATGCTTCGCGTGCTTCTTCGATGGATTTCACGACGACGTTTTTGGGGACTTCAAGCCCAATGCGCGCCATGGCATCACCAAACAACTGGCGGTCTTCCGCTTTGTTGATGGCCTCTAAATCCGCACCAATCAGCTCCACCTTATACTTCGCGAGCACACCCGATTCCGCGAGCGCCTTGGCGCAATTGAGCGCGGTTTGCCCGCCCATGGTGGGCAGCAATGCATCGGGTTTTTCGCGCGCAATAATTTTTTCGACAAACTCGGGCGTGATGGGCTCGATATAGGTTGCATCCGCAAATTCGGGGTCGGTCATGATGGTGGCGGGGTTGGAATTCACCAGAATGACGCGGTAGCCCTCAGCCTTCAGTGTCTTCACCGCTTGGGTGCCCGAGTAGTCAAATTCACAGGCTTGGCCAATTACAATTGGACCTGCTCCAATTATAAGAATGCTTTTTATGTCATTACGCTTTGGCATTGGATCTCGCTTTGTAATTTTGCATGAGAGCGGCTAGCTCATCTTTCTTCGAGATGATTTCATCAAGCGATAACACAGAGCCAATTTTTAAATCCTCGAACATCGATGGGATGGCCGCACACTCTTCTGGCTCTACATCCTGCCCATCGCTGAGCAATTGATGAAACAAAGACATTACGAGTCGGACTTCGTTGCGATTTGCGCGCGGAACCTCTAAGAAATTCTTATTAAAAGAAGCGCGGATGGCTTGAAGAAACTCTGCGTTGCGAAGCTCTGCTGGCAACGCATCCCATGCACCCCAATTTATCCATGGAAAATCTTTGCGCACTTCACTATTTTTTATAGCTCCGCCTATGTAAAGACCGTTTTTTGTAATGTTATCTATTCTATTGAAAAGGCACCTACCGTCAGCATCTTTTTTCCCCTTATACATTGCCATCAATTCACTAGAAACGCAGGCATCATCAAGGGTCGGTGGGTTTCTAGCGATAGTAGTATTGGGAGTAGTTGCCTTCACGCCGCCCTCCGCTTGTCGCCCGTCATGAAATCGACGAAGCGCTGGAAGATATATTGCGAATCATGTGGGCCGGGGCTCGCTTCCGGGTGACCCTGCACGGAGAAAATCGATTTTCCCTTGACGGCGATGCCTTGGATGGTGCCATCGAACAGCGAGCGGTGGGTGACTTCGACGTCCTCGGGCAGGTTGGTATCAGAAATGGCGAAGCCGTGATTTTGGCTGGTGATTTCGACTTTGCCAGTGTGTAAATCTTTTACGGGGTGATTCGCGCCGCGGTGGCCTTGTTGCATTTTCTCGGTGCGGCAGCCAAGGGCTAGCCCAAGCATTTGGTGGCCGAGGCAAATGCCGAATAGCGGAACGTTGGCTGCGATAATTTTTTTAATCACGGGGACTGCGTAGCTACCTGTTGCAGCGGGGTCGCCCGGGCCGTTGGATAGGAACACACCATCAGGGTTGAGCTCTAAAATTTCTTCCGCCGTGGTGGTGGCGGGAACGACCGTGAGGCGCACGCCTGCGGAGGCGAGCGAGCGCAGGATGTTGCGCTTCACGCCGTAATCGATGGCGACAACGTGGGGGAGCACTTGTTTATTGAAGGGGGCCTTGCCCCCTACGCCCTTAGGGCTAACCCCTGCCGCAAGCGGCTCGCTTGCGCTACGCACTGCCCCATCTTCCGCCTGAGCTAGTTGCGAGTAGCCACTGCCCAATTTCCAGCGCTTTTCCGTCCACGCGTAATTTGCTTTCGTGGTATGGTGCGCGGCGAGTTCGAGGCCGTTCATATCGGGCGCGGCGGCGAGAGCGACTTTAAGTTTGTCGAGATTCGGTGCGCCGTTAGCGCTCACGATAATGGCGCAGTTTTGTGCACCTTTGAGTCGAATATGCCGCGTCAGGGCGCGGGTGTCGATGCCCGAAATGCCGCGCAGGCCGTGTTTTTTCATCCAGTCATTTAGGTGCGACGTGGCGCGGAAGCTTGAGGGCTCGGTGATGGCTTCACGCAGGATGAGGCCGCTGGCGGCGGGGGTGAGGCTCTCAATATCCTCCGCGTTTGCGCCGATATTGCCGATATGCGGGAAGGTGAAGGTGATGATTTGGCCCGCATAGGATGGGTCGGTGAGGATTTCCTGATAGCCTGTCATTGCGGTGTTGAAGCAGATTTCGCCAGCGCAGGTGCCCGCTTCGCCAATGCCGTAACCGAAAAACACTGTCCCATCCGCAAGCATTAATGCGGCATTGGGGGCAGGTTTCAGTAGCGCTGTCATCAAGTTCTCTCCGGGCAAACGGGGGATTTGTAAGGGGTGTTGGCCGGGCAGTCAAGGGGGGATGTGAGAGATTTTTTGGGGGCTGTTTGCCATAGCGGATCATCTGCGGCGTTACGAACCTGGTTTTTAAATCCTCATGGTGCGATGCTACACTCCGGTTTTTCAAACCATAACCCTCCTAGCATCTGACCCACTCTGACAAACAGTGGTAAAAGAAAGCGATTATAGTTTCTGGTAATTTCCCGAAATCACCCCTGCCATGGCTGCAAATAACGGCGCGCGGGCGCTGGTTTTGCGCCAGACGAGGCCAATTTCGCGTGATGGCGCGGGGTTGGCAAAGGGAATGTAGCGCATGCTGGCGGCATCATCCGCGCGGGTAGCCAGCTGGGGCATGAGGGTCACGGCATCGGAACTGGCGACCATATGGCGTAACGTCTCCAAGCTGGTGGCACGAAAATGGTTGGATTCCCCCACGCCGACGCGGTGGCAGACGGCGAGCGCTTGATCGCGCAGGCAGTGGCCATCCTCGAGCAACAGCACGCTTTCCGGCGCTAAATCCCCCACCCGCACGGTTTTGCGCGAGGCCAGGTGGTGGGTGCGGGCAACGGCGAGCATAAACGGCTCGTGAAATAGGTGGGCGCTGGCGAGGCTTTCGCTGGCGATGGGCAAGGCGAGCAGCGCGCAATCAAGCAATCCCGATTCGAGTTGCTGGAGGAGTGCGGGCGTTTTTTCTTCGGTGAGCAGCACGGTGAGGTTCGGAAATTTCTCGCGCAGCAGCGGCATGAGGCTCGGCAATAAATAGGGGGCGAGGGTGGGGAACAAGCCAAGGCGCAGCTCGCCCACCAGCGGGTCGTGGGTGGCATGGGCGGCGAGTTTGATTTGCGCCACTTCGGCCAAAATGCGCCGCGCGCGAATGACGATATCCGCGCCGATGGTGGTGAGTTGCACCTGCCGATTGGTGCGCTCGAACAGTTGTACGCCGAGCGTTTCCTCGAGCTTTTTAAGCTGCATAGATAGGGTAGGTTGGCTAATATGACACATGCGCGCCGCCTTGCCGAAATGCAAGGTTTCGGCGACGGTGATGAGGTAATGCAGGTCGCGTAGGTTCATGAGGCTAGGAGCTAAGAGCTGGGAACTAGAGGCTAAGGAAGATGAGGGCAGAGAAATAACGATTAAATAATTGATAAAACTGCTTTTTTACAGTTCCTAGTCCCCAGTCCCCAACCCCTTACCAATAGATATAATCTATCATTAATATAAAAACAATAGATTATACAAATATTTCCTCATCGCCTACGAAGGAGGTAGGCCAAGACACCAGGTCGCTCGCACGCAATGCTTGCAAAGCAACGAACTGGGACTATGTGTGTGGCAGCAAGTATTTCGTAACCTAACTTTTTGGAGACTAGCATGAGCGTACTCGTTGGTAAGGAAGCCCCGGATTTCACGGCACAGGCGGTGATGGCGGACAGTTCGATTAAGGCGGATTTTAACTTGAAGAAGGAAACCAAAGGCAAATATGCCGTGCTGTTTTTCTGGCCGCTGGATTTCACGTTCGTGTGCCCCTCGGAAATTATCGCGTTCGATAACCGCGTGAGCGAGTTCAAAAAACTCGGCGCGGAAGTGATCGGGATCTCGGTGGATTCGCAATACACCCACTATGCGTGGAAAAACACGCCCGTGGAAAAAGGCGGCATTGGCAATGTGCAGTTCCCACTTGTTGCGGATCTTACCAAATCCATCGCGCGCAGTTACGATGTGCTGACCGGCGATGCCGTGGCGCTGCGCGGCACCTTCATCATCGATAAAAAAGGCGTGGTGCGTCACCAACTGGTGAATGATCTTCCACTTGGTAGAAATGTGGATGAAACCATCCGCACGCTGGATGCGCTGATTTTCCACGAAGAGCACGGCGAAGTGTGCCCTGCAAACTGGAAAAAAGGCGAGAAGGCCATGAAGCCAACGGCGGACGGTGTCGCGAGTTACCTCAAGGATAAGGCAAAATCGCTTTAGTCATCCCTAAACTGATGGAGTATTTATGTTTCTACGTTCGATGATTTCGTTGGTTGCGCTGTGCGCTGTGCCTCTAACCAGTGCGCAGGCTTGCACCGAGTGCGATAAGGCGAACGCAGAAATGCATCAGCCTTCGGGGCATCACACCAAGATGCAGGCGACATCGAAAAAAGCCACGAGCGCGGCCACCCGCGCTTATGAAGCAGCGATGGCAACAATGCATAAAAACATGGCGCAGCCGCTTTCGGGTAATGCCGATGTGGATTTTGCGCGCCAGATGATTCCGCACCACCAAGCGGCGGTGGATATGGCGAAGATTCAGCTGCAATATGGCAGCAACGAAAGACTCAAAAAGTTCAACGAGTGGATCATTTTTGCGCAGGAGATGGAAATTGCTTTCATGAAGCACTGGCTGGTGCGCCGTGATAACGGTGTTGAGGTTCAGGGCGCCAAAGACTATTTTGGCAAGGCGATGGAGACGATGCATCACGGCATGATGATTGATTATACGGGCGATGCGGATGTGGATTATGTGCGTGGCATGATCCCGCACCATCAGGGTGCGGTGGACATGGCTGGTATTTGGATGACGCATGGCACCGACCCAGACTTGAAGCCACTTTCCAACGAGATTTTCAACTCGCAAACCTACGAAATTGCATGGATGCAACGTTGGCTTGCGCGGCATGCGCAAAAATAAGCTACAAGGGCAGTATTTTATTCTTAACCTCCTAGGGGCAAACCATGGCCGAACATAAAACACACACCCTGATTATTGGTTCTGGTTCAGCAGGTTGCTCGGCGGCAATTTATGCGGCACGGGCTAACCTGAAGCCCATCATGGTGCGCGGTATGCAGCCAGGCGGACAGCTGACGATTACGACGGAAGTGGAGAACTACCCTGGGTTTGAGCACGCCGTGCAAGGCCCGTGGCTGATGGAGCAAATGGAGAAACAGGCCGCCCATGTGGGCACAACCATTATTCACGACCATATTTCGAGTGTGGATTTCAGTAAACACCCCTTCACCGCTAAGGGCGAATCGGGCGATGATTATGTAGCCGATACAGTAGTGATAGCCACAGGTGCTAGTGCACGCTGGCTGGGGTTGGAGAGCGAGAAAAAATTCCAGAATTTCGGAGTTTCGGCGTGCGCCACCTGCGACGGATTTTTCTTCAAGAAAAAAGACGTTGTGGTGCTGGGCGGCGGCAATTCTGCGGTGGAGGAGGCGTTGTTCCTATCCAAAATCTGCAACTCCGTTACACTTATCCACCGCCGCGACGCCCTAAGGGCGGAAAAGATCGGGCAAGATCGACTTTTCAAGACCGAGAATATCAAGGTGATTTGGGATAGCGTGGTCGAGGAATTTGTGGGCGATGACAGCCCACCAAACCTGACGGGCGTGAGGATAAAGAACGTGAAAACCGGAACCGAAACGATTGTGCCCTGCCACGGCGCGTTTGTGGCCATTGGCCACAACCCCAACACTTGGCTGTTTGAAGGCCAATTGACGATGGATAGCGACAAATACCTCGTGACCACCCCTGGCACCACCAACACCAACATCCCCGGCGTATTCGCGGCAGGGGATGTGCAGGATAAAATCTACCGCCAAGCCGTCACCGCCGCCGGCACCGGCTGCATGGCAGCGCTCGATGCCCAGAAGTTTTTGGAGCATTTGGAGGGTTAGGCAGGCGTCGACTTTACCTAAAGCCCTCCTCCGTAGGGATATGCTTGGGTGGGGGCTTTCGACCTGGAGTCGATAGTACCGCGAAACCAGCGACTCCCCACTGAATGCCCTCCTCCTAACCCCCCCTACTGGGGGAGGGACGACTCCCCCATGATCGATGAACGCATGTTATCATCTGTGTTCATCCTTGCAATTTACGCATAACTGTGGCTAATTATGGCCCAATAAAACCCCACTAACTTGCAATAATCACATAGCGGAGGCTTCCATGGACTGGGACAAGTTGCGGATGTTTCATGCGGTGGCGCTGAGTAAGAGCCTGACCAAGGCGGGGGAGGCGTTGAACCTTAGCCAGTCGGCGGTGAGTCGGCAGGTGTCGTCGCTGGAGGAGGGGATGGGGGTGGCGCTGTTTCACCGCCATGCGCGCGGGCTGATGCTGACCGAGCAGGGCGAGATTTTATTTCGCACCGTCGCTGAAATGGTGACCAAACTTCAGCAAACGGAAATCGCGCTTACGGAAGCGACCGCGCGGCCCAAAGGCCCGTTTAAGGTAACGGTTCCCGCCACCTTCGGCACGTTGTGGCTGGCCGCGCAAATGAAGGAATACACTGACCTCTACCCCGAAATTGATGTGACGCTGATGTGCGAGGACCGTGAATTGGACCTCACCACGCGTGAGGCGGATGCGGCGATTCGTTTTCGCCCGACCAAGCACCCGGATCTGGTGCAGGTGCCCCTCATGCGGTTGCGCAATTCGCTGTATGCCAGCAACGATTACGTGCGCGAGCACGGCCTGCCGCAAAAGGTGAGCGATCTTGCGAAGCATAAGTTGCTTGGGTTCGAGGCGGCGGTGGGCAATCTGCCCTTCCCCGAAGTGAATTGGATGTTTGAGCTGACAGGCGCGAAGGAGTTGAAGCCGTTTTTTAAGGTGAATTCGCTGATTGCGATGCGCAGCGCCGTAAAACAAGGTATGGGCATTGCGGCGCTGCCGGATTACCTCGTTCACCGCACCCGCCACATCAGCCGCGTGCTGCCTGAGGTGGCAGGGCCGGTGACCGAGGCGTGGTACGTTTATCCCGTGGAGCTGCGCAACTCGAAACGCATTGCGGTATTCAGGAGTTTCATGGCGAGTAAGATTGCGGAGAGTAATTTTTAGTGATTACCTGCGGCCAGCAGCGGCACCTTGAGCAGCAGTGGTTCTATTTGCGTATGTCGTGCGCCGGTATGCATTATACTGTTCCCGATCATAACTGCTAGGCAGTTTTTCAAACATTACGGCATCGAATAAGCGCGGTGTGGTGAGCTGGACGTTGACTTGATTTTGTGTATTATTAGTATCTATTATCTGTTGCTGGGTTGTGTAAAACGCGACGAGTGCTTGGCCCGTTGGGACGGCAATACTACACTTTCCGCTTTCAATTTTTTTTATAAAATCTGAGGAAAATTCTATCTCTTTTGCAACTTCATCCGTTGATTTCTCTAATGCATGGCGCGTGGCAAAAAGATAATCCTGTTTGGTCATTAAGGGGATGATTTCTTGCGCCCATACGGGTTGATTTTCTGCTAGCGCTGCATCAGGTAGATGTAATTGTTCGAGCGCAGACAACCAATAACGCGGCGGCATATCGCTTAATATACTCTGTTTTGCCTTGATAGGATTATCACTCGCATTTCCCCACCCATCGGTATTATGCTCCATTGCGCCTTTGGCCATGGCAAGGCGGTTGGCAATGAGCAGATCGTCGAAAGCGGCGTAATGCTCGCCCATGATTGTTTTAAGAGCTTTAAGAGTGTTTAAACTGGGTAGAGAGGCGCCATTGCACCAGTGATCTGGCTTTAAACCGTTGCGGTTTTCCCATGCATCAAAACTACCACCGCCATAGGCTTGAATGTAACAGGCCATGTACTCATGCGCGTTTTTGGTGCGTTTCATGATGTCTTTGCACCGTGATTCGCTCATCTCATGATAGCGGTCGTCACTTGTAATCACGCGTTCTGGGATATAGGGGCTATCATAATAGCCCGAGTGGCGCTGTTCGCGTGGTGCATGGTGTGATCCTGTACCATTAAGACTAATAGTGCGCGGGGCTCGTGCTCTTCGGGCGGGCGCATCGGTGGCGGCGAGGGATTTTTTCAGTTCGGCATTCAAGCCATCATAGATTCTGGTGAGGGTTACGCGGGCTTTGGCTGCGCTGTTATGTATTTTCTGCGCCTGCGTTAATTCGTCCCCGAATGCTACTTCCTCGGTTTCCGGCAGTGCGAGGGCATTCATGAGGGCGGTGTGGATGGCGGGGGTGGTGGGCACGCAGGCGCCGTCAAGCCAGCCACGCACGGTGGGAAGGTTGGGAGTGGCTTCTTCGCCCAGTGTTTTTTGAATTTGGCGGTGCAGTGCGGTGGCGCATTTGCCGAGATTGGTTTTTCCTAAATGGCCAGTGGCGCGGGTTTTGACTAGCCTTGCCCATTGCTCATGCTGTGTTTCGGTGACGGGTGCTGTTGCCATGGTGGGGGCTTTCTTCATGTTAATGTTGTCAGTAGCGTAGCATGGCAGGGCCGCAAGAAATGTGACAATTTGATGAAGTTTTCCCTTGACTGTGCCCAATTTACGCCTATAAGGCGCCTACTTCGTGCTGCCTTTGGCGCGCGAGGGTTTGCGGCCCTTTGGGGCGGCAGGCAAGCCTCCCTGTTAAACTTTATGCCGAGGTGGTAACGCCTTGGCATTTTTTTTGGTTGGGGGGTGACGCGTGTGAGCTGCCCTTACCCTAAATTTGTGAAGGACAAATTTAGACCTCTCCCGAGGGGAGAGGTTAAGAAGGTGGACCCCGTCGTAAAGACGGGGTGACAGGTGTGGCGTAAGTTAGTAGTGCGTAGCCTTCCATGGCGCGCCGCAAAGCGGCAGGGGTCAGCGCAGCGTAGGGGGCAAGGTCCCTTTGAATTAATAACTAACCATGCTTTTCAATCCAGTTCGTAATCACGGGGCGGATTTGTTCGCGCCATTTGCGACCGTTGAAGATGCCGTAATGGCCCACCGCAGGCGCCATGTGGTATTTCTTTTTGGCATCGGGCAGTTTGGTGGCAATATCGAGCGCGGCTTTGGTTTGGCCCAGGCCCGAAATATCATCCAACTCGCCCTCAATGCATAAAATGGCGGTTTTGTTGATGTGGGCGGGCTGCACGCGCTGCTCGTAATGGTAGAACTGGCCATCCGGCAGGGAGTGTTTGTGGAACACTTCCTCGATGGTTTGCAGGTAATATTCGGCCGGTAAATCCGCGACTGCGAGGTATTCATCGTAGAAATCGCGATGGGATTGCGCGGCTTCGCCATCGCCGATGGTGATATCTGTGAAGAGTTTTTTATGCGCATCCGCATGGCGTTCGAAGTTCATGCTCATGAAGCCTGCAAGCTGCAAAAACCCAGGGTATACGCGGCGTGCGAAGCCTGAATAGTTGAGTGGCACGCGCGTAATCACATTTTTCTCGAACCATTCCATGGGGTGATCTTTGGAGAATTGGTTCACTTTGGTGGGGGCTTTGCGGGTATCGACCGGCCCACCCATGAGGGTCATGGTTTTTGGGGTACAGGGGTCGCGCGTTTCGTTCATGAGCGCCACGGCGGCGAGCAACGGAACGGAGGGTTGGCACACGGCCATGGTGTGGCAATCCGGGCCGATGAAGCGTATGAATTCCAACACATAATCAACGTAGGTGTTGAGGTTGAATTCGCCCTTATACAGCGGAATATCGCGCGCGTTTTGCCAATCGGTGATGTAGACATCGTGGTGCGGCAATAGCCCCTCGACGGTGCCGCGCAGCAGGGTGGCGTAATGGCCCGACATGGGGGCGACGAGCAGGAGCTTTTCGCCTTTCACTTTTGTATCGCGCTTGAAGTGGATGAGTTTGCAGAATGCTTTATCGATAACAATTTCTTCCCACACATCCACCGGTTTGCCATTAATTTGGGTGAATTTGATGCCAAATTCGGGCTTGGGGTAGCTTTGCGTAATACGCTCGACCAGCTCGCCCGCCGCGGCCATTTGGCGGCCAACGCCGGTGTAGCTCATGGGGTTCATGGGGTTGCTGAACATAATTTTGGCGGCATTGGCCATCATGCGGGTGGGCGCCATGCCAGCATTTTGCATTTCTTTAAGGGAGTAAAGGCCAGAATTTTCGAACATGTGCGCCATGAAGTCGTCTCTTTCGGTGGTCTTCTTATTGGGTTAGGTGCGGATTTTATCGATTGTCGTCACCATTTAGGAATCCTCAGAATAACAAAGAAGGTTGAAGAATTCGTTAAAGCACAAACTATTAGTTGTGCGCGTGCGCTGCAACATAGCACAACGGGTGGGAGAAGCAAGAGATTAGGGTGGTGCTGAACCACTAGCGGGGCCCCGTCGTTCGACGGGGCGACAGAGTTTTAACCCCGCCGCTTTTCCTTATCCCGCAATTTCCCCAATTCCTCGCCCATGCGGCGTAAGCTTGGGCTGCAATCATTGCGGGGGATGATGACTTCGATTACGCACAGCGTATCGGCGGCGATGGCGTCGCTGATGGCTTGCTCAAGCTGCCCACAGGTATCCACCTTCCAGCTTTTGCCGTGGCGGATGAGGGTGGTGATTCGGGTGTAATCCCAGCGCTGGATTTCGTTGAAGGGGCCATCGAGGATATGGCGCTGGGTGCCGTAGCCGTCGTTGTTGAGCACGAACACGATAGGCTTCATGTCATATTTGGCGGCGGTGGAAAGCTCGATGCCGGTCATTTGAAACGCGCCGTCGCCGACGATTACCATCACCCGGTCCGTCGGTTCGGCGGCCATGACACCAATCGCGGCGGGCACGGCGAAGCCCATGCTTAGGTAATACGCATCCGACAGAAAATTGGCGGCACTCGCCGTGCGCAAATCCATCGCGCCCAGTAAGGCATCGCCGGTATCGCACACAATGGTGGTGTGGGGGGTGAGGTTGAGGCCAATGATACGGAAAAATTGCTCGATGCTAAGGGGCTGCATGCGGTCCGCATCCGTCAGCGGTTGCGGCGTTGCGGCGGGGGCGGGCAGCGAGGGGAGCGCTTTCTTCGTTATGGGCGCGGCTCCTAGCCGCGAAAGAAAATCCGCGAGCAATACATTATCGTAGCTGCGGTAGCCGATGCGCATTTTTTCGGTGGTGGCAATGAGGGTGTGCTTGCGGTTGATTTTGGCGGTGTTCATGCCCAAAAACACATCCGTAATAAACGCGCCGAGCATGAGCAGGCAGTCCGAATCCTCGACATAGCGCTGCACATCCGCGTTCGATAGCGAGCCCGAATACACGCCGATAAATAGCGGGTGATTCTCCGAAATCACGGATTTGGAAAGCAAGGTGGAGGCAATGGGGATGTTGAAGCGCTCCGCCAGCGCGAGTGCTAGGGGCGTGAGGTTGTGGCGGTGCAGTTCCACATCCGCAATAATGACGGGCTGTTGCGCGGCGTTGATGATGGCGGCGGCATCTTCAATCATGGCGGCGAGGTTTTCCGCGTCGCTCTCGGGGGCGGGTTTATTAAGCATGATGGGGATTTTGATCGGCATATCCACCACGTCGTACGGAATTTCGATGTAGCCGGGGCGGCAATGTTCGAGCACCGCATCGATCACGCGCATGATTTCAGCGGCGGCGGTTTCGGGGTCACTCAGCACCGTGTTGGCACAGGTCACTTCCTCGTAGATGCGGCGCTGTGTATCGAACGTGCGCACCTTGTGATGCAGCAGTGCATCCGCCTTGCGATCACTAGGGCTTGGGCCACCCGAAAGCACCAGCAGTGGTGATTTTTCGGCATAGGCACAAGCAACGGAATTGAGCATGTTGAGCCCGCCGACACAATAGGTGACCAGTGCCACTCCAAACCCATGCACGCGCGCATAGCCATCCGCCGCAAAGCCTACCGATGGCTCGTGCGTGAGGGTGATGATGCCAAGGCCCGATTGCTGCAACCAGCGAAACGTGGGCAACGCAAAATCCCCCGGAATGCCAAACACATGCGCAGCCCCTTTGGCGCGGATATAATCGAACAGGAAGGAACCGACGGTGGGAGTGCTCATGCATGAATCTAATCATGCTCTGCAACGACTAGCAAGCCTTCGTACATCAGCAGGGATCTGCTATTTACTAATCCGCAAGTTCGCCAGTGAATCACCAATCGTTTTGAAAGCGGTGGTGAGGTTCACCTGCGTGGCACCGGGGACGCCGCTATCGACATCGAAATAATAGCTTGGGTCGGTGGCGCAGTTCTTGAACAGGTTGCGGGCGATATTTTCATCCGTGCCATTTCCTAAGCCAAACGTAATGGTATAAATCAGCACCCCTTCCGCTTTGATGGAATTGCACAGCGCGGTGGTTTTGGTGTTGAGGGTCGTAATACCTGTCGCATTGCTGGTAGTGTTAAGGTCCGGCCTGCCGCCATTGGCGGTGGTGTTCAGCCGTAGCATGGCCGAATAATCCGAATAGGGCGGCGTGGTGGTGGCGGATTTGAAGAAATTATTGATACCGTCGGTTTCAATAATCAGCACTTTTTGCATCAGCGGCGTGCGGTAATCCATGGGCAGTTTCACTGCTCCACCTACCAAATCCGCATCCCACAGCCCGCGCCATTTGGGCGAGAGCATGCGCCAACCCCACGCCAATCCAACGTTGGACATGGTGCCGCCTTTACGCCACGGGTAGAGCGCATTGATTTTGTTCAGCACCGTGGCTTTGCTCGCGGTGAGCGGCAGTACCGAATCACCGCAACTGATGTTGGGGCCAAGCCCGCCGCTGGCGCCGGAGTTTTGGTAATCCACCGCCTCGTTGATGGTCACGGCATTGGTGGCGGTGTTCAGCCATGTATTATCGCCCACATTGGTAATGGCTAGTTTCGTGCCGCCCGAGTTGGCATAATTTGCCCCCAGCAATTCCGGCGTGTTCACCCGTGCGGCCATTAAATTCGTCGCGAGCGAAGTGAGGGTCGTCGGCAGGTCTGCGCCAATTTTGGTTTGGCGTGCCGCAGGTGTGCCCGTTACAAACGTCCAGGTAATGCCATTAATAGTCATCGTTTGATTGTTAATGGGGTTGCTGCTAAAATCGATGTTTTGTGTGGCAGGGCCGGTGCTGGGCCAAAAATACATGTTCCAGCGTGTGGCCAGCTGTGCTGCGGTGTTGCCCGCCACGGGCGCATCGTCCGATACATCGCCCGGAGTGGGGCGTTCTTCCACGCAGCCTTTCCATTTCACCTTACCCGCAGGGTAACTCGCCGGATATTTGTTAAGGTCGTAGCTGGTCAACCATTGGGTGGCTTTGCTTTGGCTGCTGATGTTCACCGAGGTCACATAGGGCACCACGCTCACCCACAAATTGGGCACCACATCGCGCGTGCCGTACAGCACATCCAGCATGGCTGCCGCCGCGGCGCGTTGCTTGAGGTGGTTGTTGTTGCTCCACATCGAACCCGTAATATCGAGCACCAAGGCTACTTCCATCCCGATATTGGCACGCGTTACTTCGGTTGAGGCGCGTACAATAACACTGTTGCGGCCGAGAATTTTCATGATGGTGGTAGGAAGCGTGGCGGTGGTGGAAACCGTGACGACTTGTTTATCGGCACTCAGGGTTGTCACCACCGCCCCGCGCGTGGCACCCAGCGTGCCTTGGGTGAAGTTAAGGTCGATATATTTCGTGGCCACCGCCGTTAAATCCGTAGTGTTTACGGTGGCGCCTGCGGCAAGGCCTGCGGCATCGACCGCATTCTGCAGCTTGGCTTGCACCATTTGGCTGCGGCCCATATCGATCGCAACACCCGTGGCACCCACTACTGCAATCGCTGCCAGAGCAACAATAACCATCACGCTACCGTCGCGCGCATGCATCATATTCTTACGCATAAAACCCCCTTGAATTGGCGCCTGCCAATATCGTTGTCGGTTATACCGGAGCGGTTAGTAATGCACCAAAGCGCGGCTTGTAAAAGGCGACACGGTAAATGGTCGTGGTGCCAAAAAACTGGCTGCTGATGAGTGGTGAAAAGCGATAATACACTTCAGCCGCAATAACATTCTCGCGCTCATCGAAGGTGAATGTCGATGGCAGGGTTGGCGTTGCCGCAACCAACCCCAGCGCACTGGCAGCTGTGAGTGTTCCGCCACCTTCGTAACGCCAGTTGATTTTAGGATCCACCGTGCCGGGTGCACGGTAAAGCGAGCTAATGATGATGCGCCCACTACTACCCACGGTGTAAGGGCTCATGATATCGGATGCGGCCGCCATCACTTGATTAAGCGACGCCGCCGATGCGGTGGCGGATTGCGCGGTCATATCTGCTACCGAATGCGCAAGCTTTTCGACTTTTTGGGTAATCAGCACATAACGCGTTACTTCAACCGTGCCATAAAACAACGTCATCAACAGTGGCAAGGCGAGGGCCAATTCTACCATCGCAATGCCGTGCTGCGCGTGCGCGAAGCGCTGCATGGTACGGCCAAACTGTGAATTGATTAGGCGCATTTAATACGGCTCATTTTTAACGACGGCATGGGTCGTGATGGTGAAGACACCGTCCTGATCACCAATTAAATTACTGATAATGGGTGTGGCAAGTGCCCACGGGTAGCTTACGGTATATACCACAACATCCCCCGCACTACCATAGCCGGATGCACCCATATCCGCATCCCACTGTGCATTGCCGTTGATATCGGTAAAACTTTCGCCAGAATCGTGCGAGCTATTGCCGTTGCTGTCGATAAATGGCTCGGGGTCATTAATTTGGTCATACTGTTTATAAAATTTCGAACTCACGGTCAGTTTCGATGGCTCGAGCAGCGTACTGGCGCGGTCGGTAATCGCATTTAAAATCGTTTGCTGGCGGGTGAGGCCGCTGCCTGTGTAGCCCGTTTTACCCAAGCGCGAGGAAACTGCCGTTGCACCTTCCATCGTATTGTGAACAACCATGATCATGGCGAATTCGATGATGCCAAGTACTAAGAGCAACAACACGGGCGCGACGACGGCAAACTCGATGGCAGTTGCGCCATTCTCATTGCGACCTATAGGCTGTAATTTGGGTTGGGTCTTCATCGCATCACCTCCACCAAACACAGTAGCAAAAAATGTTCGGCCCGTCAGCATAAATAGTTCTAAGAGCCGCAGATTTGCTTGTGTTTTTTACCATCATTTTATCTAAATGCAGTGCATTAAATTTGGGTAAAATACACGATAGATGCGCGCTATTATTCACGCTGGTGATGGAATAATTTTTGCGCTATCATCGCGCTCGGAGGTTACTTATGCGCGTTATTCCCATCCTGTTGATTGCCCTTGCCCTTACTGGCTGCGAGATGCTTGAGCCATCTCCCAGCAGTGCCGATGCAGCATCGCGCGCGCCCATCACCAGCCGTGAACGGGCGCTGATTTACGCGGCGGATGGCGCGGCAGCGCAAGGCAACTACCCCGCCGCTGAGCGCGATTATATGGCCGCCATGAGTGAAGGCAGTGGGCACACGGAAGCACATCTGGGCCTTGCGCAGCTTTACCTAAAAAAAGGCCAGAGCGATAAAGCACTGCCGGTGCTTGAAAAAGCGCTCGAAGTGGACCCCGATCACGCATTTACGAATTACCTGGTGGGCAAACTTTACCTTGATGCCAACCGCTACGCCGATGCGACGGGCGCGTTTGATCGTGGGCTTAAACAACAGCCGGATAACCTTGATTTGGCCACCGGCAAGGGAGTCACTGAGGATATGCAAGGCAATCACATTGCGGCACAAATGCAGTATCTGCGGGCGATGAAAACAAATCCTGCAGCGAACCTCACCAATGTACGTACGAACCTTGCCATGTCGTATTTGCTTTCCGGGGAGCCAAAAAAAGCCGCCGATTTATTGAAAAATGAAGGAAGCAAAGCGGGGGCATCAAGCGTGACCCGTCACAACCTTGCGCTCGCCTACGGCTTGCTTGGGCAGCACGCGCAGGCAAAAAAACTCATCAACGGCGAGATGGATGAAGCAACGCGACAACTTACTATTGCCCGCATGCGTGAGTATGCTGAGCAGCCTGGGGGCATAAGAACCCCGCCATTGAAGCCCAGCATTAGTGAGGATATAACAACGCAAGCGCCCGTTGCCAAACCTGCGCCCAAGAAAGTGGTGAAGCCTGTAGTTAGCACTAAACCAGCGCCTGCTGCAACTGTACAAACGCCAGCGGTTGAACCCTTGGTGGATGCAGCAAAGAAGGGTAGCGCACGCGACTAGCGTTGTTGCGGGTTACCCTAAAAATTATCCATAATGCTAATCACGGCCGGTGCCATGACCACAATAAACAGCGTGGGCAGGATGAAGAAAATCATCGGTACAGTCATCATAGCGGGCAGACGTGCGGCGCGCTGCTCGGCGCGAAGCATGCGTTGGGTGCGATATTCTTTGGAGAGTACGCGCAATGCTTGCGCAATGGGCGTGCCGTATTTTTCGGTTTGGGCAATCACGTTCACAAAGCCACGAATTTCTGGCATGTTCACCCGCTCTTGTAAGTGTCGAAGGGCGGTGACGCGTTCGGGCAGAAACCCAAGCTCGACAGAGGTAAGGCCAAACTCTTCGGCGAGTTCAGGGTTCACCCGTGCCATTTCTTTTGCCACGCGGTCGAGGGCGCCGGCCAACGACAAGCCCGCCTCGGCGCAGATCATCATCAAATCCAGCGCATCCGGCAGCCCTTTGCGTATGGCGGCGTAACGTTTGCCGCGTGCATTGGCGACAATAATCTCAGGTAGCCGCGCACAGAAATACGCAAGGCCGAGCAATATGAGCCAGCCTTTGGCTTGCGATGTGGAAAAGGCGTTCGACCAATCGATGTTGCATACCAAAAGACCCAGCCCAAGGCCGACAAATGGCATTACCATTTTGGCAAACGCAAAAATAATTATGGCATCCTTCGAGCGGTAGCCAGCATTTATCAGTTTCGATTGCAGTTGGTTACTTTGTACTTGCTGCAACAATTTTAGCTTACTGACGATGGTACGAATGAAGCCCATGGTGTCGCTGGAATGAGCAGGCTTTTTGCGCCGCTTGGCGGCAGTCATTTCGCCCTTTAATTCCTCGCGCCGCGCCTGAATCATTTTCAACCGCGGCCCAAAACGATCACGCTCAATAAGGTATTGGCCAATGGACCAGACAATCATGAAAATACCAATGGCGGACGCCGCGACGAGCACTTCATCCAGCCCCATGCCAAAGGGCATCAAATCGCTTGTTTGCAACGCGCGTTGGGGGGCGTCGGCCATCTATATCTCCAACTTGGTCATGCGGTTCATGATAAAACCGCCTAAGCAAAGGCTGCCTATGGCCATGAGCAATGCTTTGTTACCACGTGCATCATGAAATAATGGCTGAAGGTAGGCCGGTGAAACCACCATGAGAATGCCAAATACCAGAAATGGCAGTGCGCCGATAATGTAAGCACTCGCGCGTGCCTCGGAGGAAAGCGCACTGATTTTGAGTCGCATCATATGTCGCTGACGTAGCATATCCGCCAAATTGTTCAAAATTTCGCTGAGGTTGCCCCCCGTTTCGCGTTGCAAAATAATCGTCGTTACGAAGAAATTAAATTCGGTGAGGCCCAATTTATCGGCGTTATCCATCAGCGCTTTTTCCATCGGCACGCCGAGTTGGGTTTGGTGGGACACATTGCCGAAAGTATCGCCCATCGGCGGTGGCAATTCTTTCGATACGTTGATGAATGACTCTGCCACTGGCAAGCCTGCACGCAGCCCGCGCACCATTAACTCAATTGCATCGGGGAAAAGTTTCAAAAATGCGAGCTGGCGTTTTTTAATTTTGCGGCTGACCACCAAATGCGGAATGCCAAGCCCGCATAACATGCCCACCAGCAAGCACAGCAGCAGCGGCTTGCCCGAAAACAGTAGCATTAGCAGTGTCACCACGACCGCTATGCCGAGCATAATGCCCAGAAATTTTTGTGGTGTGGTTTGGGTAAGCCCCGCCACCTCGAGCCGGCCGCGCAATTTTGAAATGCTGCTCATGCTGGCGAGTATTTGGCCAAAGGGCGTGTTCTCGCCTGGTTTTAAGCGGCGTAGGGTAAGGGCGGCGGATACGCTGGGCGTGTAATTACCTTTGCGCGTTACCCGTGCGAGGCGTGTTTCTTTTATTTTACCCGTATTGCCGCGCGTGGAAAATACCACCAGTGCCATGAGAAGCGCGAGGCCAATCCACATTTCAGGCAATGTGAGGAACTGGGCCATTATACCAACTCAAGGAGTGCTTTATCTAACCCAAAATACGCCGCTTGTTTGGTGAAGTTAGGCCGCAGCCCTGAGGATTTGAATTCACCAATTAATTTGCCGTGCTCATCCTCGCCCTGAAACACGTAGGTATAAAGATCCTGCGTGATGATAACTTCACCTTCCATGCCGAGCACTTCGGTAACATGCGTAATGCGGCGAATGCCATCGCGCATACGTTGAATTTGTACGATAAGCTGTACCGCGCTTGAAATTTGGTGGCGAATGGCGTGGCTTGGCAATTTCATGCCGCTCATGTTCACCATGTTCTCCAAACGCGTGAGCGCTTCGCGCGGGTTGTTGGCGTGCAGGGTTCCCATCGAGCCATCGTGGCCCGTGTTCATGGC
>Ga0163144_10006079_pt1 | contig 26707 bp, 25 predicted proteins | sample OliLak19BULKMAT1_FD_123175 | JGI IMG/M metagenome (GOLD analysis project Ga0163144, IMG submission 123175) | Freshwater microbial mat bacterial communities from Lake Vanda, McMurdo Dry Valleys, Antarctica - Oligotrophic Lake LV.19.BULKMAT1 | ecosystem: Environmental > Aquatic > Freshwater >...
AAATAGTCCGACAGGAACCTCTAAGCACGTCAACAGAATTAGAACGTAGATTGCAGGCGTTGGGAGCACCCGCCCGGCCATCACCGTCAGGAAGACCAACGGGACGCCGATACTCGAGATTGCTTCACTCAGGTCCTGCTGGCCAGAGTGAAACAGGATATTGATCAGGGCCCCAACGATGAACACTGCGAGCAGGATGTCTCGCTGCTGAAACCGTATGCCGTAGCGGAACACGATGATCGCTGCTCCAAGCGCGAACGTCGCGTGGGGCACAAAATACAAGGTCGAAGCATAAATGATCAGTGCAGCAAGTGCGTCCAGAGGATGAACCCTGAACAGACCCGGCGAAGGCACGGCGCGTATATCGGCCTCCGCAATCATCCTCGCTGCGCCTTCCGGCGCAGACTAAGCAGCTTTCCGCCCAGCGCTGCATCCGACGGATAGGCATCATGTGGCGTCCGCGGGGCGTCCATGTAGGCGGCAAATTCCGCCGCAGAGAACTCCAGCTTCTTGCGGATGTACTCCATGTCCTGATCGAGTTCGACGGAATCGTATAGCGAACGTTGCAGTTCCGTGATCACTTCGTCGCGGGTTGTTTCCCCGTTCATAATCAAGTCCGAGTAGTGGGCCTTCCGCTTGTCCACGCCAAACTTGGCCGGAAGGATGTGGGCTTGGTAGAATTTGGTGAACACGGACTCATAATGTTTGCCGCCGTAATTGCGCCAGCCGAGTTTCGTTTCGAGGTGGCGGATCGCCTCCCCTTTTCGATAAGGAATGTAATCAAGGAAATTCGCGAGGCGCACCTGCCCGCTCAACTGGCGGAACGCCATTTCCCACAGGCTGAGAGTCGGAAAACGCCGGATTGGGAAAGTTCCAAACCTTTTCTGGATCGCCCTCAGATTCTTGAGGTCGAACTTCTGCCACACCCAGTCGGCGGGCATGATGGCTTCGGTCGCGGCGTTGCGGCCCGACAGTATGTAACGAATACCTTGCTTGCGCGCGATCTGGTAAAGAGCCGCGAAGATTGCGTGGTCCGTCACCACCTCGATGTCGATGACATTGGCCCGGAAATAGGATTTCTGGATATCGGCGAACTCATGCCAGTCGATGACAAAGGTCATTAGATCGAGATCCAGCTTCTGGACGATGCTCTGGATATTCTGTACCGCGAGTTCGGAGTTCCAGCCATTGTCGAAATGAACCGCAAGCGGGCGTAGGCCGAGGGATACCGCCTGGTCAGCCAAGTACGAACTGTCGACGCCGCCCGACAGGCCCACGATACAATCGTAGGGTCCTCGCGACACGCCCTTGATCGTCGTCACCAGCGCCGCGAGATCCGCCTCGGCAGTCCCGCGGGCGAGCGGCGTCGCAGCTACCCGGGCTTCATGTTCCTTACAATGATTGCACACGCCGGCCCCGTCGAAGACGATGTCAGGGTCGCTTTCGTCCATTACGCAGCGAACGCAGATCTGACCCGTCATTGTCGTGGTTTCTCTTGATTGGCGAAGCGAGCCGTCGCTTCGGCCACCGCGCGCTCGTCGGGATAGGTGATCAACACCGCGCGGTGCTTGCCTTGGAATACAAACAGACTGCCAGCCGCCGCCGCCGACGCCCCGTGGTTGATAACGGCATCTAGCATATCATCGAGGCTGGAGGAGCCTCCGTTCGCGATGACCGGTATTCCCACAGCATAGGCGATGGATGAGATCAACTTGGAATCGTACCCGCCCATCATGCCGTCGCGGTCCACCGAGGTAAGCATGATCTCGCCTGCGCCAGCCGCCTCCGCAGCCTTGGCAGCCTCGATCGGCGACACCGTGGTCGGGCGGCTGGCGGCGACGACAAGGCGATCGAGACGATTGAACAGGCCACGGCGGACATCAATGCCAACAACGACGCTCTGGCTACCGAAAATACCCGCCGCCGCCGTCACCAGATCGAAGTCGTCTGCGACCGCGCTGTTGACCGCCACCTTCTCAACGCCGAGCTGCATCAGGCGATTGAAATCGTCGATCAATCGAACGCCGCCGCCGTAACAGATCGGCACAAAGGCCTCTGACACGATGTCAGCTATGCGGTCGAAGTTCGGCCCGCGCCCCTCGCGCGATGCATCAATGTCGAGCAGGACGATTTCATCCACTCCCTTGTCATTGAAGATCCGAACCGCGTTGATCGGGTCACCGATATAGACGGGATCGGCGAACTTTCTGGTCTTGTACAAGCCGCCAGCCTTGAGCAGGAGGGTTGGTATCAGCCTAGGCCTCATTAGAGCCTCCGGCAGACGCGAACGAAGCCAGCATCGTCATGCCGAAGCGGTGGCTCTTTTCCGGATGGAACTGGACACCGGCCATATTGTCCTGGGTAATCGCTGAGGCGAATAACTCCCCGTAGGTCGTTTGCGCCAACACGTTCTCAGGCCGATCAGGGACCATGTAATAGGAATGAACAAAATAGAATCGGGGTGTCTCCTGAAAGCGGTCGAAGAGCGGATGACGCCGCGTGGGTTGAGCCTCGCTCCAACCCATGTGCGGCACTTTCATCCGGGAGCCTTCCGGCAACCGGAAACGACGGGTGTCCGCATCAATCCATCCCAGACCGGGCGCGTTGCCCTCCTCACTGCCCCGGGTCAGCAGCTGGGCGCCGACGCAAACACCAAGCAGGGGCGTCTTCTCCTCGACAACCTTGCGATGGAGCACATCCTCAAAGCCATACTCCCGCAGATTCTTCACACAGGTGTCGAAATGACCAATGCCGGGCAGGATGATGTGCGACGCCCCCTCCAGATCGGCGGGCTCGTCAACACCGCGAGCCGCGAAGCCGGTCCGTTTGAGCATGTTGATCAGCGACCCGAGATTGCAGGTTTTGTAGTCGACGATGGCAATCATTCGCGGCTCATCTCGTGAACGTCCCAAGAGCTGTGGTGAACTGACTGGCGGGGGAGCCGCCACGGCGCACGCGATCGGGAAGGCTGATCAGCAATCGCATGATGGCAGCCTCATCCACCGCCGGGTACGCGTCTCCCGTCCCGATAATGTCGTCAAAGAGTTCCTGACCATAGGGGGACCACAAGATGGACGGCACGCCGAAGGCCGCCGCCTCGAGGACCGTGGTCGAGCTGTGGGTCAGATTCACGTCAACGCTCTCGAGAACCGAAAGGAGCGGGAGGCGGGTCGCCGTTTCAATATCGTAGCTCGCGCCCGTCTCGTCGATCAGCGACGCCAGTTCCGGCAGGTCGGACTTGCTCGCCGGGTGCAGGCGGAACCACCAAAAGACATCGCGGCGTTTCGTGAGAACGGCCAGCAACGGCTCCAGATCAGCCCGGCTCATAAGCCCTGGCTGCAGGGTCACCAAGGCGTGGCGCATGGCGGAATGGCTATCACGCAGTTGCAGCGCCTCCGCTCGCGCGTCTTCCACCCCCGGCAGCCAGCCCTCGCGCCATGCGCCGACCAATGGATGCCCGCCGGCGACGGCGGTGCAATCCCCGGGACGACGACCAGCTAGGACGACCGCGGCCTCGGCTGCACCCCATGTCCAGTGGGCGGTCGGCAGCAGATGATCCTCCCCTTCTGGAAGCGACCAGTTGGCGTAGGCCAGATGCAGGGGAGTGATTACGCCGTGCTGGACATCGATCACGGGTAAACCGAGCCGGCGGGCCGCGAGATTCATCGCATAGCCCGCCACGGAATAGTAGCTGACTTGGAAAACCCGATCCGCCTTCAAACGAACCAAGAGGCGTTCGAACGCGCCCGCGAGATCAAACATCGCCGCCTGACGGGCGAACAGGTCACGAGCGGTGGGTATGACCGCTGAACCCAGCCCCGTTGTAGTCGCAGCCTGGCACAAACGCTCGTGCCTGTGGCTGACCCACGGATCGGGCGTCAGGCGCGCTCGCAGCAGCCCGCGAACCTTTGCCCGGAGGATTGTAGGCCCTATGACGCCGGCCCGTTTCGCCAGACCGGCGGTGCTTGAGAAGCCTTGGTCAAGCACGACATTCGGTACGCCGATGCGATCGAGGCCCATCGACAAAGGCGTGCAGAAGCGGTCGATCGTCTGATCTCCCAAGCGCTGCAACGAAAATCCGTCGTTCAGAAGTACGGTGCAGCTGGTCAAGTCCCCGGTCTCGGGCAGCGCCCCCCCCCATAGATTGGACAGGCTGACCTTCGGCGTCCGGACCGACGGAGTCGCGACCAACTCCTCGAACAGACGGAGGAGGAGCAGGCATCGGTACATGGGCCAGACGTTCACCCCGTTCCGGATCCAGTCGAGATCTGCGACCCGAGCCTCGATCTCCAGAAGCTTGTTCGCCACCACCGTAGGCGTCATCGGACGCTCCACCGGCCGAACCAGGGCATGGGCACGAGGCGGGCGGCGATCAGCCAGACGCCGCAAAAATACATCAGATTGGTCGCGACAGACCCCCACGCCGCGCCCATCGGACCGAAAAGGCGGACCAGGACGATGGCAGCCCCGATCTGAAAGAGCGACACCGACAGCGTGAGCGCCGACAACCATTGGGTTCTGTGGGCATGGAAGATGTAGTTAGCGAACAGGTAATATGCGCCGTTGAACGTCATCGAGATGGCGAGCACCCTGACCAGCGGAGCGGACTCTTCGAAACCGGATCCCCCCGCCAGATACATCAGAGGCCCCGCAAGCGCCGCGACAACGGCGCCCTGAATGACCAGCAGCGCCATGATCGTATAGGACACGCGAACAATCCGGCGATCGCCCTCCTCCGATCGATTGGCCAATGACCGAAACAGCCATGGCGTCAAAGCTTGGTTGATCGCTAGGCTGGTCAGCGTTGTCACGCCAGCCACCTGGAAGGCGGCGAAGTAATGACCGGCGCTGGTGGCACCGACAAGGGCGATGAGCACCAACCTGTCCGTCGAACTCATAAATGCGGCGGCCAGCGAATGAGGCACCACCGGGATCCCGAACCCCAGCACCTGCCGAACGGCGTCCTTGTCGGTGTTCAGGGAGATCCACCGTCTACCGCTCACCCACCAAAGACCGACGAGGCCTACCGCCAGCGTTGCTATGCACTGGGCGACGGCGCGTCCGGACCAGTCCCAGGCGAACACCGACACAAGGATGATCGTCAGCGACAGGTTGAGCGCGGAATTGCAGATCTGAAGGGCGGCGAACTGAGGCGCCTTCCCGCGGACTTGGGCGATCGCAAGCGATACCGACAGAAAGAATTGTCCGAGCGCCGCCCCCGCCAGTGCCCAGTACCACCCAGCCGGAATATGGGTAATCCGTTGCAGCCACGGTCCGGCCGCGACAGAGATCACCCAGAGGACCGGCGCGGTGACCAGTGCGACACATAGGCAGGCAGCCGTCTTGCGCCTGAATTCGGCTTCGCTCACCCGGTAGTAGATTGTGACAAGGACCGCATGGGTGTTCAGACCGACCAGCACCGTCGCGATCGTCACGAGGCCCGTGAAGGCACCGACCAATCCATAGCCGTCCGGACCGAGCGATCGGGCCAGGATGGGCAGGAGGAGGAATGGAATGAGTGCACTGGTGAGCGCGGACAAGACATAGAGAGCCGCCCGGTGAAGACTGGGAGAGGCGGCGGCCTGGGCTGCAATCCTCGCCCACTTCTGGAACGCCGCCCTGAACGCGACCGTCATCGGAGGAAGTTTGCCATAATACTCAGCCCCACCGACCCGCTCCGCTCCGGATGGCACTGCAGACCCGTGACATTGTCGCGTCTTACTGCGGCGCAGACGCGAAAACCGCCATAGTCGACGTCAGCCAGACGAACTTCCTCGGCTTCAGGCGCGCAGTTGAACGAATGGACAAAATAGGCTGACGACAGCCCGCTGGTCAGGCCATCGAGCACCGACCCTTCCCAACCGCGCGTCAGACGCGTTTGCTGCAGTGGACGCCAGCCAATGTTGGGCACCTTGCGCTGTCCGGCATCATCAGAGGGGGGAATGGACGTGACGGAACCGGCGATCAGGCCTAGGCCCCGGTGCCGGCCAAACTCGAAGCCTTCGTCAAACAAAAGCTGCATGCCGACACAAATGCCGAGCAGGGGACGGCCGGATCGGGCGAACTCAAGCACGGGCTCGGTGAGCCCTGCGTTCCGCAACTCTTCAGCGCAATGGCCGTAGGCACCGACACCCGGGAGAATGACCCGATCCGCCGACCTTATCTCGGCGGCCGAAGCCGACAGCCCACCTTCACCGCCGACAGCTTCCAAGGCGCGAAGAATACTGTGCAGATTTCCCACCCCATAGTCGACGACGTGTACTTTCATTCAGCGCCCAAGCTCTCTGTTCACGTCATCAAAAAATCGGAGCCGGACTTCGCGCAGTTGCATCGCGCCGCATACCTAGTCGGCCGAGGCCGAAAATCGATCCAGTGGCGTTACCGCAAGGTCGCGCTGGCGACAAGCGACTTGCCCGCCGAAAAAGCTTGAATGCAAACCCTATCAACGCTTGAACGCCTCTTGGTGGTCGCGTATACGCGCCGCGGCCTTCCCCATCGGTCAGGCATCCGCGGGGCTTGGGAATAGGCGTAGCCGCCGAGCGATGCCATCGAATGACGGACGCCTAGAACCAAAATCCGTACGGCAGAGCTCTTGATCTAGCTTGTATTGAATTGTTACGTGCAGGCGTATCTTCACGGGCTAGGAATGAAAACACCGAGTTTAGGACCGATATGATCATCACCAAAAAAGATGTCACAGGACAGTACAACCTGCCTCTTGAGGTAAAGTTCTGCCGTCGATGCACCATGTCGAACCAGCGCCCCCGGATTCATTTCGATGAGCAGGGCATCTGCTCCGCCTGTCGTTTCTCGGACGTGAAGCGCTCGAAAATCGACTGGAGCGAGCGCGAGCGCGAACTGCGTGATCTCTGCGACCGGAACCGGAAAAACAACGGTGAATACGACGTCATCGTCCCGTGCAGCGGCGGAAAGGACGGCAGTTTTGTCGCGCACCAGCTGAAGTTTGAATTTGGGATGAACCCGCTCACCGTGACGTGGGCTCCGCTGCAGGCGACAGAGATCGGACGCCGCAACCTTGATGCGTTCATTCAATCCGGCTTTGACAACATTCTAGGCACCCCGAACGGGGCCGTGACCCGCAAACTTGCCCGGCTGGCGACCCAACACATGGGCGATCCCTTCCAGCCGTTCATCTACGGCCAGACGAACTTCCCGCTACATATGGCGGTGAAGCACAATGTCCAGCTGGTGATGTACGGTGAAAATGGCGAGGTCGAATACGGCGGCGACATGAAGAACGCCTTCCGCCCTACCCGAGACCTCGAAGATCACGACAAGCATTATTTCTCTGGTCTGCCCGTCGAATTCTGGACCGAACACGGCGTGAGCTTAGCTGATCTAAAGCCGTTCTCGGCACCCAACCCGGAACAGGTGAGATCGAACAAAACTGAGATCCATTTCCTCGGGTACTACAAATCCTGGGATCCGCAAGAGAACTACTACTACTGCCGCGAACACACCGGCTTCACTCCGAACACCGAGAGATCGGAAGGCACATATTCGAAGTACGCAAGCTTGGACGACCGCATTGACGGGTTCCATTACTATCTCGGCTTCATCAAGTTCGGGATCGGTCGGACGACCTCGGATGCATCCCACGAGATCCGCGACGGGAAGATTGAACGGGAGGAAGGGATCGCCCTCGTGCGCCGTTACGACGGCGAGTTCCCGGAGCGCTATTACAAGGAATTCCTAGAATACTGCGACATCACCGATGAGCAGTTTCGCGAAATCTTGGACAGCTGGCGGCCGGATCATCTTTGGCGCAAGACCAGCAATGGCTGGGAATTAAAGCACGCCGTCTGGCATGAAATCGACGCACTGGGCACGTAGACTTGAACAGCGTCCGGTTTATTCCCCGACTTGATATTAAGGGCTCAAACCTCATCAAGGGCGTGCATCTTGAGGGCCTTCGAGTGGTTGGGGATCCTCAATCGGCTGCAAGGCGCTATTATGAGCAAGGCGCGGATGAGCTTCTGTACGTCGATGTCGTCGCAAGCCTTTATGGGCGGAACAGCCTGCACGACTTCATCCGTCGAACGACTGCCTTCACCTTCGTCCCCTTGACGGTCACCGGAGGCATTCGCTCCACGCAGGACGTCCAGACCGTGCTGCGGTGCGGTGCCGACAAGGTGGGGATTAACACCGCCGCGATCGGCCGTCCCGACCTGATCCGGGAAGTGGCCGAGCAATTCGGCTCCCAGTGCATGGTGCTGAGCGTCGAGGCCAAGCGTGTCGCGCCCGGACACTGGGAAGTTTACACGGACAACGGCCGCCAGCGGACTGGCAAGGACGTCGTCGACTGGATTCGCCAAGGCTGCGAACTGGGTGCCGGCGAGATCCTGCTAACCTCAGTCGACCAAGAGGGCACGCGGTCCGGCTTCGATGTCGAATTGCTGGTTGCCGCCACGCGGGTGGCCAATGTTCCGATCATCGCCAGCGGCGGGATGGGTTCCATCGACCACATGTTGAAAGCCTTGGAAGCCGGGGTGGACGCAGTGGCGATAGCCGACGCCCTGCATTACGACCGGATCGCGCTGGGCGACATCAAGGCCGCGGCTCTTGAGCAGGGTTACGACGTTAGGCGGGACGCCGGCATCCCAGCGTGAAGGTTCGCTTCGGCTTCCAACAAGGCTGCCGCTGTTGACAAGTCGCCTTCGGTATCGATATCGATAGACCGTTCAAGCGGCATCACATAAGCCTGCGTCCCGGGCCCCACCAGTCTTGCCCCCGCTTTGAGATCAGACGAAGCCATGACATAGATCGCACCGTTGAGCGCATAGACCGGCGGGAGGTCCTGCCGACGGGCGATCCCGGTCATCGCCGGCAGGATCGGCGTCAGCCCATCCTCTCCGATGGTAAACATCCAGGCGGGATGCTTCAAAACCTCGCACACGGAGACCGCGGAACGACCGGGCCTCGCCAGTGCTACGGAGGCATCAATGTCCGCGGCATTGCGAAAAGGTGACGTGGGCTGCAGCAGAACCGAGATATCGAAGCCCGGGACCTGATCGACGGCGTGCCTGAACGGGGCGTCCCCTGGCGTCTCATCGCCCGAGAGCTCGGCCGGGCGAATGAAGGGCGTCTCCGCTCCCCAAGCTCTTGCGATCTCAGCGATCTCGGGATCGTCGGTGGAAACAATCACGCGTCCGACGGATGCACTTTCCTTGGCCGCCCGGATCGTCCAGGCGATCAATGGCCGATCGCCCAACAAGCGGATATTCTTGCGGTGAACACCCTTGGAGCCGCCCCTTGCGGGAATGACTGCGAGCGCGGAGCGGCTCACCTTGGCGACCCGTGGATCGCCGCCGAGGAATCAAACTCGCGCGCCGCCCGCTCAAGATCAGGCGGATGGCCGATGTCAATCCAGTAATCAGCCATTCGATAGACGCTGGCGGGCCGGCCCTCTTCGACCAGGTTGCGGAAAACGTCAGGCATATCGAAGAAGGCGTCACGCGGAATCATGGCCACTGCGGTCGGTGACAGAACATAGATGCCCGCAGCTATAATGTGCTGGAACACCGGCTTCTCCCGCACGGTCACGAACCGATCCTCGTCGGCCTCGATCACACCGTAGGGAACCTGGATCTCATGAGGGCGAACAGCCATGGTCGCTTCCGCAGCTACACGGTCATGATGGTCGAGAAGGCTTCCGAAATCCGCATTGGTCAACAGATCCCCATTGGTGACCATGACCGGAAGGTCGTTCCTGAGCGGCAGGAGGCTCAGGGCGCCCGCCGTTCCGAGCCGCTTCTCCTCACGCAGATACTGTATACGACATCCGAAGGTCGAGCCGTCGCCGAAATGGGCTTCGATTACCTCCGCCTTGTAGTTCACGGCGATCCAGAAATCGTGGAACCCCTGATCGATCAGCCGTAGGAGTATGTGCTCGAGAATAGGCCGTCCGCCGATCGAAAGCATCGGCTTGGGCCGGTGACGGGTCAGCTCGCCCAGCCGGCTCCCCAACCCCCCCGCCATGAGAACAACCGGATTGTCTCGTTGCCTGGCCTGGAGGAGCTCATCAAGGGTTTTCAGACCGACAACGCGTCCGATCGGGTCCACAACAGGAGCATGACGCAGCGCCATTGCCCTTAGCAGCGCGATCACCTCTGACTCCGTCGCCGACTGCGGCACGGTGACCGGGTTCAGATGCATACTGCCGCTGATCGGCGAGTCCAGTTCCTCGCCAGCCAGAAGGCCACGTCGGATGTCGCCATCGGTTGCGGTGCCCAGCAGGCGACCGTAGCTATCCACGACCATCGCCATTTGGGTTCTGGCCGCGTCGACACGCCGGAGCACGTCGCGCACCGAGGTTTCTGGCGAGACGAGAACGTCTTCAAATCTCATTGAATTTGCAGGCTCGCCGATGGCGGGATGGACGCCACTCCTTTCGGATGGCGCGCCAAGTCCGGTCTCAGGCGCTTAGCCGGCCCTCCTGCGCAAAGAATTGACGCGCGGCGCCGACGACTACGTCAGCTTGCTCTACCGTCAGGTGTTCGCCGATCGGAAGGCTCAGCAAGGTGCTGTCGGACCGGTTAGCGAACATTGCCTCCGCGCCTTGGCCCAAGTAATCATATGCTGCGAGTTTCGGGAGAGCGATCGGGTAGTGGACACCGGTCTCAACGCCCTTGGCCTTCAGATACTCTGAGAGCGCCTCGCGATCCCCGGTTCGCACCACAAACAGGTGATGGGCGTGACGACCATTGCCTGCGCGCGCAGGCAGGATCAAGTCGCCTACGCCCTCTAGCCCACGACGATAGCGATCCGCAATAATGTTGCGGTGAAGGACCCACCGCTCCAAATGAGGCAGCTTCACGGACAAAACAGCCGCCTGAAGAGCGTCCAGACGGCTGTTACGGCCTTCGAACTGGTGATCGTATTTTCCGGTGCGGCCATGATTGGCGATCATCCGCACGCGCTTCGCCAGGTCGGCGTCGTCCGTGGTTATCGCGCCAGCGTCGCCGTAGGCACCGAGGTTCTTGCCCGGATAGAAGCTGAAGGTGGCGATGTCGCCCTGCCCGCCCAGTTTGCGGCCCTCATACTCGGCGCCGTGTGCCTGGGCGCAATCTTCAATGATCTTCAGATCGTGATCGGCCGCCAGTCCCGCCAAGCCCGACATGTCACACGGATGTCCATAGAGGTGAACGGCCATGATCGCGGAGGTATTCGGACCGATCCGGGCGCCCACGTCCTGAAGATCCAGGGTATAGGACTGAGGGCTCACGTCTGCGAATACGACCTTCAGCCCGGAACGGGTCACTGCTTCGCTGCTAGCGATGAATGAGTTGGCTGGCACGATGACCTCGGAGCCCGGAGGCAGCGAAAGCGCCTCGAGAGCGATCTCGATGGCGTCGGTTCCATTGGCCACGCCGACGCAATGCGCGACCTGCTGGTAGGCCGCGAAGGCGGCCTCAAAGGCGCTGACGTCCGGCCCGCCGATGAAGGCCGTCCGGGCGATGACGCCAGCGATCGCCGCGTCCATGTCGTCCTTGAGCGACAGGTATTGCCGATGGAGGTCGAGAAACTTAATCATTCGAGGGCTCTCAATCGGACGGCGGGGTTGCCAGCATACACGCCCGGTACTTTAATAGACCTGGTCACTACCGCTCCGGCTCCGATGACCACGTCGTCGCAAATGGAAACGGGCAGAATGGTTGCGTTGCTGCCAAAGGAAACGCGATCACCGATGTGCGTCTCGCGCCAAAGGGTCTTGTCTCCCCGCGCCGGCCCATCATTCTCAAATAGGTCGTTCACAAACATGACTCCGTGCCCGACAAAACAGTCCTCGCCCATCGAGACCAGTTCGCAGACGAAGCTGTGCGATTGGATGCGGGAGCCCGCACCGATGACGACGTCCTTCTGGATCTCGACAAAAGGCCCGACGAAGACGTTGTCGCCGAGGCTGCATCCATAGACGTTGGCTGGCTCGACGATCGTTACGTTGCTCCCGCAGGCGACATTAACGATTCCGACAGAACGAACGCGCGGCGTGCTCACGCCGCCTCGCCCAGACGGCAGTGCTTCGGCTTGAATCGCAGGCGCACTTCCTGGCCCGTTTCGACGGATTCATAGATGGCGTTAATTAGTTCGAGGCTGCGACGCCCCTGCAGGCCATCCACCATGTGGGGCCCACCGTGAGCGAGACAGCTCACGACGTGCTCATAATAGGCTTGGTGCCCGAAGCCGTACACATTGGGGGGATTTACGGAGAACCGGGTCATCACCTCGTCATCGCCCGGCTCAGCCTCGGCGAAATTCCATGTCTCCATGCGGTTGACAGCGAAGCCGCCAATGACAGCGGTCCCAGTTTCGCCCATGAGTGAGATCGACCCTTCCAGATCCTTGGGACGCACGGCCGTGGTCGCCTCGATGACGCCCAGCGCTCCGCTCTTGAACCGCACAGCGACGACGGCAGTGTCTTCAGCCTCGATGTCCACCAAGGCAGTGCGCGTCATGGCGAAGACGCTATCAACCTCGCCCAGCATCCATTCGAGCAGGTCGATATGGTGGCTGGCCTGGTTGGTGAGCACGCCGCCGTCGAGAGCCCAGGTGCCCCGCCAAGCGTCCTGATCATAATAGGCCTGGGGGCGGCACCAGCGGACCCGTACCGTCCCCATAACCATCTTTCCGAAACGGCCAGCCGTCAGAGCCTCACGGAGCTTCTGGACGGGCACGTTGAAGCGGTTCTGCTTGACCACGAAGAGGCGCACGCCAGCCTGTTCGCACGCCTCGATCATGGCGTCGGCGTTAGAGAGTGTAAGGGCCATGGGCTTCTCGACGACAACATGTTTTCCATAGGTCGCCAGCTCGATGACGTGCCGGGCGTGGTTCCCGCTTTCCGTCAGCACCACCACGACGTCGATGTCACAGCTGCGCATCATCTCGTGCATGTCGGTGAACCACGGTATCGAAAACTTTTCCCCTATGGCCTTCGCCTTGTCGGCCACAATATCGCAGACAGCCGAAAGAATCGCGCCCTCAACCTGTTTGAGGCCAAGCAATTCCGAGTGCCGCTTGGCAATTCGCCCGCAACCCATAAGCGCGAATTTCAGCAACGGTCTTCCCTTTCGGAACCAGCATCGAGCCTGCTCACCATTGCCGTTCCTTTAAATCCTGTGGAGTGTAAAGCATACTACACTGCAGTTGGACAGACCCCAACTCCGCTGCCAAAATGGGCACGGGATCCGATTGATGCATCGCTACGGCCAGACTGGCCTTTCCCGAAACCTCTTGTCGGTCATGAGCTAGCTGAGGTAAGAGCACGCGTGGAAGCGATCCTGGTGTTGCCATTTGGCAATGGCGACAAGAAGCCGCACGATTGAACCCTTAAAGCTGCCTACGCCATTTATTGCGGCGATCAAACCTCGGGACTCCTTATTCTCATGCGCGTTCTTTCGTCTCTCTTTTTCGTGACGATGTTGGCGGCGTGCGCCTCCCCGACCCGGGACAAGGCATTCATGACCGAGGCGTCTCTGGTCGACCCGACTGCCCTTCAGCAAATGGGGGCGGGCGACTATAGGATCGGCGCCGGCGACAAGTTGCGGCTCACCGTTTTCCAGGTCGAAGGCCTGACGTTCGAGGAGATCCGCGTCGACGCCTCCGGCAACCTTCAACTGCCGCTGATCGGTTCTGTCCGCGCCGCTGGCATGACCCCCGCGAGCCTGTCGGAAGACCTGCAGCAACGACTGGGCCAGCGGTATCTTCGCAACCCGCAAGTTTCAGTGATCGTCAACGAGGCCGCCAATCAGAAGATTACTGTTGACGGAGCGGTCACAAAGCCAGGCGTCTATGAGATGCGCGGCCAGACCAGCCTTGTTCAGGCGATCGCCATGGCGGAAGGCGCGTCGCGCGTCGCTGACGTCAAGGAGGTCGCGGTATTCCGGACGATTGACGGGCGTCGGCACGTCGCTCTTTTCAACCTTCAAGCCATCCGGAACGGACAGGCTTCCGATCCGCTCCTTCAAGGGGACGACATAGTGGTAGTGGACACCTCCCGCATGAGTGCAGCGTGGAGAGACCTGATTGTGGCCCTGCCCGCATTCAGTGCCTTTGCTTACTTAAGGTAGACGTCGCTGCATTGTATCACGATCAGTGGCGCATGCCCGCGGCGCTCCCCGCACAGCTGTCAGTCTGCGCGTTGCGGCGACCACGCCTTGAACACCAGCGACAAGCCTGCTTGACCCGTCATCAAACTCCTTCGACAAGGCGAGCAGGGGCCGAAAGGCAGGCAGAGGCAAGCAGGTCGAATTTGACCCTTGCGGCAGGCCGGAATGTGACTTGGTCGGCGGCGCGCATCATCGTCGTGTTGTCGGCTTTCAGGCGTCCGCGCATTGGTGGTCGTATAGTTAGAATTGGGATGCCAGAATATGCTCGGTGATAGCTTTGCCACCCAACCGAGGGGCCTGCGCCCAGTCGCGGGCGACGATCCATTTCGCGTCCCGGTCATGGGCGTCGGCAATTCGTCATTCGACGTCGCTGAATACTGGCGCCTAGCGCTCAAGCACCGGTTCGTCATCCTTGCATGTCTGATAGCCGCTGTCATAATTGGCGTGGGTGCCACTATGTTGATGACACCCATCTACCGGGCGTCGACGACGCTTCAGATTGATCGGGAAGCTGCGCGCGTCCTGAACGTCGACGAGGTGGCGCCGCAAGAGTCGATGATTCAAGGCGAAGAGTTCTTCCAGACCCAGTATGGAATTCTCCGCAGCCGTTCTCTGGCGGAACGGGTCGTCGACAGCCTGGGCCTGTCCAGTTCGAACGCCTTCCTGGATCAGATGCAGGTAGACATTCCTCGTGCAAACGAGGGCACTGCCCTTCAAAGGTCCGCACGCCGCCGCGAAGTGGTTTTGAAGACGCTGGCTGAGAACCTGTCGGTACAACCGGTACGTGGTTCACGCCTTGTGGTGGTCAGCTTCGACACGCCCGATCCGCAGCTCTCGGCCAAGATCGTCAACGCCGTCGCGGAAAACTTCATTGCCTCCAACCTAGATCGCAAGTTCGACTCTTCCAGCTACGCTCGCGAGTTCCTTGAGGCGCGGATTTCCCAGACGAGAGCCCGCCTTGAGGACGCCGAGAGGCAACTGGTGGCCTACGCCGCCAGTCAGCAGATCATCAACGTCACGGACCCCGGGACGACCAACGGCGAAACCCAGTCACTGGACACAAGCAATTTGGTCTCACTGAACAACGCCTTGGGAAGCGCCCGGGCGGCCCGCGTGGCTGCGGAGGAACGTTGGAGGCAAGCGCGCGCCGCCCCCGTGGCCACCTTGCCCGAAGTGAATCAGAACCTGACATACCAGCAGCTCACCCAAGAGCGGGCGAAGCTCCAGTCCCAGTACGAACAGGGTCTGCAGATCTATCAGCCCGACTTCCCGCAAATGCTGCAAATGAAAGCCCAGCTCGATGAGATTGCCGCGCAGCAGGCCAGGGTAGGCGCAGGACTTCGCAGTTCCATTGAGGGTCAGTACACCGTGGCGGTTAACGCGGAAAACTCGCTGCGTCGTCAGGTGAATGCGCTCAAAGGCGATGTCCTTGATGCGCGGGAACGCAGCATTCAGTACAACATCATACAGCGTGAAGTGGATACCAGCCGAACGCTCTATGACGGGCTGCTTCAGCGCTTCAAGGAAGTGGGCGTCACAGGCGGCGTGACCTCGAACAACATCTTCATCATCGATCGCGCCAACCCGCCCGAGAAGCCGTCTAAGCCACAGCTGCTGTTTAACCTTGCGATTGCAATCATCCTCGGCTTGGGACTGGGCGTTGTCATCGCCTTCGTCATCGAAGCACTGGACGAAACCCTGGCCACCCCGGAAAATGTGGAGTCCAAACTCAGCCTGCCGGTGTTGGGCGCTGTTCCGCTTTTGGACAAGGGGCAAACGCCTGGCCAAGCGCTGAGCGACATACGATCTCCATTCGCGGAGGCGTACTATTCACTCCGGACGGCGCTGCAATTCTCGACCCCGCACGGCGCGCCTCGGGCCTTGCTGGTCACCAGCGCCCGACCGGCGGAAGGCAAGTCCACCACGGCCTACGCCATAGCTCTGAACCTAGCCCGGATCGGCAAGCGGGTTCTGCTCGCTGACGGCGACTTGCGAAACCCGTCGATGCACCGCTTCATGGACACGAGCAACGAGCGCGGCATGAGCAACTTTCTCTCGGGAGACGGCGACCTAGCGTCGCTGGTGGTGGCGACATCGCAGCCCAACCTGTTCTTCATCCCTTGCGGACCGCTGCCGCCCAACCCCGCCGAGCTCTGGGGTAGCGACCAGCTGCCCCGGGCTTTGAACGAGGCTGCGGAACAGTACGATCACATTATCATTGACGGACCCCCCGTGCTCGGATTCGCAGACGCGCCCCTGCTGTCATCCGCAGTCGAAGGAACCGTGTTCGTGCTGGAGTCTCGCGGCACGCGGCGCGCGCAAGCGCGGGGGGCTATCCGCCGATTGCTGATCGGCCGAGGTCATCTGCTGGGTGTGGTGCTCACCAAGTTCGACACCAAGTCGACCCAGTATGGCGGCTACGACTACGCCTACGACTACACCTACGGCAGTCAGGCGGAAACGAAGCGGTCCAGAAAGCGATGATGGAGGCGAGCGGGGCCAATGGAGATGCGCGCCGGCTGGGCGGCGGCCTGCGGGCGACCGTTCCTTTTTTTGCCGTCGTCGTTTGTCTTTGGCTCGGCTGGCAGGTTGTCCGAACCCTTCTGATCGAACGGGCCCCTCCCGAACTTGCAATCCGGGTGGCTCCGGCGTCGCCCGCCGTCCTCGCAAGGGCTGCCGAGAGCGAACTAGCGGCGGCGCGGTACGACAACGCGCGCGCGCTTGCCGCCGATTCTCTGAGTCGGGCTCCTTTCAATGCGCGAGCGCTCAGAGTTTTTGGACTTACCGAAGCGCAACGCAACCAGACCCGTTCCGCGGATGACCTGTTGACGCTGGCCGGGAACTGGAGCCTTCGGGATGATCCGGCCCATGCCTGGTTGGTCGGGAACCGATTGCGTCGGGGCGACTACAACTCGGCGTTCAGTCATGCTGACACCCTGATCCGCCGCCGCACCGACATCGAAGGGCAGGTCTTTCAACTATTCACTCTCGCCTCCACAACGGATCCCCGGGCCCTGACTGCATTAGTGGCCCGGATAGAGGTCTCGCCCCCTTGGCGGGAAGCCTATCTCGACAGCCTGCTGGACAATCCCGACGCCGACAACCTGCTGGCCAGCCTTGCAATCAGCCTCCAGCCCACGGTGGGCCGAATGAGCGACGGCGAGTTGCAGAAGTTATACCTATCTTGGCTGAGGGAAGGTCGGATCGGCGCAATTGCCCTCGTTAGATCCCGCATCAACCGCCCATCGAACTCCGCGTCTCTCATCGACGGCGATTTCGACGGAGCCGCCGGGATCGAGCCATTCGTGTGGCGCCCGCGTCTGGCGGTGGGGCTAGCCGTCGAGTTTACGGAGGACGACATCCGCGCGGACGAGCGCGCCATGCGCGTCGAGTATGACGGCTACGGCTCCACGCCCATTGTGCAACAAATGATTATGCTGGAGCCCGGCACCTACAGCTTGTCGGGACAGTCCCGATTCGAGCCCGGTTCGGCGCAGGCCCGGTTGAATTGGACAATTTCTTGCCTTGAGACGGGCCGCATATTGGCGGAGCATCGGCCCTCCGCCCAAGATCTGGAATGGCGAATCTTTACCTTAGACTTCATGGTCCCCCAAAGCGACTGCACAGCGCAGTACATAATTTTGTTGCCTCGCCCCCAAGACAACCGAACACAAATTATCGGCTGGTTCGACCACTTCGCGATAAAGGCCGGTCCCGAGAGTCGGTGACCCGCGAAGCTTCTCAGAGCACTTTAAGAACTCTGACGGTTTTGCCTTGCCGGCCCGCGCATTGCTGGATATGTCCGCCAAAGGTCGCAGCGCGTTTGCACTCGACCGTCTCGCTCTTAGGGGTATCAAGCATGTGTAAGACCGTCGCGGCCGTCACTGCGGGGCTGATGCTGCTAGCCGGCCAAGCCTTGGCTGCAGGTTCTGATACTGCGGTCGTTCGGGTCGGCGACCGCGTGGGCGAACGCGCCGACGCTTGCTGCGAATTGGCTGGCATTCCGCTGTCGGTCCTGCCGATCGGTGCAGCCGTCGTGAATGCCACCGTTTTCGTGGCTACTGACGACGACTCCGAGAGCGACGAACGCCGCCAACGCTCCGCGCGCTAGTCAAGGTCTGTCCAGTGCGCCTTCCCTTCAGTTTTCGGATCGACCAATGGAACAGCATCGCTATCGCAGCGATGGGTCTGTCGGTCGCTTCTTTCGTTCTGGGTGGTGCCAGCCGTCAGCATGAGCTTCGGCTAGCGGGTGTCGAGTTGGCCGCCCTCCCCCTGCTCGGCCTCGTCGCCGCGCGAATTAGCAAGGGCGCGGCGGGACGGCTCGACCTTTTCGCACTCGCGCTGATCGGGGCCTTGGCGGCGTTGCCGCTCCTTCAGATTATTCCACTTCCGTCTGCCGTCTCCACAGGGCTGCCAGGTCGGGAACAGCTTTCGCTTGCGCTTGATCTGGCCGGCATCCAACCGGCCTGGCTCAGCCTTTCACTCACTCCGGACCATACTTGGCAGGCGTTTCTGGCGCTGCTCCCGCCCTTGGCGATGTTTGGCGCAATCGTCGTCGGGGGCTTCCCGTTAGGGCGGCACCTGACCTATCTCATGATCGCCCTGACTGCCTGCGGGATGGTTCTCGGCGCAGCCCAACTGTCGAGTGGCGGAACTCAGCTGTACTTCTGGACTACCACAGCAGCGGGCAACCTGGTTGGCTTCTTCGCCAACCGGAACCACATGGCCTCCCTTGTACTGGTCACCCTGCCATTCGCCGCTGTCTTGGGCAGCCGGGGCCTTTCCAAGCCCGGGAGCGGGGGGACGGGAGATCGCCGGGCAGCTCTCTGGTTGTCGGGGCTCTATCTCATACTGGCGATCATCGCCCTCGGAGTGATCCGCTCCCGGGCCGGCATAGTACTGGCCGGTCCCGTGCTGGCAACTTCGATGCTTGCCGCTTGGATTGCCGCAGGCCGGGGACGGCCAAGTCCCATGCTATTGGGCTTGGCTGCCATTTCGGCCGCGGCGGTCGCGGCGGTCGCCATCTTTGCCGTCGGCCCTATTCTCGAGCGCTTCGATCCCGAGACCAACTCCGACTCTCGTTTCGAGAACTGGCCGATCGTTGCTGAAGTCGCCCAAGCCTATCTTCCTCTGGGGGCCGGCATCGGGTCGTTCGATGCGGTCTATCGGTCTGTTGAACCGCTGGAGTTGCTCGACCCCACATTCTTCAACCACGCCCACAACGAGTATCTAGAGATCTGGCTCGAGGCTGGCTGGCCGGGAGTCGCCCTGCTTATTGCCTTTCTGATCTGGTATGGGCGCCGGACGGTGGCGGTCTGGCGCAATCCCGGCGGTTCCGCTGGCGACCTTCAACGAGCCGCGAGCATTGGAATTCTCTCGCTGCTTCTGCATTCGATCTTCGACTATCCACTACGAACCGAAACTCTGTCGGTTGTCATGGCGATGTGCTGTGGCTTTCTAGCCCTACCGCTCCCGGTAGCCGGTGCGCAAAGCGTGCGCAGACGCGTCAGCCGGACCCGCGGCTTCTAGCCATCGGTCGAGCGGGAACACCGACCAGCGTGGCTCCACCGGCGTGACTGCTCACCACGGACGCCCCGGCACCCACAATGGTGGCAGGCCCCAAGCATAGTCCTTGCCTCACGACCGCACCCGCTCCGATGTAAGTGCCCTCTCCGACGGCCACGTCGCCACAGAGGATGGATCCCGGCGCGCAATGAACATGCGCGTCGAGCCGACAGTCGTGTTCCACGAGCGCGCGGGTATTGATAATGCATCCGGGACCGATCCAAGCCCCTGGCTGAACAATACTTCCGGCCAACAACTGCGCGTCCTCTGCGCAGTGAGCCCAACGCGAGAGGAGGCTAGCTGGATGACGGACGCCGCGGAACCGATGGCCCATGGCTTCCATTCGTTCTTGCACTCTGCGCCGGAGGCCGCCATCGGTTCCCCCGATGCCGTTGACGAGAGGATTGTTGGCAAACGCGCCATGTGCCAACACCTCGTCACCGCCCAAGACCGGCAAGCCAAGAATCAGAACGCCGTATAGCGCCTTATCCTGATCAATAAAGCCCGCGACCTCTTGGCCCGCTGCCAATAACGCGTCCGCGACGACGCGGCCGTGCCCCCCTGCGCCGACGACAAGGCAGGCGGTGCTCATAACTCAATCGCTTCGTCGAGCAGATAGTCCCGTCGCGCGACGCGTCCAATGAGGGACCACGGATCGATCGCGGGAATTCCGTCAGCGGGCCGTTTCGCGTCAAACATGTCCGCCGAATAGACCTCGCCTGTCCGGATTGGACGCGCGGCGACCAAGCTACGCCGTGCAATCGTCCGGTTCGCCATCTCGACCGGCGCAGGGCCTTTGCCCGACGAGCCGAGCGCAGCTTCGACAGCGCGGATGGATTCCACCATGGCCTGCAGTTCGGAAGGCTCGAGAGAAGCGGCGTGGTCGGGGCCCTCCATACCGCGATCAAGGGTAAAATGTTTTTCGATCACCCGCGCACCCAGCGCAACGGCCGCCACGGGGACGGCCGTGCCTAGCGTGTGATCGGAGTAGCCCACCGGTAGGCCGAAAGCGGCCTTCATGGTGCCCATGGCCCTCAGATTCACGGCCTCCGGAGGAGCGGGATACTGCGTCGTGCAGTGAAGAAGGGTGACATATTCCTCCAAGGCCCTGCGGCCGTCCGCACTGAAGCGCGTCGTTTCCAAAGCCTGCGCACCTGACGGAGCCCCGCGTTGGGTGAAACCCCAAGCAAGGACAGAGAGGGCGGCATCTATATCGCCCAAAGTCGCCATTCCTGTAGAAACGATCAGCGGACGTCTCAGTTGGGCCAAGCGTAGAAGCATTGCCCCATAAGTGATGTCCCCGGAAGGAACCTTGAATGCCGGCATATTCAAGGTGGAGAGATATTCGAGACTCTCGAAGTCGAACGCCGTCGACATGAAGGCGATATTGCGTGCCCTACAATGCGTAACAAGGGCTTCGTGGTCCGCAATCGACAGCTCCAGCGCCTTGAGCATGCCAAACTGATCGCCATCCACGCCGGTGTTCGCCACCTGGTACCCCGCTTTCCGGGCCCGCCAGGTCACTAGCCGGTCCGCTTTGAACGTCTGGAACTTGACGACATCCGCACCGGCGTCGGCAGCGACATCAACAAGGCGGCGGGCAAGGTCGAGCGACCCGTTGTGGTTGACGCCAGCCTCCGCGATGATGAAACACGATGTCGTCATACGCCCCCTCCAACATCGACAAAGGTCTTGTGAAGAAGTGACCGCCGGTCGGGCGCGGCCTCCAGAATCGCGACGATGCGACGCGCTGAATCCCCATCACCGTAAGGATTTTCTGCCCCGCTGCAGTCCATTCCGAAGGCTTGATTCAACGCGGCCGAGATCGCCGACGCGGTGGGCGCACAGTTAATCACGGAAGACCCGGCGAGACGGCCTTTCTGCCGGTCGCCGATATTGACCGTAGGGACGCCGAACGAGGGGGCCTCGTAGAGGCCACTCGAGGAATTTCCGACCACGGCGTCGACGTGAGACATGAGGGACAAATACCGAAGCTGGCCCAACGAGGTGTAGACCCGAGCTCCTTCACGGCCGTCCACCCAAGCGTCGATGCGTCGCGCAATGGCTGCGCCGCCGGGATCCGCATTGGGTCTGGTGAACCAGATCGTCAGGTCCTCCAGACTATCCAGCGCGGTCAGCAGTGCGTCGGCCTGTTGGAGCCCGGCGTGATCATCGAGCGTGACGGGATGGAAGGTAACGAGGATATTCGTCTCACCCAGCGGTGCGCCAAGGGATGCCTCGAGCGCTTCCCGGGACATCAGGGGCGCCCGCCGCAGGTGGTCCAGGCCGGGGCTGCCGACGACATGGACGCGCGAAGCCTCCTCGCCCATTTGCAGCACTCTCCGCGCGGAGCCCGAATTGGTCACTAGGTGGATGTGCGACATCTTGGTGATCGAGTGCCGGATGGATTCGTCAAAGGCACCTTCGGTCGTGTCGCCGCCTGCAATGTGAGCCACGGGAACTCCGTGGACCATAGCCGCTTGGACAGCGACCATGATCTCGAATCTGTCACCCAGCACTAGCACCAGATCCGGCTTAAGATGCTCGATCGCGTCTGACATCCCCGCCAAGCCAAGAGCCATGGATTTGGCGACTCCTCCCGCGGTGTCCGACGCCACAAGCATCTCGACGCGGGCGTGCACCTCGAAGCCGTCGTCGACGATCCTATCGACCGTCATCCCGAATGCGGGAGCAAGATGCATGCCTGTGGCGATCACCTGGAGCGTGAGGTCCGGACAGGCTGCGATATCCCGCATGACCCAATATAAAAGCCCATACTCGGCCCGGCTTCCTGTCACCACTGCGATCCGACGCGACATCAGTCTGCCAGACGCGCGCTGCTGGGGATGTTAATGACACGGGCCTCCAGATTTTCGGCCACGGACAGATCTGCCCGAGGGCAATCCGCATACATGGGCAAGCGATGAAGAAGCGTCCAAATCGGACGTGACATGTATCCAGCGTCATTTAAGCGTTCCAGCAGACGATCTCTGGTCACCAGATTGCTATCCGCAAGGATTATTGCGTTGAGCCAGTAGTTGCTGGTCGAGCCGCGCGGTTCCTTTAAAAGCCGCACGCCCGGCACGCCTTCAAATGCCGTCGCATAACGTTCGGCCAGACGTCGCTTCCGCGCCAGCATACCATCCAGCCGTTCCAGTTGCGCGCAGCCGAGCGCGGCGTTTAGATTTGGCATGCGATAGTTATAGCCTACCTCGTCATGCAGGAAATTCCATCGGTGGGGCGTGCGGGCGGTGGTGGTCAGATGCTTTGCGCGGCGGCCCAGTTCGGGATCATTGGTCAGAATGGCACCGCCTCCGCCAGTGGTAACGACCTTGTTGCCATTGAAGCTCAACGCCGCCAACAGGCCTCGGCCTCCGGTGTGTTGCCCCTTGTAAAAGGATCCAAGCGACTCGGCGGCGTCCTCGATCACAACAAGGTTCCAGCGCTTGGCGACGGCGCAAAGGTCATCCATTTCTGAGGGGTGCCCGAACACGTGCATCACCACCAAGGCCCGTATGCTCGCCCCCGTCCGACGATTCACGCAGACGTCCTCGCGAAGCTCGGCGTGCCCGGCGAGGTGGCGATCAAGCTTGACGGCGTCGACTCCCAAGGTGCGATCCTCAGAATCTACGAAATGAGGCCTCGCCCCCACGTAAGAAACCGCGTTTGCGGCGGCGATAAACGTCAGAGCCGGAATCAGCACCTCGTCGCCCGCCTTGACGCCAGCCAGTTCGAGACAGACCTGTAGCGCCGCCGTTCCATTGACCACCGCTACGGCCCGCTCAACGCCTATAATCCGCGCAAGATCTACTTCGATTCTGTCAACATAGGATCCGACGGATGAGACCCATCCGGTGTCGATGCAGTCCTTAACATATTCAGCCTCGCGGCCCCGGAATTCCGGCTCATGCAAGGGCACGGTCCCGCTCGTCAGGCCTAGAACGGACTTCATAGCCGAGAGTACGCCCTCGGCAACGGGATCCGGGACATGTCCCTCAGTAAAAAGTTTCGGCATGGGCAGGTGCCTAGATATTGTAGATGTCGGCCTTGTAGCGCGACAGATTAGTGGGATCGATGAACCAGGCGATCGTTTCGCTCAAACCCTGCTTGAAGCCCTCTAAGCCGGGGTACTCCGGCGACCACCCGGTTGCTCGTTTCGCCTTGCTGTTGTCTGCCCAGAGGCGCTCGACCTCGCTGGCGACCGGGCGGAGACGCTGCTCATCCGTAATGAACTCAACATCGACCCCCATAAGTTCCGCGATCAGGCGGGCTGTGTCTCCGATCGAAACCTCGTAGTTGCTTCCGATGTTGATCACCTCGCCTATCGCCGCGTCACACGCTGCGACGGAGACGAAACCCCTGACGGTGTCGCGGACATAGTTGAAGTCACGCGTCGGGGACATGGCACCAAGTTTAATCCGTCGGGCCCCAGCCGCAATCTGCGTTATTATAGTAGGAATGACGGCGCGCGCCGATTGGCGCGGGCCATAGGTGTTGAACGGGCGGATCACGGCGACAGGGGTGTCGAAAGAGGCGTGAAAGCTCAGCGCCATCTGATCGGAACCGATCTTCGAAGCCGAATACGGGGACTGCCCTTGTAGGGGATGCTCCTCCGTAATTGGGACGAACCGCGCTGTGCCGTACACTTCGCTGGTGGAAGTGTGGACCACCCGTTCGACCCCCAGATCCCGCGCGGCCTGGACGACGTTCAGTGTGCCCTTGACGTTGGTGTCAACGTAGGTGTCGGGAGAATGGTAGCTATATGGAATGGCGATCAGCGCCGCCAGGTGCAACACCACGTCACACCCCTTCATCGCCGTGCGAACGCCGTGCGGGTCGCGGATGTCGCCCGCGAACACATCCAGATTGTTGCGGATGGCTTTGGAGCTATGGTCCAGCCAACCCCAACTGTTGAAGCTGTTGTAGTGAACGAAAGCGCGAACGTCGTGGCCGGCACTGACCAGGTGCTCGCTAAGGTGGGAGCCGATAAAGCCGTCTGCACCAGTAACCAGTATGCGCTTGCCGTCGAGATTCATGCTGCCTCGCAAGGATATTGGTGCCATATGGCGGCCACCAACGCCCTCGTGTGTCGAGGACGCCTTTCGTGCAGTGGGTTAGCGTGTCGCCCGTGCGTTCGTCGAGCCAAATCTAGCGACAATCCGGCTTCCAGACTGGCGGTTCGCCGTCGATCAAAAGATAAGCTCGTTCAATCGAGACGGTACCGTCGGAGAAACCGCCGTCGATCGCCGGTCGGCAAAGAGCTCTGAGGAGGCTACGCTCTTGGCAAACCAGACGCAGGCACGTCAAGGTGCCCGAGCTGTAAGCCTTGGTGTCGATGCCAAGCCGTCGACGGTCCACGTGGACGTCCTCAGTCGGCGTATGCCCGTGCACTACGATCTTTTCGAACTCGACCTCGCTGTCGAGAAAGCTGTTCCGGATCCACATCAGGTCGCGGGTCGACTGTTCGGACAGGGGGACGCCCGGCCGCGCCCCGGCGTGGGCAAAGAAGTAGTCGCCGACCGATAGACTGAGCTCAAGCTCCCGAAGGAAAGTCCGCTCGGCCGGCGTGACCTTGTGGTCGAGGTCCGCCGAGACATGGGCCCAGGCCTCGGGCTTGTGCTTCATCTGCGGCAGGCGGAGGCCGTAGGACGCCAGGGTGGTGTCGCCGCCGTATTCGCACCACGTCGGACCGGTCGTCGGATCGTCCAGGAAGTCCAGCATGGCTTCCTCGTGGTTGCCCTTCAGGAAGCGCCACTCAATGCCCAGATCCCGGGGCAGGCTGCTCAGATAGCGGATCACGTCGCGCGATTGCGGCCCCCGATCGATGTAGTCGCCGAGGAAGATAACGACCGTGCGCTCCGCCGGGGCGGCGGCGCGGTCGGCGATCATGTGCTGGACGAGCGGTACCAGCAGATCGAGCCGGCCGTGGATGTCGCCCACGGCCCAAACGACCACGCCCTCGGGCACGGCTGGCGTGCGAGGTGCGCTGACCTGGGGTTTTTTCTTGAACAGTCTGGAAATCATGCGTCGCGTCTGGATCGGCGCGAAGCGCGCCCGTCACATCCGAGCTCAAAACCAAGCCCCGTGCGGACTTAGGGTCGGTACGCGTCGGAAAAGAGGCGGTGCCCCTGACCCTCGTAAACCGCTCCGAAAACCGCTTTCGCCAGCACATAGTCGGGCGGGCGGCCGATGTCCATCCGGTACCCTCGCCGCGCTCCAGTCGGACCTGAAGTTAGGGTGCGGTGCCTTCGACCTCGCTTGCAGAGTACGGAGACGCGCTCGAGCAAAAGATCGCACGCCGACCCCAGCCGCCCAGGCTGCCGTACTGGACGAAGGCGCACACGTCACAGCCGATCTGGACCAGCCGTTGGCCAAGGGCCAGCCGATGAATCCGCCCGAGCCGGGGATATTTAGACGCTTGCCGTCCATGTACATTCGGTCGTCCTGCAGTGATCATCGTCTGGATGGCAGCGGCGTAGGCGCTTCCCGAAAACCGGCCGTTCGATCCACCGGTTTTCATCAACTGCGGCGAAAGGGTCACGCCAACCTATTGTTGGTAGCAGTTCGGGGTCCCGACAACCGCAGTTCCATCTTTTTCCCTTGCCTATGACGGACGAGAGATTGTAAGTGAGCTTCTGTTGGGGTACCCGCATCCAGCGGACTTATTTAACTCAAGGGGATTTGCATGCGTAAGACCATCGCCGCCGTCACGGTTGGCCTACTTCTCATTGCTGGCCAAGCGGCTGCTGCAGGCTCAACCTCCGCTGTGACTCGCGTTGGCGACCGCGTCGGCGCTACGTCCGGCGAGTCCGCGGAATTCGCTGGCATCCCGCTCCCCGTTCTCCTGATCGGCGCGGCTGTACTCGTTGGGGTGATCGCGGTCGCGAGCAACGACGACAGCGAGAGCGACTAAGCAAATCGACTCGTCAGCCTGTGCTTTTCAGGCGGGCGGTTCAGTGCTCTTTGAAGGCCAGTCGGATGTCCGGCTGGCCTTTTCGCTTCTTCAGCGTCCCGAT
>Ga0163144_10006081_pt1 | contig 26704 bp, 20 predicted proteins | sample OliLak19BULKMAT1_FD_123175 | JGI IMG/M metagenome (GOLD analysis project Ga0163144, IMG submission 123175) | Freshwater microbial mat bacterial communities from Lake Vanda, McMurdo Dry Valleys, Antarctica - Oligotrophic Lake LV.19.BULKMAT1 | ecosystem: Environmental > Aquatic > Freshwater >...
CGCAGCCACGCTGACCGCGTACCGATCAACTATGCCGCCAACGGCGGTATCGATGCTCGCCTGAAGCAGCACTTTCGCCTGGCGGCACACGACGACGAAGGACTTCGCCTAGCGCTAGGCGTCGATTTTCGCTGCGTTGGTCCGGCCTGGCGCGGAGGCACCTTGCATGCGGCCCAACCTGGCGTCACGGTCAACGCAGCCTGGGGCTACCACACCCGCTGGATCGAGCATGCCAGCGGCGGCTACTTCGATTTCTGCGACTTCCCGCTACGTGAAGCCGATCTCGAAGCGGTCGCGGCCTGGGCCCTGCCCGACGCGGATCACTACGACTACAGCGCACTGCCACACTTGTGCGCCGCCTATGACAGCTTCGGGCTGCACCTCGGCAATCCCGGTCTGGCCGATATCCTCAATGGCACCGGCGCGCTCATGGGCATGGAGCGGGTCTATGCCGCCCTCGCCGGAGACGATCCGGCCTGGAACCTGCTGGTCGAACGACGTCTGGCTCACGAGCTGGCGACGACCGAACGCAGTCTCGCCGCCTGCAACGGCCGCATCGATGTCGTCTGGGTCGGCGAAGACCTTGGCAGTCAACGCGGCCCGCTCTGCTCGCTCGCCACCTGGCGTCGGGTGTTGCGGCCCTGGCACCAGCGCATGGTCGAGATCGCCCAAGTCTATGGCGCAGCGGTGATGCTGCACTCGTGCGGAGCAAGCAGCCCGTTCTTCGATGACCTCATCGCCATGGGTGTCTGTGCCATCGACACGCTGCAGCCCGATGCCGCCGGCATGGAGGCCCTACGCGTCAAGCAGGGCTGGGGCGACCGCCTCGCCTTCCACGGTGGCGTCGGCACCGGCGGCATCGTCGCGAACGGTACGGCTGATGAGGCCCGCACCGAGGCCGAGCGCGTACTCGAGGCCTATATGCCAAACGGCGGCTATGCCTTCAGTCCTGCTCACGCCCTGCAGGACAATACCCCACTCGATAACGTCCTCGCCATCTACCAAGCCGCGCACAGCGCCGGCCAATATGCACGGAGTGCCGCATGAATCCCGCTCCATTGATCACCACCCTCCGGGACCAGGGAGACATCCCTGATGCCGGGCCTAACCTGCGCGCCGGTCTGACCGTCGATGGTTTTCTGCTGCTGCGTGGGCTACTGCCGGTTGAACGGGTGCTTGCTGTCCGCCAATTGATCATCGCGATGATGCAGGAGGAAGGCTGGCTGACGTCGACGGATCCGCTGCATGCCCGACCAGATCTGCCTCTGGAAGGGGACGATCGTCATCGCCCGCTTTACCGCCGTCTGCTCCACCATCCCGAGTTCGCGACTCTTGCCCATGCCCCCGAACTGCTCGCCGCCATCGGCACGGCGCTCGGCGGACCCGTACAGGTGCACAAGCGTATCATTGCCCGGCTTGCCCCGCCCCACCAGCCCCCAACCCAGCCACACCAGGATTGGCAGTACATCCGCGGCAGTCTCGACACCGTGACCGCCTGGATCCCGCTGGGGGATTGCCCGCGCCGTCTCGGCGGGTTGGCCGTCATTCCTGGCAGTCACAGGGTTGGTTTTCGCGAGCATGTCCGTTCGACGGGTGCCGGCGGCATGGGCGTGCCGACCGACGACTTTCAGCAACCGTGGCTGTCCACCGACTACCGCGCTGGCGATGTGCTGCTCTTCCCTGCGCTAACCATCCACGCAGCGCTACCCAACCAGGCCACGGGCAGAATGCGGCTATCCGCGGATTTCCGCTACCAGCGTCCGGATGAGGCAATCGACGCCAGCAGCCTGCGGCATCATTACGACCTGGATTAGGCCTGGGCCAATGAGCGCCACTTGCCCATCGCCTCGCTGAACGCCTTGTCGAGCGATTCGCGGTCTTCGGCGGGCACGCGGCCGGCGTCGCGCCAAGCCTGCTTGATGCGATCGACCGCATCGGACTGCCAACGTGGATTCTCGCCCGCCATCAGCTCTTCGAGCTCGACGAGCAGGGCCCGGCGCTTGGCCGCGGCGGACTCAAGATGGGCACGCTCAGCATCCAGCTTACCGCGGATGGTGGCGAGAATGCGGTCGATCGCGGCGTCGAAGCGCGACTCCAAGGCGACCCGCGATTCGCGCGGTGGCGGAGGCAGTTCGCGGGCCTGTTCGCGCAGTTCGCGGACGCGGCGCTGCACGTCGGAGGCCGTCAGCATGCCGCTCTTGGCCGCCATCGCCTTCTCGGCGTCGCCAGCAAAGGCTTCGGCGGCGATGACCAGACGCTCGCACTCGGCGGCGACAGCCTCGCGGCGATCGTTCTCGGCATCCATGTCGGCTTTGTGCCGCTCCCAGAAGGCATCCTGGGACTTCTTGAATCGCTCCCACAGGTTGCGATCCATGCCACGCGGCACTTCGCCGGCCTCGCGCCAACGCGCCTGCAGGTCACGCATGCGCAGCGAGGTCGCCCGGCGACCGTCGCGCTCGGCCGGGCTGCCAGGCAGTCCAATCGCCGGACGGGCCAGCTCGGCCTCGGCATCGACGCACAACTGTTCGCGTCGGGCCATCGCCGCCTGCCGCTCCTGGTCCTGGGCCGCAAGCCACGGTTTCAGCTTGGCGAAGCAGCCGTCACCAGCAGCGCGGAAAGCTTCCCAAATAGCGCGAGCCTTGGCACGCGGCATCGGTCCGAGCTTGCGCCAGCGTGCCTGGCAGTCCTTCAAGCCACGGAATGCCAGACCCGGATCGGTGTCGATCGGCAGGCCGTTGATCTCGTCGATCAACTGTTCGGCACGCACCAGGCTGACGAACGACTCGGCATCGGCGGCCTCGCGGGCGGCGCGCAACGGGGCGTAGGCATCATCGAGCAGGGCAAGGAAGCGCTCACGGTAGCCGCGGGCCTCAATCGGCGGCACTGCCCGCGAAGCGGCACGGAAGGCGTCGCGCAGGGTGATCAACGCCTGGTGCTGAGTCTCCAACGCGGCGGTGTCATCAGGGGCGATCGCATCAGCGGCGACAGCCAGGGTCTCGGCCTGGGCGACCATAGCTGCGAGGTTGGCCTTGGCCTCCTCGCGCTGTTGTCCGCGATCGTTGCGCGCCTGACGGCGGGCCGAGCGATGGGCATCCCAGGCGGCATGGAAGCGCACCCGCAGATCGTGATGCGCATCCAGGGTGTCGCCCAGACGCAGGGCGTCCTTGTGCAGGCGGAGGAATTCGTCGACCACTGATTCGGGATCCGACGCCTTGGCCAAGATTTCGGCGCGGGCAACGACGGCATCGAAGCCCTCGGGGGCCGGAGCCAGCCGACGGCTCTCGGCCTCAGCCTTGGCAACTGCGGCGACCTGAGTGAGGGCAGCGGCCTCGGCCTGCTCTCGTTCGATGCGGGTTACTGCTTCGGCAATACGCACCTGGATCTCACCGGCGAGTTGGTCGAGACGAGCCAGGGTGGCGGCGGCCCGTTCTTCGATCGGCAGGGCCTGATGGGCGGCAAGGACGGCAGTTCGTTCGGCGCAGATCGCGTCCCAAGCAGACTGTGCGCCGGTGCCATTACCGACCGCAAGCCGGGTCGCCCGCGGAACCAGACCATCCAAGATGGCCAGACGCGCTGCGCGGGCCTTCTCGATGCTCGGCTGGACGGCAGTGACCGCCAAGGCTTCCAAACGCGCAGTGGCTGCGTCGCGGACCGCAGCCACCTTGGCTTTCTTAGCGATCGACTTCAGCACCTTGCGTTCACCCAGCGCGGCGACCGCGCGCAGGCCGTTGGCGCCGTTGGCGTCCTGAATCGCTGCTATACCTAGTTGGGCGGCGTTGGTCGACGGTTCGGACAGCAGTCGGTCAAGGGCAGCTACATCGCCGCGGGCGGCAGCAGTCGCCAATCCAGCCTTGTCCGGCCCTTTCGAAGGCGTTGGAGCCGCCGACGGCTTGGCCGTGACTGGGGTGGAGGAACGACGACGACCGAGTCCGAAGAATCCCATGCTGCCTCGCGGGGCGGCATGGTCGGCAGGCGGAAGCGCTGGGCAACCCTCGTCCGGAGCCCCCTCAATCCAGTCTGTCCCGGCTCGGAGACCTCGGCACACTGGCACCATGTCCGAGGCCGAGGCCGTTCTTGCCCTGCTGGCCGACCCGGACCCGACGGTTCGGGGCCCTTTGAGCGAGCGCCTGATCGAGGATGACGACCTGCGCGAGCGCTGTTGGCAGGCCTGTGGTGGCGAAGCGCCTGCGCCGTTGGTGGAGGCTGTTTTACGCGCCGATGCCCTGGATCTGATTGAACGTTGGGGTGCCTGCAGCGGCCTGGAGGAGGGCTGGGCCATGCTCGCCAGCCTGCAGCGACCCCGCCAGGACCCGCTGCCAGCCTGCGCCAGCCTGCTTGATGCCCTGGCCGAGCGGGCCCCACACAGCGATGCCGGCGCGGTGGCGCGCTGGTTGAGCCAGGACGTCGGCTTCGCCGGCGATCGCGAGGCCTACGACGATCCACGCAATTCGCACCTCCCCGAAGTTCTCGCCCGAAGGGCCGGGCTGCCCATCGCCGTGACCGGCGTGTGGCTGCTGGTCTGCCGTCGTCTCGGGCTGCAGGCGCGCGCGCTGGCTATGCCGGCGCATGTCTTCGCCAGTTGGGATGGTGGGGCCTGGGACTGTTTCACCGGACAGGCCGTCAGCCGATCCCAGCTCGACCAATGGGCCCGGACCCACGGTGCGCTGTCGGCCGATCCCTATCTGTCAGGCGCTGATGACCACGAACTGCTCACCCGCATGGCGCGCAATCTGGCGGCCGCCTATGCCCGTCGTGACGACCTGGTGCGCGGTTCGATCGCCGCTGTGCTGGCACGGGCCTAGCCGCTCGTCGTTGACGCACGGTTGTCGTGCCGTCCGCAATCCCACCGTGCCGGCATGCTGAAGATCTATGCCTACCGTGGTTGCGGCACCTGCCGTGCGGCCTTGGCCCGCCTCGACGCCGCGGGCACCCCTTACACGGAAATCCCCATCCGCGAACAGCCGCCCAGCGTGGCCGAGCTGACCCGCGTGCTGCGATCGGTCGACGGAGAGCTGAAACGCCTGTGCAACACCAGCGGGCAAGAGTACCGCGCCTTAAAAGTTGCCGACCAACTGAAGCGTCTGACCACCGACCAGGCGATCGCGCTGCTCAGCAGCAACGGCAACCTGTGCAAACGCCCGGTAGTTCTTGGGCCAAAGATCGCCCTGGTCGGATTCCAAACCACGGAATGGGACGCCGCCGGGCTGTAACGTCAGCGGAGCGCGGGCGGTGTCGGCCGCTATGCTGCGCAGGCTGGCTTCGTCATCGACGACCAGGCCCAGACCGGTCCCCTGGCTCTGCGGGCGGGTAGTGAAGAACGGTTCGAAAATACGCGCCTGTACCTCACTGCTCAACCCGACGCCGTCGTCGCGGACGACGTTGTTCGCGGCCGGGCCGCAGTACAGCCCGGCGTGCTGGCTGCGCAGGGTGGCGCCCGCCCACGGCAGGCCGAACAAGCTCAAACCCTGCCCGACCACCCCGTCAGAGGCGAGACCGGTGATCCGGGTAAGCGCAGGATTGGCGAAGCTGATTCGTCCATCGGGATCGGCCAGTGCGGTAGGCTCGCCGGGTAGCTGCCAAGACCCCAGCGAGCAGTCGCGAGCGCTTTTCCACCCATGAGGACCAGTCGGTTCAGCCACGTCGGCGCAGCTCGCGCGGGCCGACCCCGGTCAGGCGACGGCACACCCGGCTGAAGTGGAACGGGTCGTCGTAGCCGCATGCGGTGGCGATGCGGTGTATCGGCATAGTCGAAGTCATCAGCTGATGACGGGCGCGCTCGAAGCGGTGGCGTTCCAGCCAGACTCGCGGACTGTCGCCGGTCAGGTCGCGAAAGGCGGCCCGGAAGGCCGTTTCACCCATGCCGGCGCGGCGGGCCAGGCCCGGCACCGTCCAGCGCCGGCCGTCGAGGTCGAGGAAGGAGAGCAGGTGCGAGAGGTCGCGGGGCACCCGCGCTGGATCGCCGACTTCGGGCTCGCGCTCGGCGACCAGATCGTGCATCGCCGTGGCGATGATGCCGGCCGCCTGTAGCCGGGCCGCCGGCGACTGGTGGCGGCGCAACAGCCACTGGCGGACCAGTGGGGCGAAGCGCTCGCGCCAAGCCTCGGGCGCCGCCAGCTGGGTGACCGCCGGGATCTCCATCGCCGTCCCCTGTGGCGACAGCAGGCGCCACACCGGACGAACCGCACTGTCGGCGCGGCGCCGCGTCACCCCCAGGCGTTCGATCATGTCGAGCGCGACCAGGCCGGGCTGGGCATGCAAATCGAAGTGCACCGCGAGGTGGCTGCCAACTAACCCCTGAGCGTTGGCCTCTCCAGGCGGGACGAGCAGCAGATGCCCGGGTGGCAGCGGCTGGCTTGCGCCGAGGCGTTCCCACCACACCCATGCCTCACCATCGAGCTGTAGGACGATCTCCCAGTCGCGCAGACGGCGCAGCGTGGCGGTGACCTCAATGTGATCGTAGCCAGTCAGATGAGATAGGCGCAGCCAGGGCGACCAGGGCGCATCGGCTACCGGCACGTCGACGATTTGTCCATGTTCTTGCTGCGGATCTGCCATGTCAGCCGCAGAATCACTAATAGAATCGCGGAAGCAACCTGCACCGACAACCCGGAAAAGCCAGGAAACCATGTCTCTCTACCCGACCTCGTCCTCCCAAACCCTGTCCCTCGCGGCCTTCGCCAAGCCCGGCCCGGAGTATCGCGGAGCGCCGTTCTGGAGCTGGAACTGCAAGCTCGACCGCGCCAAGTTGCTGCGTCAGACCGGCTGGCTGGCCGAGATGGGTTTGGGCGGCTGGCACATCCACGCCCGCACCGGGCTGGACACGCCGTACCTGGGCGAGGAGTTCATGGGCCACGTCAAGGCCTGCGTCGAGGACGGCCGCGCCCGCGGCGGCCTGCGCACCTGGTTGTACGATGAGGACCGCTGGCCCTCTGGCGCCGCCGGCGGCATCGTCACCAAGGAGGAGCGCTTCCGCTCGCGCTTCCTCCTCTTCACCCCGACGCCCAACGCCGAGGCCCAGGTCAGCTCGACCACCACGTCGCAGTCGGTCGGCGGGCGCAGCGGCCAGGGCCGGCTGCTGGCGCGCTACGCCGTGCGCCTGGACGCGGCCGGGGCGCTAGCCGCCTACCGCCGCCTGAGCGACGTTGACGCCGCTGCCGCCGGCGAACGGTTGTGGTACGCCTATCTGGAGGTGTCGCAGCCGTCGAGTTGGTTCAATGGCCAGACCTACGTCGACACGATGAACCCGGCCGCGATCCGCCGCTTCGTCGAGGTGACCCACGAGCCCTACCGTCAAGCGGTGGGCAAGGACTTCGGCGGCCTGGTGCCGGCGATCTTCACCGACGAGCCACAGTTCACCACGAAAAGGCCGCTGCCGGCTGCCGACGCCACGGCTGACGCAATTATGCCGTGGACCGACGATTTGGTCGACAGCCACGTCGCCGCCTTCGGCGTCGATCCGCTCGACACCCTGCCTGAGGTGTTCTGGGATCTCCCGGGCGGCACCGCCTCGCTGGCGCGCTGGCGCTACCACGAGCACACCGCTGAGCGCTTCGCCGCCGCCTTTGCCGACGTCGTCGGCGGCTGGTGCGCCAAGCACGGCATCGCCTTCACTGGCCACCTCATGGAGGAGCAGTCGCTGGAGAGCCAGACCCACGCCACCGGCGAGGCGATGCGCAGCTATCGCGGCTTCCAGATCCCCGGCATCGACCTGCTGTGCGACGCGCTGGAGATCACCACCGCCAAGCAGACGCAGAGCGCCAAGCACCAGTACGACCGCGAGGGCATGCTGAGCGAACTGTACGGCGTTACCGACTGGGACTTCACCTTCGCCGGCCACAAGCGCCAGGGCGACTGGCAGGCGGCGCTGGGCATTACCGTGCGCGTGCATCACCTCTCGTGGGTGAGCATGCAAGGCGAGGCCAAGCGCGACTACCCGGCCTCAATCCATTATCAGAGCCCGTGGTTCCGCGAGTATCCGCGGGTCGAGGACCACTTCGCGCGGGTCAACGCCGTGCTGACGCGTGGAAAGCCACGCGTGCGCGTCGCCGTAGTCCACCCGGTGGAGAGCTACTGGCTGGCCTACGGCCCGCGCGCCGGCACCGGCGCAGTACGCGAGGCGCTGGAACGCTCGTTCCAGGACGTCGCGCACTGGCTGGCCTTCGGCACCCTCGACTTCGACTACCTCGCCGAATCACTTTTGCCGTCGCAGTGCGCCGCCGGCGGGTCGCCGCTGCACGTTGGGGCAATGGCCTACGACGCCGTGGTGGTGCCGCCCATGCGCACTATCCGCGGTTCCACCATTGAGCGCCTAGAGGCCTTCGCCGCCGCCGGCGGCCGCTTGGTCTTCCTCGGCGAGGCGCCCGCACTGGTCGACTGCCAGCCGTCCGACCGCGCCGTGCGCCTGGCCGCGACGCGGCGCGTGCCGTGCGAGAAGGCGGCGCTCCTCGCGGTGCTGGAGCCGGTGCGCGATCTCGCGGTGCTGCAGTCTGATGGGGCTCCCGCTTCGACCGTGCTGACCCAGAGCCGCGACGACGGCGCCGTCCGCCACCTCTTCGTGTGCAACAACAACGAGCGTAATGCAGTGTGGGGCGGGGCGCGCATCCGCGTGCGCGGCACTTGGTCGGTGCGCACTCTGGACACCATGGCCGGCACCACTGCCGACCTGCCAGTGAGTCACGCCAGCGGCTGGACTGAGGTGGCGATCGACCTGCCGGCCTGCGGCCACGCCTTGCTCAGCTGCACACCGGCCGCCGCTACCGTCACGGCGCCGCCGCCGGCCCAGCCGACGTGGCAGGCCATGGGCGTGCTCGACGACCCCTGCGCGGTCGAGCTGTCCGAGCCCAATGTACTGTTGCTCGATCAGGCTGAATGGCGCGCCGGCTCCGGCGCCTGGCAGCCGGCCGAGGAGATCCTCCGGCTCGACAACACCGTGCGCCGCGCCCTCGGCTGTCCCGAGCGCGAAGGCCACATGGCTCAGCCCTACACCGACACCGCACCGGCGCCGGTGCTTGGCGATGTCGCGCTGCGCTTCACCGTGCGCTGCGAGGCGGCGGTGGCCGCGCCACGCCTGGCCATCGAACAGCCGGCGGGGGTGCGCTTCCTCCTCGACGGTGCCGAGGTCGCCAATCGCGAGGTCGGCTGGTGGGTCGACGAGGACATCCGCCTGATCGAGTTGCCGGCACTGACCGTCGGCACGCACACGCTTGAGATTATCCGCTCCTTCACCCGCAAGAGCGGTTTGGAGTGGGTGTACCTGCTTGGCGACTTCGGCGTGCGTATCGAGGGACGCCGCGCGGTGATCACCGCGCCGGTGCGCCGCCTCGCCTTTGGCGACTGGACGCACCAGGGGCTGCCGTTTTACGCCGGCAATGTCACCTACCGCTGCAGCGTGCAGGGCGGCGGCCACCGGCGCCTGGGCCTGCCGCACCTCGGCGCGCCGCTGGCCAAAGTCGAGCTCGACGGCCGAGACGCCGGGCGCATCTGGTTGCCACCCTGGCGTCTCGACCTCGGCGAGCTCGCCGCCGGCCGGCACGAGCTCGCCATCACCGTGTTCGGCAACCGCCGTAACGCCTTCGGCGCGGTGCACTGCCGCGAATCCTGGCGCCGCTGGTGGGGTCCCGATTCCTGGCGCACCGGCGGCGACGGCTGGGCCTACGAGTACCAGCTGCGCCCGTACGGCATCCTGGCGGCGCCGGTCCTCGAAGGGATCTGAGGCCACTCGGGCGCGCGCCTGGCTGGCGCGTCCGTCGCCACGCGTGTAGCATGCCGCGTATGGCGAGGAGCAACCGCTTCGAGGTCGATCTGCACGCTGCCGAGGCCCTGCGCCAGATGCCGCCCGGACCGGCCCTGCTCGCGGGCATCGACAAGGCGCTCGGCCACGCCAGCGGCCTGGTCATCGCCCCCGCGGCCCGCGCGATCGTGGCGCACCGGCTCGATGGTTTCGATGCGGCGCTACGAACCGCCCTCGACCGGCTGTATGTCGATCCAGGTGACCGCGATCCGCAGTGCCGGGGCAAGCTGGCGCTGATCTCTGCGCTTGACGAACTGGGCTGCGGCGAGGCGGAGCTGCTCCTGCGCGCCGCCCGCTATGTGCAGATGGAGCCGGTGTGGGGCAGCAGCCAGGACAGCGCCCCGCCGCTGCGCATTCGCGCGGCGCAGGCGTTGGTCAGACTGGGCCACCACGGCTTGTACCGGTTGCTTGGCGAGCTACTGACCGACCTGGTTGGCGAGGTGCGCGGCGCGGCGGCGCAGATGCTCGGAGCCATCGGCGGTGAACGCGCCGCCCTGCTGCTGCGTCTGCGCCTGGTGGTCGGAGACGCGGATGTCGACGTCCTGGCCGACTATGCCGCCGCCCTGCTCGCCTGCGAAGGGGCCGAGGCCGTGCCGCTGGTCGTGCCGTTGCTGCGCCACGACGACCGCGCCGTCGTCGGAGGCATCGCCCTGGCGCTCGGCGGCTCGCGCCTGCCCGAGGCCCTGGACCCGCTACGTGCATTGCTGCGGCAGACCGCAGACCGCCAGCTGTGCCGCACTTTGATCGATGCCATCGCCCTGCAACGCAGCGAGGCCGCGGCCGAGACGCTGCTCGGTTTGCTTACCGACAGTGATGCCGAGCAGGCGATGGCGGCGGTCAAAGGTCTGCGCCTGTATCGTGATCGGCCGGCCATCGCGGCCCGGGTGCAGGCAGAGGTGGACAGCCGTAGGGACGGACGGCTGGTTCAAGCCTGGAGCCAGGCCGGCTGATTCGACGACAGTTAAGGACTGTCCTTAACTCGTCGTCATCCGCTGCGTGTAACCGTGGCTGCATGTTCTGTACGTCTAAATGTGCGATGTATTTGCCGTTGTACGCCGCGCTCTGGCAATCTAGGGTGTATTAATTCGGAGGTCTCTCATGTCTAGCCGCCTACTGCTTACGGCATTGATCTGCGTTTCCCTGCTTCGAGCTGGCGAAGCTGATCTGCTTGAAGGAGTAGTGTGGAGCGATGGTCTCAACCGAGGTGGCACAGATACTGCCATAGGTAGTGTCGTGGTGATCTACTTCTGCGGCCACTGCCCTCGCGCTGGCGCGTACATGAATGGCACCGCCAAAGCGATCGATGCCGAAATCGAAAAACAACAGAAGTCTATCCGGCTCTACTGCATCACTCCGGACCTCTCGGGTGATGTGCTCGTCGAATGGGCCAAAACGCACGGCTATGTTGGGGCAGCAGTCGGCTACGATCCTCGGAACCGCATGAAGGTATCATTGAATAACATCTTCCAGGGTCGCATGCGCTTGCCGGATGGCCGCACCGATTACCTGAAAATGTCCAATGAGGATGTCGCCTTGGTCTCCCGCCTTGCCGCCAATCCCCAGGTAGGTGTTTTTCGTTATCCTGTCGATGATCTAACTATGCCTGCCTCCAAGGAGCTGTGGTGGGCGTGCGAACGCGACCGGCCGCAAGCCATCCGCAGCCTAGTCGCTGCCGAAGTCCAGGTCGCTAAGAAGAAGGATGAGATTCTGAAGGCCGAGGTCGCCAAGGTCGCAGCGTCGGTGCGTGGAGTATTCGAGCCGGAACGCGACCGATTGATCTCCGCGCCGTCCGACATGGCAGCGTATGAGTCCCTGGAATCACTAGTGGTGCGATATGATGGTTTCGATCTCAAGAGCGTGATCGCCCGACTGAAAGACATGAACAAGGACAAAGCGATGAAGAAGGAATTGACAGCGCGTGACGTCTGGAGGAAATGTGTAAAACTGAAGGCGAGCTCCAAGCCATCGGACCAGCTGTCGGCTGAGCAGGGGCTAGCCTTATTGGCCAAGCAGTATGCCGATACGGTCTACGGGAAGCGCGCAGGAGGCGGCTGAACTGTCAGCTCTTCCATCTGCTCCTTGAGGCAGGATGATCTTAGCGCTCACCGACCCACGTTCGAACTCACGGTAGCGACAGTTAAAGACTGACCTTAACTCGCCTCTTCCATCGACCTCAATCGCGCTGCAGGGTCGAGGCGCGGTCGCTAGGGTAGTGCGGATCCGGACGGGCGTGTAATTCCTCGAATTGGACCATGGCCGGAATGCGCAGCGACAGCGGCTCGCCGTGATGGAAGACCGGCTGGCCGCGGTCGCAGTTCGCCGCTGTGACGTAGCCGTTGATGTAGAGCCGGCGCTGGTTGTCGGCGGTCGTGTTGATGCCGCCTCCGTGGATCAAATAGGGGCCCCACAGCGCCACGTCGCCCTCTTCCATCTCGACGTCGATCAGCTGTTTCGGGTCCTGCCCGACGGTGCGGATCGCCTCGACGCGGTCGTCCATAGGACCCTTGGCAATGCCCTCGATCCCGAGATTTCCGCGCCGTTGGCTGCCGGGGAGAATCTTCATCGCACCATTTCCGGCCCAGTGGCGGTCGATCGCCAGCCCGGTCTGCACGTAGCTGGTGGCCAACTCGCGGAAACTGTGCGCCGGGGTGCGCGAACGCACGTCCTGGTGCAGCGGCCAGTTCTGGTCGGTGCCCGGCGTCTTCCAGTGCATCTGGTTGATAATCTGGTTGAGGTGGTCGCCGATCAGCGGCTTAAGGATTGCGAGCATGCGCGGATCAGTGCGCACCCGGTCGAGCACCGGATCGACCCACGACTGCCACTGGCAGCCGCTGACATAGCGCCCGACCTTGGGATGCTCGAGGACCCACATGAGCCGGTTCTGGTGCCGCCAGGTCGCGTGGTGGCGCATGCCCTCGGCGTAGGTCCGGTCGAAGGCCTGCTTCAGTTCGGCGATCTCGGCCGGGTTGAAGACGCCGCGCAGGATGCAGTAGCCGCGCTCGCGGAACTCCTCGACGTAGCCGTCCTGGATGAAGGCGGGACGCGGGGCGGTGGCGGTGGCAGACATGGCGGCTCCTCAGGTGTTCGGGCGGTTGACGGTGGACAGGGCGACGGCGACAAGCTCGGCGGCGGCGCGCAGCTCTATACGGGCCTCGGCATGGATCTCGGCGAAGCGGCGGCGCGGGCCGGAGATGCCAAGGACGCCGACGACTACCCCGGCAAGATCGCTGACCGCCGCCGCCATCGCGTTGGTCTCGGCGCGCTGGCTTGGGTCCAGCCAGACGAAACGGTCGCGGACGATCGCGGCGCGATCGTCGGCCGGCATTGCCGACGGGTCGGCGAACCCATCGATCAGGGCGGCCAGCAGGGTGCCGCTGGCCGAGCCAGGATAGCGCAGGCGGTTGCCGATCGCGCTTCCCGGATCGCGCTGCTCACCGTCGGGATGAACCGCGGCCAGGACCAGCGCCGACCCGCCACGATGCGGGATGCTGACAATCGCGTCCAGGCCGGTCGCGACCGCCAAGCGGTGCAGGATGGGTCGGGCGGCCCGACGCAGCGGATGGTTGGCAAGCAGCGCCTTGCTGACCACCAGCGGCTCCATGCCGATGCGGTAGCGGCGATCCTCGTCCTGTACCGCGTAGCCCTGCTCGACCAGGGTCTGCAGCAGGCGATGGGCGTGGCTCTTCGGTACCCCGAGGCGGGCCGCGAGATCGGTGACGGCGAAGGACTCAGCGGTGGCGCTGAGTAGGTCGAGCAGACGGAGGCCGTTGGCGAGGGTGTTGTTCATGTGTTCTATATGTTGGAACTATAATAGTTCTAGTATATAGAACGCGCCCTAACAGATCGCGCAAAGGCAAGCTTGTACAACTAGTGTAAGTTTATATATAATATGATCTTACATGATTACGAAGGAGGCTACACGCGGTTGTAGACATCGTGCACGGGCCTCAAGTGTCCTACTTCAAATTCCGCACGGACGCCTGGTACGCACCGCCATGGAGCGACGAATGGTATGGACAGTCCTTCACTGTCCGATTGGGACGCCGCCAGGCTGTTCCTTTCATTTCATCCAACACCTATCCTACCAACGACGCAACCTGCGCCACATCGGTGGCTATCTGCCGACGCACATCGTCTAATGACGCGAAGCGCTGTTCGGCCCTGATGCGGCCCAGCAGATCCAGACCGATATCGGATCCATAGCACTCCCCGACAAAACCAATCAGGTGTGCCTCGACGGTCAGCGCACGCGCATCTCCGATGGTTGGTAGCACACCGATGTTCACTGCAGCTGGCCACGAGCGGCCGTCCAGCCAGGCCCGTGCGGCGTAGACCCCGTTGCCAGGCACCTGGCACCGCGGCAAGCCGAGATTCGCGGTCGGAAACCCAATCGTACGTCCGCGTCCATCACCACGCTCGACGGTTCCCACCAGCCGATGCGGTCGGCCAAGACAGGCCGAGGCAACTAGCACATCGCCCTCGGCGAGGGCGGCACGCACCCGGCTGCTGCTCGCCGGCTGTCCACTGACCTGGATCGGATCGACCACGGTGAGGGTCATGCCGCGGGACAGGCACAGTGGGGCGAGTTCGGCCACACCTGCCGAACGGCCACGACCACAGCGGAAATCAGCTCCGACCACCAGCGCCGTGGAGTGCCTGGTGTGCACCAGCCAGTCGACGAATCCGCCGGCATCCAATCCACGTAGTTCACGGATATCGGCAGCGATCTCGCGAGGATTGCCCGGCCAGTCCGCCAACACCCGGCTCCGATCATCTTCAGCAATCAGCGGCATCCGCGCTGGCCAGCCGAAAGCTTCGGCCAGACCGGTCAGACGCAGCAGACACGGCGTTCCCAACTGCGCAGCCCGAGCGACCAGGGCGCGATGGCCAACATGCAGGGCATCGAATTTGCCGACGGCGACCGCTATACCTGCGATACCAGAAGCGCTCTGCTCACTCATCGAGCCAGCGAATGCGTCCGTCAAAACCAGCGGTGCGCTTCCATCCGGAAGTCGCCAGGAGCGTGCGCGCCTCGTCCCAATGTCGGGCCATGATGGCGTCGGCGGCCTGCCGACCGCTGGCCGAGTCAGGAGCGAGCATGAGCGCAAGATCGGCTGCCTTGCGACGGATGCGGCCTTCGGAACGACCGAGTACCTCGCCGGTCGAATTGCGTGCCCGGCGGTCGCCCTCGTTCAATGCTGGGGCATCCATCCAGTTCTGGACCCGCTGCCATTCCTCGCCCGAGGCGATCCAGGCCCGAACGGCATCAAGATGATCACCACGATTGCGCAACCGGTTGCCGTCGGCGTCCAAAGTATGCGCCGCCATGCGCCGCACGAAGGCAGGTGGACGGCCGCGCTTGGCCCGTTCGTCGGCCTCGCCGAGAGCGATGCTGGCGGCATACAAGCGATGAGCGATGGCGAAGTTCGAGTTGCCGGGTCCACTCGGCAGATCGGCAGCGCGCTGGGTGTCACCAGTGCGCTCACGGACCTGGGCGAGCAGCGGGTTGATCACCACCGACCAGTCCTGGGCCTCGATCCGGCTGTGGAACAGGTCGCCCTTGTGATGGAACATCCAGGCGAGGTGGCGCATCAGGCGCTCGACCCCGGGATTGCGATCAACCCCGCGCGCATTGGCGCGAACCCCGGCAACAAACCAGCTATAGCGCTGATCCGGGCCATCGGCCTCGAATGAGATGTTGTAGGCGAGATCATGCGCCAGGTGCTGCCAGACATCGGCGAAACGCGGCTGTACCTGGGTGATAGCTTCGGCCAAGGCGACCGATTCATAGAACCGGCCGGCTTCTTTCGCTGAGACCGCGCGTAACCAGAGCAGATCGCAGGCCAGCCCGCGGAATCCGCCAAGCATCAGCGTGCCAGCGAACTCGCCCGGCGGCAGGCCACCCAGACCGGCGACGTCTCGCTTTGGTGCGGCCAGCGTCGAGAGGGTCTGAGCGGCGACGAGCAACACCGCAGCCAACACCAACAGGCGCCAGGGCCGACCAGACGATTTGTTGATGGGACGATCGGATGACAGGCTCACAGCTGCCTCCTGCTCAACGCCCACCAGCCCAGCGCCAGCAGCACGACCAGATGCGGCGCAACGCCGAGCCAGGCGTGGCCGACCTGCGACCATCCAACCGCCTCGCTGGCCGCCAATCGTATCCCCTGACCAGTCGCTGCGAGGTCGGGCAGCCCTTGCAACATCAGTCCCAACAGTCGGGACAGGGCGCGGCCGGAATCACCCCAGGTCAGCGTCTCCTGCACAGCCCACAGGGCATGGCCCGCGAATGCCAAGGTCAGAGCGGCCAGCAAAGCGACTGGCAAGGTTGCGATCGATGCCACCAGCAGTGCAGCCGCGGCGATGACGGCCGGAGCAGCCAATTCGGCCAGCACAGCGCGGGCAGCATGCATTGGCTGCGACCCGGCTGGCACGGCAACGACGCAGCTGCCGGTCTGGATCTGGACGGTGGTCGCTGGATCCAGTCGAGTGAGCTGGATGACTAGGCGACCGTCGGCCGTGATGGTACCTTCAGGCAGGACCAGACGCGCCCAGTCGGCAGCCAGGCTGCGGCGGTCGGCGTTGCGGTCGGCCAACCAGCAGTTGGCACCCGGCATGGCGCTGTCCGGCGGCTGACGGCCATACGGGCTGGCCGGATCAAGGCTGAGCGGGACGACAGCGCCGTCTGAACCCAGCGCCACCACGCGCACTGGAGCGCTCTCTACGATGCCCCCGCCAGCCGAGCCGACTCGGCCCTGGACCAGCAGCTCGTAACCGCGCGCCGCCGGATCAAGACCGCTGAAGCTCCAGCGCACGCCATCACCGGCCGGCCCGGCCAAACGGGTCGCACCCTGTGGCACAGCTACCGCTTCGCCCAGTCCGGTGACACGTTCAAATTCACCGGAGGCCTTGGTGGTGCGCATCTCGGGCACGCCGCCCGCCCGCCAGGCCACTGCCAGTGATCCGGCAGCGGCAATGAACAGTCCGGCCGCACCAGCCAGCAGCACGGCACCGGCCCAACGACCCAGCAGCCAACCAACGCGCGGCAGCGGCTTGGGAAACGCGGTCAGGGCAATGCGGCTTTCGAGATCGCGGGTCAACTGGGCTGCCGGCACCAGGGCGGCCATGAGAATGCCGCAGAATCCGGCGGCGGCACTGGATGCGGCGGCAAGCAGGCGGACTGCGCCGCCTGGATCGGCAGCGCTGACGCTAGGCGCCAGGACGGCAATCAGCAGGGCTCCGGCCACCGGCACCAGCCACAGCCGACCGCGCCACGCTTCCCGCCAGCTGAGTGCCGCAACGGCCAGCGTACCAGCGATCATCGCGCGCCGTCTCCATTGTTCTTCGCAACGATACGACGGAAGCGCTGCTCAAGGCGTTCGCGCGGCGGGGCGACGCCGATGAGACTGGCGCCAGCAGCGGCTTTCACTGCCGCGATGGTCGCGGCATCGGGCGATTGCAACTCGACCATCAGTCGCTGGTCATCGGCGAGCAGATCGTGGACACGTCCCTGCTCGGCTAGCCGGCCGCGATGCAGGATGGCGATCCGATCACAGACATCTTCAACGTCGGCAAGCAGATGGCTGGACAGCAGGACGGTCTTGCCGGACTGCTTCAGCGCGATGATCAGGTCTTTGACCTCGGCCGAACCGACCGGATCGAGACCACTCGTCGGCTCATCGAGGATGACGAGTTCGGGATCATTGATCAGCGCCTGCGCCAAGCCAAGTCGGCGGGCCATGCCCTTCGAATACTCACCTAGCCGTCGACCACGGGCGTGACCCAGACCGACCTGGTTCAGCAGGCGATCACTGCGCTTGGCGATCTCTGCCGCCGGCAAGCCGAACAGCCGGCCGATGAATGTCATGGTCTCGTCGGCGGTCAGGAACTTCCACAGATAGGTCTCTTCGGGCAGATAGCCGACCCGCGCACGCACCGCCAGATCACCGGGATCGCGACCAAGGACGAAGGCATCGCCCCGCGACGGACGGATCAGACCGAGCAGCAGCTTGATAGTGGTCGTTTTGCCCGAGCCGTTGGGGCCGAGGAGGCCAAACACCTCGCCCTTGGCGATGGTCAGATCCAGCCCCTCCAGGGCTGAAACCCGGGGGCGACCCCAGAAATCGGCATAGACCTTGGCCAAGCCGGTGGTGCGAACGACCTCGTCAGACATGTGTGAGGTCTTATGGGTCCCGACAGCCAGCGAAAGGGGTTGGACACCCGGCTTCGGCGTCTGACTCGCCTGCCCGCCACCCCATGCTTGGGCCTTGGCCCGCGCTTGCATGCGGGTGGGATCCTTTCCATGCCCAGCCTGGCGTCGTCCCTGCTGCCTCTAGCCGTCATCGCTCTGGTCCTCTCGGGCTGCGATCCGGCAGTGGAAGCCCGTTATCAGCCGACCTCGGTTGACGAAGTGTTCGGCCCCTTTTCCCAGGTGCATGGCGTGGACGCCGAAGTCCATCAGCTGCCTAGCCAACCTCCCGCCATCGACGTAGCGGACCTATCGTACCGTCCCTGCCGCCCCCCAGGCGTGGTGCTGAAGCCGACCGATCTAGTCGGCTTGCGCGAGACACCGTCGTACGACCGCCACAACGAACCGACTCTGCTGGTCGCCAGCTACGGACCACCATTGCCGTCGCCGCCTCCCGGCCCCGCCTATCGCATCTCCAGCTGGAACCAGCATCAGGAAATCGGTGCCAAGGAACCGATCAAGGGCCCGGCCTATCTCCCGACACTTGAAGCTGGACGATCGATCTATCGCAATGAACCGGCGCTCTACGGCACCTATCGCCGCGATGTCTACGCCTGGTGCGATGACGCGGCTAATCTACGCTGAGGTGATTCCGTTTTTTCGGCTGAAGTCCGTCCTAGGCTGAGGCCATGCTCAGCCCTGTCCTTGCCCGGTTGATTGCCGCCATTGCTATCACGACGTTATGCGTCTCGGGCTTGTTCAGCCTCGACGACGCGGGCCGCGACAAAGCTCGAGCCGAATTGCGCCAACTGGCGTCGGAAAGCCAGCGCCTGTCACGCTGTTTCAACCTCGTGCACGAGATCGTCGGACCCAGCGTCGTGTCGATCCTGACCAAGGAACGTCAGGTGATCATGACCTGGGGAGGTCGGTCGGTTCGCGAGGTCGATGCCGGTGAAGGATCCGGCATCGTCGTCGCCAGCGATGCCGAACAGACTTGGATCCTGACGAATTCACACGTCGTCCTGCAAAGCGACGGCCAGAACGGATTCCAAAAGCGACGCGATGGCAGCTGGGCAGGATATGATCGCCTACGCGTGGTGCTGCACGACAACCGCGAGGCCGACGCCAGTTATGTCGGCATCGACGTCCAATCCGACCTGGCGCTGATCCGCATTCCGATCGGTGGACTGCCGGCGATCGAATGGGCCGACTCCGAACAGGTCCACGTCGGCGACTGGGTGGTCGCCCTCGGCTACCCCCTGGGCGTCGGCTACAGCGCCTCGGCCGGCATCGTCAGCGCCACCGACCGCTCGACCGGAATCTACGAAGCGGTCGGTGGTTTCGAATCCTTCATCCAGACCGACACGGCAATCAACCCAGGCAACAGTGGCGGTCCGTTGGTTGATCTCCAAGGACGTATCGTCGGGGTGAATTCGAACATCGTCTCGCGGACCGGATCGAACATCGGCCTAGGCTTCGCCATCCCCTCTGCCATCGCCCGACGGGTGGCCGAGGACCTGCGTGCCACCGGGCAGGTCCGCCGTGGCGCCCTCGGCGTGCGCCTTGAGGAGATCGACGCCAACGCCGCGCGTGCCCTTGGCCTGCCTCCGGCCCAGACCGTTCGTGTGGCCGGCATCGATCCGCTCACCCCGGCCGAGCAGGCCGGCGTCCGCCAAGGCGACGTGCTGCTAACCGTCGGCACCACTCCGATCGCCAGTATTCAACAGTTTCGCAGCCGGATTGCGGCCCATCGACCAGGCGACCAGGTGACGCTTGGCCTATGGCGCGGCGGCACCCGTTTAAGCCTGCAGGTGCGCGTCGCTGATCGCGCCGAGATCGATCGCGCCCTGGCCAAGGCGGCAGAGGCCTTGATCACCCGGGCGATCCCCTTGCCCAACCTGGGCTGCCGGGTCCATCCAGATGCCCAGGGATTGATCATCGTCCAAGTTGAAACCGGAGGGCTGTCCGCCGACGGTGGGATCTCGCCCGGCGACCGCATTCTGGCCGAACGTGGTCTGGGCAAGCTGACGACCGCGGACGATGCCGCCAAACTCGCTGCGCTGCGCGAAGGCGTGATCCAAGTGCAGTCGGGTCGGCACGCCGTGTGGCTACGCTTCCGGGGATAACCCCGGGATTACACCGCGACGGTCACTACGATCCGGGCCGCCTGCGGACCGCTGCAGCCACCCACCGTGGCTGTCTCGCGGCTGAAACGGACATCGCCCATCGCTTCACGCAGGACGCCTGAGACGCTGCCGCCGCGTACGGCACGACGACTGCCATCCGACGCGTGCCACCAAGCAAAGCGGATCTCGCCAGAGAATGCACCCGTGTCATGACGCGGATGGAAATCGCTGAAGCGCACCACTTCCAGAGCGCCCTTGCGAAGGTCCACCAATGGAGTCGACCCGGCCGGTGCAACCAGGGTGGCCAGTTGTCCACGCGGCACCCGACCAAGCACCTGCATCCACCGACCGCTGCCGTGCAGGGCTGCGAGCACGCCGTCCTGCACCAGGTCCTGGCGTGCGGCGGCGTAGCCATGCTCATCGAAGCGATACGCCGCCAAGCTGGGCACCGTCGCATCGCTGGTGAGTACCAGCGGGTCACCACCACGGCGTTCGACCACCGGGGCGTCCAATACCAAAGCGGCGATCTTGCGGGCATGCAAACCTGCATCCGCGTGGCTGGCGTACCACGACAACAGGCCTGCAAGGTAATCGCCGCTGATCACAACCGGCAGCTTGCCAGCCGGTGGTACACCGGCGCCAGCGCCGTCGCGCAGGCAGGCGGCGGCATCGGCAACCCGCTTGCTAAGGTGCAGATCAGTCAGGCTCTGCGCCTCGATCTGGTCATAGAATTCCTGCTCGTCATCCGCTCCATCCGGCCGGTGCAGCAGGACGAATTCGGCATAGCAGCGCGTACGACGCTCGGACAGGTCGAGGCCACGATAGTTGACCAACCGGCGGTCTTCGATGCGCACGAACAGTTCCAGCGCGCTGGGCCTGGTCCACGGCGCCGCGCGAACCGCGTCGGTAAACGTGGCAACGGCGCCATCGAGCGCCTTACCGGGATCACGCGTCACCACCTGATCGGCGAGGAAGTCGCTGGCGGTGGCCATCTGCGCCCCAGCGGCGGCGCCACCCGCGACCTCGCATGCCACTACTCCGCCACGCCAGGATGCCGCAGAACCCGGATCGCCCGGTCCAGGCAGTTTCCAAGCCGGATTCGGTGCGGCAGCCGCCGAGGTTTCCGCCTCGACCAGCAGCTTACGCAGATCCGGCCCACCATGCGCAGGGGTGACGGTGAACGACGCTTCGCCCTGCTTGCCATCAGACGCCGGTAGCGCCAACCAGACCTGCCAACGCACCGAAGTTGCTTCGCGTTCCGACTCGGACTTGAGGAAGGTCAGGTAGCGCTCGTGACGACGCGAGCGCAGTTCGGTGATCTGCCATTGAGCCAGTTCGTGGCGGGCAGAAAGGACGTTCTGGATGAGTCGGAGATCCATGTCAGCGCGTTCCGTGACATCCGAAGCTGCGGACGAACGGTCGAGCGACACTATTCACGCGATCACCGCTTTCAGTCGCAGGGCTGGGCCGCCATCGGTGACCTTGACCCATTCCTTGTAGCCCTTGCCACAGGTGCCCAGACTGGCCTCGACCACATCGCGGCCGACCCCATCAACCGACATCAGCAGCTTGGGCACCGATCCGGTGACGACCACTGGGCTGAACACTGCGCCGGTCAGCCGGCCATCGCGGATCTCCTCGGCCATCGAACCTTCGAGCTGGATGCCCCAGCCCTTGGGATCCTCCATGCCGTTACTGGGGTGAGTCAGCAGATAACCTTTGGCCACCCCGCGAATCAACTCGTCGGTCGTAGCGGTGCCGGGACCGAAGAAGGTGTTGGTCATGCGCGTATACGGCTTGTGGTCGTAGGCTTCGCGCCGGCCATTGGCGGTCTTCGCTACCTGCTGGCCGCGTCGGGCCAGTTCGGCCTGGCTATGGCGATCATTGATGCCAGCTACCAGAATGCCCTTCTCGACGATACAGGTTGGCTTCGCCAGAGTGCCTTCGTCATCGAAGAAGTAGGATGCCGCCCAGCCATTGCTGGGATCGTCGTACATGTCGACCAGCTCGGAGGCGACTCGCTTGCCTAGGAATTGGGCTCCGCGTGAACGGTCCTTGAGGAAGAGATCCTGCTCGGTGCCATGACCGAACGCTTCGTGAGCGAAGATGCCGGCAAAATGGCCATCGAATACGCAGGTATGCTCGCCCGGGTCGGACAGTCGCGGCGCGCCGAGGATGCGCGGGCCATCCCGCACCACCTCGGCGGCGACCAGGGCGGGATCGATCAGCTGGTTCCAGCCGCCGATCGCTTCGCGGCCGCTGTGCAACTGGGCCTGGTGCGCGTCACGCGCGAAGATCCCCATGCAGATCTGACGCACGCGGTGGAGCCGCTGATACAGCCTGCGGGTACGATCGACGTATACGATGTCGGCATGCACATCGCCAACTATGCCAACCGCCTCGCGGACATGCGGCGCGACCAGCACGGCGGCACGCAGGGCGCGAGCTGCTTCGATCTTGGTTGCGGCAGATATCTCGCGCGGGTCCTGATCCAACGGCTGCGCATAGGACTGGTCAAGCGGCGTGGCCAGCGGCATGCGACTGTCCCACTCGACGTGGCTGTGGCGAATGCGGTCGGCCAACCGATGGGTCGCCTCACGCACCTTCTCGACACAGTGGTCATCGCAGCTGACTTCCAGGAAACGATCGCCGGTCCACGCCGACAAGGTGAAGCCGGCGTCAGGCGACAACGGGGTGCAGGACACCGACGATCCGTCGACGCGTACCTGGGTGCCGGCGTTGCGTCGGGCGTAGGCGCTGGCATTGGGCGCCATCCGTTCGAGGGTCGCGACCGCCTGGGCCAATGCGGGAATGAGGCTGTCCACGCGCGGGATCCTGCCGACTTACCGTACCGAAACCACCGGCAGGGTGCCGCCCAGCAGGGCCGGGGCACCATCAGCCGGAACCATCGGCAGGTCATGGCGGGTGATGGTGACCTCTCCGGATCCGCCTGGCCAGCGCAGCTGCAGATGATTTTCGCCAGCGCCCAGCAGCCAGGGCGGCAGTTCAGCACGTGACGGCGAATCGCCCAAAGCCGGGGTGAAGCGCACGACCTCGCGCGCCCCAGCGGCATTCTCGACCGTAACCCAACCAAGATTGACCGCCTCAATGGCGGCTACCCGACCGACCCCCCCTGCCAGCCGAGCCCCCGGCGTACGCTGCGGCATGACGATATCGCCCTGCCACGCGAGCGGCCGATCGTCGGCGCGCCCGGGCACGGTATCAGCAACGGTCAGGCGATACGTCTGCCCTGGAGCAAAAGGACCACTGAGGCGCAGGTGGCCGTCGACGATTTCCTTGCGCAAGGAAACGGCAGGGCTGATCGCCACGGCGGCAAGCAGGGCAGCTGGATCGGCAGGAACGCGACTGAGCGCCAAGTCAATCCGGCCCTCGCCAAAGGCGGGCAGCAAGATCGACGGATCCGCCACCGATACGGCCGGCAGGGTACGTACGGTCAGGCTGGGCAGGTTCTTGGCATCGAAGCGGAAGCCACCGCGGGCGCGCAGCTTGTCGTCGAAACGCACAGATACGCTTCCGGCAGCAGGCAGCACTCCCGCGGGCGTGAACACACAGGTGCGCTCATCGCGCCAGGCGACCGAACCGGCAGTTGGCGGATCAACCACCGGCAGGCTGGCTTCCGCGAGATGCTCGGCATCTAGTGGCAGGTTGAGCGCCCAGCTGATCTCGGCATCGCGGGCGACCACGCTGTCATGCGGGCCGCTTATGGTCAGCACCGACGCCGGCCGCTGGAACCACGCCACGAGCCCGACCGTCGACACAACCCAGAGGGCGGTCAATGCAGCGAGCTTGAGGTGGCGGGGGCGGGGCATTTGGGCGGGCTTGCTGGGGGTGGTCTGGATGGCTGGGGTGGGCGGGGTGTTGGCTGTCTGAACCGGTCGCGGGGGCGGCGGCGGCGGCGGTGGGGGAGGCAGCGGATCCGGAGGCGGTCCGGCCACGAGCGATGCCCGATCGGCAGTCGACGGGCTGTCGGCCCTCGGCGTAGCCACTGGCGATGGATCGTGAGCGAGCGGTTCTGCCGCCACGGCCGGCGAATCAATGGCCTCGGCCGGCGGAGAAACCATCGCAACCGGTTCGACAAACGGCGGTTGCTCGATGACGTCGGCCTGGGGGACAGCAACGACATCCTGGATCGGCGGAATCGCGACGGCTTCCAACGAGAACACGCTGTCATTGGATTCGAAGGAAGCGCCAATGGACGACTCGTGCCGGTCAGCTTCACCTGAGGCGGACACGGGCTCCGACAGGGGTTCCGGCTCTGGCACAGGCGGAATCTCGGCAACGACATCCCGTGTCACGGAAGCTACAACGTCCTCGGGAAGCGCTGCAATCACGGGTTCTTCTGGTGTCAGCGCAAGAACCGGATCGGCGTTTGGAGCGATAGCATCATGGGCTCCGGCTAGGTCTTGCCCAGCGGACTCGGACAACGACTCCGAGCTTGGCTCAATCGGCGCGACCGCCGCGTTGACGGGAGCCGACGCTTCGACATCCGTCGGTGGTGCAGTCGCCACCTCCACGTGGGCTGCCGTGGCCGACTCCGTCGCTTCTGTCACCGACTGGATCGCGGTCACGGACGGTTCGGCGACATCGATGATCTCAGGCCCAGGCAACACGACGGCTTCAGTTACTTCGGCAGGAGGGTTGCTAGGCGTTAGTGCTTCGACGGTGGCTGGAGCATCGACGACGTGAACGACCTCTGGGACGACTACCGCGTGTTCAACCACCAGAGGAACGATGTCGAACGAAGGAGTCGCCTGGACCCGCTGCGCGATCGGCTCTGCAGCCGGTGATGGCGTCGCCTCGATGACTCCAGCCGGAAAGTCGGGAATGATGCTCGGTGACCCTGGCTGTGGCAGCGGAATTTCCGGCGCTTCGGCGGCTGGAGTCGCCGCGACGATTGCCGCTGCAGGGATAGCAGGAACGGCCTCAGTCGGCAGCGCTGGGGTTTTGGGCTGACGCCTGGGCTTGACTGGCGCATCTGTGGATGATGCCACTACCATAGGCTTCGCCTCTGGTGGAGGAGGTAGCGGTGGTGGCGGCTCTGGTTTGACCACGCCATGTGGCAACGGTTCGCCTGGATGGGTTTCTTCCCACCAGCTGATGAAGCCGCGTTCCAGATCGGCGGCCCGGTGGAGCAGACGCTCGACGCCTACCGTCGATTCCAGTTCGCGCAGGAAACGCTGTTCTTCGTTTTCTGCGGTCGGATCCTCGTCACCCAGCGGCGCGTCGCTGTCGGGCGCAGCCGCGCCATCCCAGGTCACCAGAGGCGGCCGGCGCTGACGTTTGGGCAGCGTGTCCGGTGGACCAGGATCTCCGGAGCCGACTGCCCGGTCGTCCTCGGGACGGAAAGCGATTCGCACATCGCCATACTGCTCGGCCTGGTTGACCCGCAGTATGCGCTGACGGGTACACTCCAGCACCGCCATGACGATGCCGACGCGCGCGATTGGCCCATTGTCGATGGTGAACAATTCGGACAGCCGACCCTCGCCGCGACTGCGCATGTCCTCAACCACCTGGGCCATGCGCACGACCATTGGCACATCATCAACGAGGACCGTACGCGGACCAAGCCCGTCGATGCGCTTGAGCAGGTCGAACCACAGGTTCGCAATCGTGCCTGGACCGACATCCTTGAGTTCCCAGGCATCGATCTCTGACGCGTCGTCCGGCACCACTTCGCGATGCCCGCGGTGGTGCCGTAGGCGCTGGGCATCATCGCGGTGATCAAGATCGAAGGCCGCCTCTTTGGCGGCGCGGTAGACCAGCAGTTTGCGGATCAGCCCGGTGCGCGGATCGAAAGCGTCCTCACCATCATCGGCAACTTCGGTTCCCTCTGGAGGCGGAGCGACCATGCGCGCCTTGATCTCCAACAGGGTGGCAGCCAGGACGACGAAATCGCCGGCCGCCTCAAGATCAAGGGTGGTGCCGGCGGCGGCGGCAACCCACGCGGCAAACTGGTCGGCAATAACGGTGACCGGCAGATCGGTGATGTCGACTTCAGCTCGCCTGACCAGGTACAGCAGCAGGTCCATGGGACCATTGAACTGGTCGAGCGAAACGGTGATACCCAGGTCGCCCGCAGGCGTGCCGTCATCGACGACCGCGGTGGCGGTCGGTGGCGGCAACGGATCTAGGCCGTCCGGGCCATCAGGCATGGCGGCAGGCTAATCCATCGCCGCACAATGCTACTCGGGGTCGGTACACACCGAACATCGCGTGATCACGGGGAGCCCGCCGTGATCGGAGACGCCCTTACTCGTTGCCGGCGTCGTAGCCGCGTGCCGGAGTTGTCCGGGGATCCTCGAACACCGGACGACCAGCATCGCCGGCCATCGGAACGCTGCGGTCGCCAAAGGCGCGATACGAATCATCCCACATAAAGCGGGCGAGGGCCGCCCGGAAGTCCTTCCATTCCTTGCCGGCATAATGCACGAACCGGCGCATATCGGCGTTCAGCTCGGCGGTCTCGGTCCTACCATGTTCAATGAAGAAGCGATCCATGTCGGCGCGCAGCAGAATGCCGAGCCCGACGTTGGAGCGCCAATAGCGACGGACATCGTCCTGGAGTGGACCCCATTC
>Ga0163144_10006084_pt1 | contig 26698 bp, 22 predicted proteins | sample OliLak19BULKMAT1_FD_123175 | JGI IMG/M metagenome (GOLD analysis project Ga0163144, IMG submission 123175) | Freshwater microbial mat bacterial communities from Lake Vanda, McMurdo Dry Valleys, Antarctica - Oligotrophic Lake LV.19.BULKMAT1 | ecosystem: Environmental > Aquatic > Freshwater >...
GAAGTCGAAGATATTGCGGGGAACTCGGTAATTGATGGAGCGGCTACGGCCGGGCTACAGAGCAGCTAAAAGAGAAACCGCAATAGCTTGCCCCGATCTTCGACTTCATCCTTGAGCCTGCCCAGCTATACCCCGGCATTGGCGAAGCTCATCTGCCTGGAAGGCGCCGACGAGCAAACCTACTTCAAGGCGGAACGCCATTTGGCCCAAACCGGCGACATCGAAGTATCGGCTCGTCAAATACAGCGGGTCGTGCAACGCGTCGGCGCGGCCGCGCAGTCATGGCAGGAGCGGCCCGCCACCCCCGGCGCCTGCGCGCACACCGAGGCGGCGGTCCTGTATGTCAGCGCCGATGGCACCGGCGTGCCGATGGTGCCGGAGGAACTGGTCGGGCGCAAAGGCAAGCAGGCCGACGGCAAAGCCAAAACCCGTCAGGTCTATCTCGGGTGCGTGTTCACCCAGCACCACGTCGATGCGGAGGGCCGGCCGGTGCGCGACTGGGACTCGACGAGCTACGTTTCCGGTTTCAAGTCCATCGACCAGTTCGGTCCCCTGCTGCGCCAGGAAGCGTTCCGGCGGGGCTTCGGCACCGCCGCCAAGGCCGTGGTGCTCATCGATGGAGCGAACGGGCTGGCCAACATGGCCCGGCTCACTTTCCCCGGATGCACCCAAATCGTGGACTTCTATCACGCGATGGAGCACGCCGGCTTGGTGCTTGAGGCGCTGCTCGGCAAGGCGCACGCCGATTATCAGCGGCGGCTGCACCGCTGGGCCGAGCAGTTGCTGCAGGACGAAGTCGCAGCGCTCATCGCCGAGGCACGCCAGGAATGCGCGGGCCGGCCGTGCGCGCCGACGGTGGAAAAGGCGCTGCACTATTTTGCGACCAACATCAGCCGGATGCAGTATGGCACGTTCCGGGCGGCGGGCTACTTCATCGGCTCCGGGGTGGTGGAAGCCGGCTGCCAGACCGTCATCGGAGCCCGCTGCAAGCAATCGGGCATGTTCTGGTCCGAAGCGGGTGCCGAAAACATCCTGGCTCTACGCTGCATCCACCGCAGTCACCGCCTGGATCAATTCTGGCAGCACCGCTTCGACGCCCTCGCCGCCACCAACGATTTCCTCCCCTTCGCACCTACCGCCTGAAATTTGTCTCACACCCGGAGCCGGACCACGCGCAAATCGGTTCTTGCGGCAGGGCCGGGGGCGCGTTGGCTGTCCCTTCCATGAGCACCACCGCATCCGCAAAAGAGAACGCCGTAATCAAGACGACCTACGGCGAAATGACGATCGCCTTCTGGCCCGATGTGGCGCCGAAGACGGTCGAGAATTTCAAGAAACTCGCCCGCGACGGCTTCTATGACGGCACGGCCTTTCACCGGATCATCAAGGGCTTCATGATCCAGGGCGGCTGTCCCAACACCAAGGAGGGCGCCCGCGGCCAGCCCGGCACCGGCGATCCGGGCTACAAGGTGAAGGCCGAGTTCAACGAAAAGGCCCACGTCCGCGGCGTCATCTCGATGGCGCGCTCGCAGAGCCCCGACAGCGCCGGCTGCCAGTTCTTCATCTGCCACGGCGACGCCCGCTTCCTCGACCGCCAATATACGGCGTTCGGCGAGCTGGTGAAGGGCGACGACGTGCTCGAAAAAATCGCCAACCTCCCGACCAAGTCGGGTGGCGGTGGCGAGAAGAGCACGCCCACCGACCGCGTCGCAGTTGAGAGCGTGACGATCGTCCCGGCCTGAGCGACGCACCCTCGACTCGTCTTCGAAATCAAAACCGGCCGCCTGCCGCGGGCGGTTTTTTTGCGCGGTCAACGCCCGGCGATTTCACCCGCGAGGCGCACGTGGTTGATCAGCAGCGAGGCATTCGTGCGGCACGAAACTCCGGGCAGCGCAACTCTGCCGAGGCCCACCACCCAAGGCCCGCGTCTCGCGCCCTCACGGCTGGTTGGCGTCGAGCCCGAGTTTTTGCCGGTCAAGATCAGCGAGCGTGCGACGCGCCTGGTCTTTCACCATTCCGGGCGCCGCGGGCGACGCCACGAGCTTGCCCAAGGCGCGCCTTGCCTCTGTCCACTTTTGTTCGCGCAACGCTTCATTCGCCACCCGTGAAAATTCGCCGACCTCGAGCTGCTCGCGCACGGGTTTCAGGCGCAGCGCCAGCATCACATCCACGCCCCTGGCCAGCCGCTCATCGAGAAAGGCCAGGGCGTCCCGGAATTTTCCCGCCCGCACCAGCTCATCGACGCCTTTGCCGATGTCCTCGCTCTCCCACACCAGGTCGAGCTTGCTCGCAAACGCCAGGCCGTCCGCCGAAAGCCCGCTGCGCGCCGCGAGAATCCTGTCCAACTGCTCGCGCGCGCCCGCGCTATCTCCCGCCCGCCGGGTGAGCACGGCCAAGCCTACTTGAATCATGCCGCTCTCCGGAAAAAGCCGCCGGCCCTGTTCGAGAAACTTGCGATCCTCTGCGCCCCAGGTGCCGGGCGCGCCCACCAATCCCGCGAGATTCTCGTAGCTCATCCGGAATCTCGGATAGAGATTGATCGCGCGTTCGTAGCGGTTTGCGATCGCGCGCGCCTCATCCGGCGTCAGCTCGCCGCCGCTTTCCACAGCCGCGTTGTGCGCGGCGACCGCGAGTTCGAAGTGCGGTCGAAAATCCCTCGAGTCGCGCTCCGCCGCTGCGGCATACGCCGCCCGCGCTCCTGGGATATCCTCCGCCGCTTGCAGCGCCACGCCGAGCAGTTCGTGTCCCCGCGGATCCGCATCCACCGCCAATATCGCAGCGCGCGCGTGGGCGATCGCTTCCTTCGTGCGATGCCCGGCGAGCGCGAGGCGCCCGAGCGCGTTTTCCACTTCCAGCGGCGTGGCCGGCTGCACCGTGGGTGGCGTGATCGCGACCAGCGGCTGTCGCGCCACATAGTAGGAGCCGCCGTTCAGGTAACGATCGAGCAACTTATCCATTTCGGCGTAGGTATGCTTGAACGCCGTGCGAAACGCCTCGTCCGGATGCTTCCCCTTCGTGAGCTCCGCGGTGTAATCGCCGATCGCTGCGCGCGGCAAATCATGCTTCCCAAAAATCACGAAGTGCACGAAGGCCCACGACTGCGCGTAGACGATGCCCGTGCGCACCTCGTCTTTTCCGAACAAGTCGCCTTGCGCGGTGTAGAGCAGTTTCTCCAGCGGCAGCCGAAAGCGTGGCTCCAGCAAGGCGACATGCTCGCCGATCGCCCGGCCCCACTCCGCGCGATCCTTCTCCGCCCGAAAAGTGGAAAACACTTCCGCCAATCCCTCTTCGAGCCATACCGCATTTCTCACCTCGCCGCCGCTGAGGAACCAGTGCACGCCCTCGTGAAAAATCGTCCGCCGTGCATCCTCCGACGGTCGCGCGATCATGCCCACGACCGCCCAGGACTCCTGACGCGAGAAATAGCCATCGACTCGCTGCGCTTTTCCACCCGGACCGATCAACGGATGGTAGCGCTCAAAGTCGCGTTCCCGCGCAAACACCACCACCGTCAGCGGCGGCAGCTTCGCTTTCGTGTGGTTGAATAACTGGCGGAGCGCCGCGACATATTGCGCAAACTCACTCGCCCACGCGGCCGCGTCCTTCGTCGGTATTTTCGTTATCACCTCGAGCTCCGGCGTCGCCGCGCGCACCCAGTTGTCGCTCCGGGCTGCCTGCGCCGGCAGCTCACCCGCCAGCGTGAGCAACGCCAACATGATCCATCGCCTGCGCCACGCCACCGTGCTCATTTTCCAAACAGCGCCGTCTCCACTTCCTTCGCGGCAAACATGAACGCCGCCTGGTGCCCGATCCCCGGCGTCTCCACCTTGCGCCAGTTGAACCTCCAGCCGCGCTCCTTCGCCAGTTTCGCCGCCGCGGCGAAACACGCGCGCCCCCGCTCGAGCCGGTTCGGCCCCTGCTTCATCCCCGCCGGGCTCTGGTCGAACGAGTGCTCCGGCGTGATGTCGCCCGTGCCGAGATAAAACGTCAGCGGCGCCGCCAGGTAGCGGCGCATCACCTCGTCGTTGCTCAACTCCGGCGGCAGCCCGCCGAACCCGTAGCCGAAGGCCTGCTCGCGGGTCGGAAACAGATGCGAACCCGGATTCGCCGCGACGATCCGCACCGCCTCGCCCGGCAGAAAGGCCGCGAGCCGCACGAGAAACTGGCCGCCCGCCGAGTGTCCAATAAGATAATACGGCAATGCCGCCGCCGTCTTTCCTTCCTGCGCGCGCACGTGCGCCACGATTTTCGGAATCGCCGCATACGTCCATTGCTCCGCCGGCAGCGCCTTGCCCTCCGCATCCATCAAGCCGCCGCGTTGGTAGCGCCGGCTCGGGAAACGCGCCGTGTCGAAAAGCGGCGCCACCACGATTGCGCCGAAGCGCTCGGCGAGCGTGATCGCGAAATTGCGGTAGTCCTCGGCATTTCGTCCCACCCCGTGGCAAACGACCAGCAACGGGCCGGCGCGATAGGTCGGCGGCTTGTAGGTGAAGACCGTGATCGGCTCGCCGCCGTTGGGGCATTCGATGCGGCCGGGACCCGCCGGCAACGGCTCGGCGCGCAGCAGGCCCAGCGAAAATAAAATCAGCGCGAGGCACCAGCGGCGGCGGACGGGGTTCATCGGCCGAATCTCAAGCGTCCGCTGAACCACACGCAAGACGGCCGTCCCGGGATCCGCCTCCGCACCGGCCCCGCGCATCCGTCGCGCCGCGGCTACGGCGCCTTGCCCTTGGCGATGCGTTCGCGCGTCTCCAGCAGGAGGATCGCGCCATTCAGCCCGCGCGTGCCCACGGGATCGGCGCGGAGCGGCACGCTCTGCGCGCGCGCAATCGCGAAACGCGCGCTCTCCACCGGTCCGTGCGTCGCCTCGAGCAGGGCGAGGCCCGCCAGGATCCGGAAGTTGCCCGGGAACCGCACCGCGGCGATCTGCACCGCCGCCTCGGCGGTGGGCGAGCGTTGCGGCAGCAGCGTGAGCAGGTTCGCCAGCGCTTCGGCCGCCGGGGCGAACCGCGGGTTGAGCTGCAGGCTGCGCTCCAGCGACTCCACCGCCCTGGTGGGATCCGCCGCGCCCAAACTGAATTTCATCGCCGCCATCATTTCCCGCTGGCCGATCAGAAAATGCCCAAGATAGCTCCGGCTGCCGCGCCGAAACCCCTCCGTGAAATGCCGCTCCATGTCGTCGGGCTGCTCCAGCATCTGGCTCATCGAACCCAGCGCCTCCGGCCCGCGCGGATCGTCCGGCAGTCCCGTCGACGCGCGCCACAGATACGGTTGCGCCTCCGCTAACCGGTTCACGCCAAGGAGCAGATTGCCGAGCGCCAGGTCCACTTCCGCGGCCCCGAGCATCCGGCTCTTGAAGCCGGCCTCGACCGCGCTCCGATCGAAGGTCACCTGCAGCGTCCGGAACCGCCCGCCGTCGATGTGCGTCGCCAGCGTCTGCTCCAGCTTCGCGGCGGACATGCCCAGCCCCGTCTCGATTTCCCCGATCGGATCCGCGCCCAGCGGCGGCCGGCGGATGAACTCCGCGAACTTGACCTCCCCTATTCCCTGCGTGCCGAAGATCAGCGCATGCATCAGCGCCCACGATTGGTAGTAGAACAGCTCGGTGTGGTCGCCATGTTTCCCGTTATACGCCAGGCCGCCGGGCTCGACCGCCATGAGCTGCGCCAGCGGCATCGGGCGCGCGATCCGCACGTGCCGGATGAAACCGGGCCGGTTCGCGCCGATGATGAATGAATTGCCGCTCAGTCGGAAATTTCCGAACAGGCCCGCGAGCCCCTCTTCCATCCATAGCGGCAACGATCGCGCCGCGGCGGAGAGATGCCAGTGCACCGCCTCGTGAAAGATGAGCTCGCGCACATCGTCGCGCGCGCCCTCGATGCTGCTCGCCATGATGTTCCGGCCCGGCGCCCGCGCAAAATACCCCGCGACCTTCGCCGGCTCGCCGTTTTCCAGCGGTTTGAACGGCCGCAGCCGCCGTTCGCTCCGGAACAATACCAGCGTGACCGGCTCCGCCGCCTCTACCGGCATCACGATCATCATCCCGCGGCGAAACAGCTCGAACTCCACCGCCCACGCCCGGGTCTTCGCTTCCGACGCCTCCGAGACGACGGAAAAATGCGGCGTGTTCAACCCGATCCACTCCTCAGCCCCGCGCGTCGTCACCGCCAGGCCGAGCCCGGCCACCGCCGGGAGCCAGCACCGAAGGCCGCACCTCGCCCGACTGCTGCTCACGCGTAGCCGAGCGCCTTGGCCACGGCGGGATACGTCACCTTCCCCGCCTCGGTGTTCACGCCGCGCTGCAGCCCCTGATGCTCGGCGAGCGCCCGCTCCACGCCCTTGCGCACCAGCATCGCGACATACGGCTCCGTCGCCTGCGTGAGCCCGAGCGTCGACGTGCGACCGACGAGCGCCGGCATGTTCGGCACCGCATAGTGGATGACGCCATATTCCTGATACACGGGATTCTTGTGCGACGTCGGCCGGATGCTCTCGATGCAGCCGCCCTGATCGATCGCGATGTCCACGATCACACTGCCCGGCCGCATCCGCGCGATGGTTTTCTTCGTGACCACTGTCGGCGCCTTCGCCGCCGGGATCAGCACCGCACCGATCAGCAAATCCGCGTCGGCCACCTCGGTCTCGATGTTCGCCGGATTGGACATCAACGTGACGACGCGACCGCGGTATTCCATGTCGAGCGCCTCGAGCTTGCGCGTGTCGAGGTCGAGCACCGTGACGCGCGCGCCCATGCCGGCGGCCATCTGCACCGCGTGGGCGCCGGAGTTGCCCGCGCCGACGACCACGACGTGGCCGGGCATCGTGCCGGGAATGCCGCCGAGCAGCACACCCGAGCCGCCGTGTTGCGACTGCAGGAAATACGCGCCGATCTGGATCGAGAGCCGGCCGGCGATCTGCGACATCGGCTTCAGCAGCGGGAAACTGCCGTCGGCACCCTCGACCGTTTCGTAGGAGATGCCGAGAATGCGTTTCTTCACCAGCACCGTCGCCAGCTCCGGGCCGGCCGCGAGGTGCAGATACGTGAAGATGGCCTGGCCGTCCTGCAGCAGTTCGTATTCGACCGGCAGCGGCTCCTTCACCTTCAGGATGAGATCGGCCGCGCGCCAGACCTTGGCGGCCTCCGCGACAAGCGTGGCTCCGGCCGCGCGATACTCCGCGTCGGTGAAGCCGGCCGTGAGGCCGGCGGATTTCTGAATCAGCACCCGGGCGCCGAGCCCCACGCAACGGCGGCAGAGGCTGGGGGTCATCGAGACCCGCGTTTCGCCGATTTTGATTTCCTTCGGAACGCCGATTATCATGGGGCTGAAGAAACCACGAAATAAACGAAAGACACGAAAAGAATGCCGCCATGCCGAAACCGCTGAACCTGATCGTCGCCTGCGCCGAGAACCGCGTGATCGGCCGGCGCGGCAAGCTTCCCTGGCGCATCCCCGAGGACCTGGCCTTCTTCCACGCGGAGACCGCCGGCCAGATCTGCGTGCTGGGCCGGATCTGCTTTCAATCCTGGCCGCGCGCGACGCTGGACGGACGCCGCCCCATCGTCCTCACCCGCGACCGCACGCTCGCCACCGGCCGCGTGCGCGTGGCCGGCTCGCTCAGCGAGGCGCTCGCCCTCGCCGAACCGCTCCCCGGTGAAATCATGATCTGCGGCGGCGAACAGATCTACGCCGAAACCCTCGCGCTCCACCGGCCGATGCGTCTCCGCCTCACGCTCATTCACGCCGAGATCGACGGGGACACCCATTTCCCGGAATGGCGGCACCTCGCGTGGCGGGAAATCGCGCGCCGCGAAAGCGCCGACGCCCATTACCGCTACACCTTCCACACACTGGAGCGACCGTGATTCGCCCCGTGCCGTCGTCGCCGCCTGGCGCGTGATCGCCGGGAGCTGTCGAGGTGGACGGTCGCGGAACGGCTTTCCGTTCCGTGACGGAAGCGAAGCGCTTCCGCTACCAAGCGGCTACTTCGTCGCTGCCTTCTTGCCCGCTTTCGCCGCGGGCGGACTTGCCGGCGGACGGCCGAACAACACCAGCCCCAACACCTCCGGGCTCGGCGCCGAATTCGTCATCACGGCCACCCCGACTCCCGCCGCCGGCTCGAAGCCCACATAGGCGCGAAAGCCCGCCGTCGCGCCGTTGTGCCAATAGATCGGCGGCCGCGGACCCGCCGTGCTCATCCAGTTCAGCCCGATCCTGCCCGGTCCATCGCCCATCGGCCGCAGCGGCTTGATCGCCTCGCGAATGCCGGCATTGAGCGGCGTCGCGCGAAACCCGAGGCAGGCCTGCAAAAACAGCGCCATGTCCTTCGCCGTCGAGCGCAGCGCCCCCGACGCCGCGAGCGCGTCGAACTCCCAATGCGCGACCGGCTTTCCATTCACCAGGCCGGGCGGAAAATCGTCCCGCTGCGACGTGCCGGCGAGCCCCAGCCAGGTATGCTTCAGTCCCAACGGATCGAGCACGCGCTCCTGCAGCACCTTGGGGTAAGGTTCGCCCCAGGCCCCCGCCAGCGCCTGCCCGAGCAGCACGACGCCAAAATTCGAATACACCGACTTGCCCCCGACCACCGCGAGCGCGCCGTCGCGCCGGAAGCCCTCGAGCAACTGCGCGCGCGTGAACGCGGCGCGGTTGCCGTCCGCCGATCGGAAATTCGACGCCATGCGCGGCAGCCCCGCACTGTGCGTCGACAGTGCGACCAGCGTGATCGGTGCCAGTTTCTCCGCGTCGGGATCGCCCGCCGGCAGGAGATACTTCGCCGCGGCGTCCTGGCGCCGGGCCTTGCCGGCCTTCTCGCTTTCGACGAGCAGCAGCGCGGTGAACACTTTCGTGACTGAACCGATCTCGAAGGTCGTTTCCGCCGTGATTGGCCGCGGGTCGCCCGGCGCAAATTGCCCGAGCGTCGCATACGCGACGCCGTCCCGATCGACATAGGCGACGGACACGCCGCCCGGATTCTCGCCCAGCCAGCGGGTGGCCGCAGCGTCGAGGTCGGGGCGCGGCGCCGCCGCGACCCCTGAGACCAGTCCGAACCAAAACACGACGCACGCCGATCGCTGGAAAGCACGCATGGGAGTCCGCAAAACCCAGCGCCGATCCCGCGCGATGTCGATACCAACACCGCGCGGAGCGTGGCCAAAAGTCCGATTCGGGAGTAGCGGAGCCGCTTCGGCTCCGTGCATTCGTTCCCCTTCGCTCGTGCTCAGCAACGGAACGGGACGCCGTTCCGCTACACCAGAGCGGCACCGCGAGCACGCAACGCGACAGGAGTTTTCGACGCGCTCTACCGCCGCGCGAGCGCGGCGTGCGCCTGCGCCACGGCGACGTATTTCTCGGCCCAGTGCCGCAGGCCGTTCTTTTCCGCGTCGGTCAGCGGACGCACGACTCTGGCAGGTGCGCCCAGGATCATCGAGCCCGGTGGCGCCACAAAGCGCTGGGTCACGAGGGCGTTCGCGCCCACGATGCACCGATCGCCAATCTGCGCCCCGTCGAGCACCGTCGCACCCATGCCAATCAGGCATTCGTCGCCGATGTCGCACGCATGGATGATCGCCGCGTGGCCAATCGTCGTGTGCCGGCCCACGCGCACCCCATAGTCGTCGGCAAGGTGCACGATCGTGCCGTCCTGCACGTTCGAGCCGTCGCCGATGACAATCGAGTTGAGGTCGCCGCGCAGCACGCAGCCATACCAGATGCTGCTGCCGGCCCCGAGCGTCACGTCGCCCAGCACGGTGGCGTTCGGGGCGACAAAACCGGCGCGGGCGATATCGGGCGTGCGGCCCAGATGGCGGGCGAGGCGTTCGGACACGGTCATGATGAAGTTGGTTCTCGCGCGACCCGTGGACGTTCGCAAGCTCGGCATCCTTCCCGCTTCCCTTACCCTATGGACACCTTGGTTCACGTTGGCCGCGGCGTATTGGGCATTGTCGCATTCCTGGGCATCGCTTGGTGCTTCAGCTCGAACCGCCGCGCGATTCCGTGGCGACTCGTCGCCACCGGCATGGCCTTGCAGATTATCTTCGGACTGCTGGTGCTGCACGTCGACGGCGTTCGCGTGGTCGTCGATGCCGTCGGACGTTTTTTCGTGCGCATCCTGGATTTCAACGAAGCGGGTGCGCGCTTCCTCTTCGGCAACCTGATCGATGCGTCCCAATCGTGGGGATTCCTCTTCGCGTTCAAGGTGCTGCCGACGATCATCTTCTTCTCCGCATTCACTTCGCTGCTGTTCTACCTCGGGATCCTCCAGCGCATCGTCTTCGTGTTCGCGTGGGTGATGACGAAAACCATGAACCTCTCCGGCGCCGAGAGCCTGAGTGCGTCGGCCAATATCTTTCTCGGCCAGACCGAGGCGCCGCTCCTCATCAAGCCCTATCTCGCCACGATGACGCGCTCGGAGTTGCTCGCCGTGATGGTCGGCGGCTTGGCCACCATTGCCGGCGCAGTGATGGTCGCTTACATCGGCATGCTGGGCGGGCCGACCGAAGCCGGCCAGTTGCTCTTCGCCAAGCATTTGCTCACCGCGTCGGTCCTCTCGGCTCCGGCGGCGCTGCTGACCGCCAAAATCCTCGAGCCGCAAACGGAGGCGATTAACCGCGACCTTGAGATTCCGCGGGAGAAGATCGGCGCCAACGCACTCGAGGCGATCGCCAACGGCACGACCGACGGCCTGAAACTCGCGGTCAACGTGGGCGCCATGCTCCTCGTTTTCACCGCGATGGTCGCCTTCGTGAACTGGCTGTTGTCCGCGGGGCTCGGCAGTTGGACTGGGCTCAACGAGTGGATCGCCAGCTCCACCGCCGGACGTTACACGGAGTTCTCCATGCAATATATCCTGGGCCTGGTCTTCGCGCCGCTGGCGTGGTTGATGGGGATCGACGGCAGCAATCTGATGGTCGCCGGCCAGATCATCGGCGAGAAGACGATTCTCAACGAGTTCTACGCCTATGGCACCCTGGGCAGGCTGAAAGAATCGGGGGTTCTGACCGATGTCCGCACGCAGGTCATCCTCACGTATGCACTATGTGGATTCTCGAACATCGCCTCGATCGGCATTCTGATTGGCGGCATCGGAGCGCTCGCGCCGAATCAGCGCCCCGTGCTCGCCCAACTCGGGCTCAAGGCGCTCTTGGGTGGCAGCATCGCGTGCTTTCTCACCGCCTGCGTCGCCGCGATGCTGACGTAACCCGGCCGTGACGGCCGGACGCAGCCCCTCCGTGGAGCGGAAGCGTTTCGATTAATTTCAATTGGCTTTCAAGATGAGCCGTTTGGTAGCGGAACGGCTTCCCGTTCCGTGACGGAGCCGAAGCGGCTCCGCTACGAAATCACTCTCACCTTGAAAGCAATCTGGATTAAGTCCGGCAGAACGGAAACCCGTTTCGATAGGTTATTCCCATTCGCTTTCAAGATGAGCCGTTTGGTAGCGGAACGGCTTCCCGTTCCGTGACGGAGCCGAAGCGGCTCCGCTACGAAATCACTCTCACCTTGAAAGCGAGGTGGAACTAAACACCCATAACCCGCCCCCTCACAACTCCACGCACACGCCCTGCGTCGTGCTGCGCAGGAGAAGCTGGCCGTCGCTGATGGCCGGGCTCGCCCAGACCTTGCCGCCGATGATCTTCGTGCGCGCGACTTCCCGGTAAGCGGCCGGAGTGGGCTCGAAGACCACGACCTCGCCGAAGTCCGTCGTCGCGACGAACCGGTTGCCCGCCATGATCACCTGGCCCGGGCCGAAGCCGGGCTGGTCCCACTGAATCTTGCCCGTGCGGATGTCGAGGCACTTGATCGCGTTCTTCGCGAAGTCGCGGTGGCCGTAGTGCCCGTAAAGATACCCGTCATGCACCACCGCCGTGCTCCAGTGCGCCGCGGTGTCGTTGCCGGGGCTGCGCCAGAGCTCGGCCACGTCCCAGGTGTCGCCCGTGCGCTTCACCTGACAGGCCGCGCCGCCCACCCCGTAGGCGGCGGCGCAGTTCACGATGTCGTTCCACACCACGGGCGAGGCTGCCGTCGAGGTGCGATAGGGAAAGGGATAATGCCACAGCTCGCGCCCGTCGGCCGGATCGCGGGAGACGATGCCGCGCTCGGTCATGAAGAGCGCCTGCTCCTGGCCGTGAATCGTCGCCACGATCGGCGTCGCATGCGTCGCGCGATCCGTGCCGCTCTTCCACAGCACCTCGCCGTTGTCGGCGCGAAACGCCAGATACGCCTGATCGCTGCCGCCGCCGGCGACGAGCACGCGATCGCCGATCACCAGCGGCGAGGCGGCATTCGACCACGTGATCTCCTTGCCGCCAAACTCGCCGATCAGATCGCGTTGCCACACGACTTTGCCCGTGCCGCTCTCGAGCGCATAGAGATCGAAGTGCGCGCCGAAAACAAAGACGCGATCCTTCGCAAACACCGGCGTGGAGCGCGGACCGTCGCCGCCGTCGTTGCCCGGCGCTCCGCGCTCGCCGCCGCTCCGATAGCCCGTCGCGCCCAGCGGCGTCTGCCAGAGCGTCTTCCCCGTTTTGCGATCGAGCGCGATCACCGTCTCCTTGCCCTCGACCGGCACGAGGGTGAACACTTTTCCTCCGCCCGTGACGAACGAGCTGAACCCACCGCCCGCCGGTATCGTCCAGATATTCTTCGGGCCCGCTGCGCCCCATTTCGCCGCGATGGTCTCGCTGGTTTTGCGATTCCCCTTTGGCCCCATGATGCCGGGCCAGTCGCCCGCGTGAGCGACCGAAGCGGCGGAAAGCGCCGCCACCAGGGCGAGGAATCCTGTCGGAGTATCGGTTTTCATCCGGGCAGTTTACTTTTTGATGCAGTAAAGGTGCGTGCCCGTGCGCAGGATGATCTCGCTGTCGACGAAGGCCGCGGTCGACAACGTGTAGCCGCCCTCGAGCGCGTTCTTCGCAATCAGCCGGAATTTCGGGCCGGCTTCGACCACCGCGGTCTCGGCCGACTCGCTCGTGAGGTAGAGTTTGCCGTCGGCCAGAATCGGCGAACTGCTCGTGCGGCCGATGCCGGTCTGCTCCGGCCCGTAGATTTTCTCGCCGGTCTTGGCGTTCACGCAGGTGAAAGCGCCCTGATCGTCCGCCATGTAGAGCCGCTCGCCATCGCTCACCACCGTCGGCACATCGGGCGAACCCCGGTCCGTCCATGACCACGCCAGATGGCTCTTCGTGATGTCGCCCGTGCCGCCCGCCCGGTAGGCGAGAAACGGCTTCACCCGCGTCGGCGCGTAAATCATGCCGTCGCGCACCAGCGGCGACGAGATCACGCGATACGTTTTCGAATTTTCCGGATTCAATCCGCCGCCGCGCCAGATCTCCTTGCCCGTCTCCGGGTCGTGGCCGGTGACGTAGCCACCGCCTGACACCACGATCTGCTTCTTGCCCGCCACCGTCACGAAGGTCGGCGTCGAATACGAGTCGGGTGACTCATGCTCCGCGTCGGTGGGGCGCTCCACTTTCCACAGGGGTTTGCCGTCGGCGGCATTCAAGGCGAACACGAAAGACGGCTCGTGCTTCGGCAACTCGCGCCGCACCGTGCCCTGTAGGACCTGGAAAAACAGCTTGCCGTCGAGCAGGAGCGGCGAGGAGCCGTAACCAAACTGCACCCCGAGCGGGCCGTAGTGTTTCGGCATCTCGAATTTCCACTTCTCGTTTCCGTTGAGATCGAAGCAGGCGACCATGCCGTTGCCGGACACGACCCACACGTGCTTGCCGTCGCTTACCGGCGTGGGCGACGACATGTTCTGCTTCATCTTAATCTCGTTTCCCTGGTCGTATTGTTTCCGCCAGAGCTCTTCGCCGGTGGCGCGCGAGAGGCAGAGCAGCAGGATCTCCTGGCCGCCGGGGCCGCTCATCGCGAGTCCGCGGCTGGCACCGGGGCGCTTCTTCGCCTTGGGGTCGCCCGCTTTCGGCTCGGGCTCGGCCTGGGGTTTAACGTCCTCCCTCGAAGGCGTGTTCAGGAAAATCTTGTCGCCCCACACCATCGGCGACGAGCCGCTCCACGCCGGCATCTCTTTTTTCCATTTGATATTCTGGGTGGGGCTCCACGTTTCCGGCAGGTTCTTCACCGTGGTCGTGGTGCCGTCGCCGTTCGGACCGCGCCAGCCGGGCCAGTTGGCCGCGAGCAGCGGCGACACGAGCAGGCCAAACGCGAGGAGGTGGGGAAGCTTCAATGAGGATCTCATGCGGAAAAACTGCGCGACACGTTGATGTTTGGGACCAAGGGCGAAACGTAGTGGGGAGCAACCGCCGCGCCATGCAGCGGAAAGGACAGACGTTTGAGGGGCCCAAGCGATGCTGCCAACCCTCCATTTTTATAGGGTGCTGCGTCCGGTGTGCCCGTCGCCTGGTCGAAGCCCAGCACGCGCTCCTGCTGCACCGGCGCGTTCACCCGATCCGTCAGGTAATTCCCGATCGCTTTCAGGATGAGCTGATGCGCAGCGGAACGGCTTTCCGCTCCGTGACGGAACCGAAGCGGCTCCGCTACGAAATTTGGCTTAGCTTGAAAGCAAATTGGAATAAACGCGCCCCACCGCCACGGGTGCAACTGAAAGTGAAGTCACTTGCCCAACCGATGACGGCGACAACGGGGCTGCACGAGGGGCTGCACGAGGTGCGTGACGTGCTGCGATTTCGAACGTCATACTGCGGCGATGCGTTGTTTTGGCCTCACCCCTGATCAGGTGCTCGCGCGCGAGCCCACGCCGGAGGTCGCTCGTTTTGCGTCCCTCCCCGTTTCAATCCTCTACGGCACGCTAAGCTTTACGGCGGTGAGCACGCTCGCCTACTCGCTCTGGGCGGGAGGCTGGATTCGCCCAGCGTCCGTGCTCTACCCGAGCATCGCTGCCGTTTATCTCGCATTGGGCGGCTTCGCGCTGAGTGGGTTGGTCAAGGGCGCCGGCACAGCGACGCGATTCGCCCTCTTGTTCGCCGCCGCTTTCGCGCTCTACGCGGTGCTCTGGTGCACGTTTTGGTTCGGGTTGCGCGGAAAATATTTCGCTGACCTCTGGGGTGCCGCGGTCGGACTGGCGCCACTCACCTGGCTCATGCTGCGCGCCTTTGGCCAGGAGCGCGGATTTCTCCGCTTGTTTGTCGTCATCCTTTTGCTCCACAGCGCCGGCTACTATCTCGGCGACTACTTGCACGATGCGATCCGCGACGCCCATGGTCGTCGCACCGCCACCGGCAGGCTGATGTGGGGGCTGGCCCACGGGCTTGGGTTTGGCGCCGGCATTGGTTTCTTGCTCTATTATTGCCAGGCGCCGATCAAGTCGCGGCTCGCATCTGTCGGACGCGCCTGACCGAACTACGCTTGCTCATGCCCACCCCAACCGCTCCCGAATCCTATGACGCGATCCTCATTGGCGGCGGCCCGTCCGGCTCGTGCGCCGGCGCCATCCTCGGCGAATACGGCCACCGCGTGCTCATTATCGAGCGCGAGAAATTCCCCCGCTACCATATTGGCGAGTCGCTCATCCCCTTCACGTTCCAGCCGCTCGAGCGCATCGGGATGATCCCGAAGATGAAGGCCTCGCATTTTCAGAAGAAATTCAGCGTCACCTTCGTGCAGCCCAACGGAAAGCGCTCGATTCCGTTCTATTTCTTCACCCGCTACGACAAGGAGACCGTCGCGCAGACCTGGCAGGTGCTGCGCTCGGAATTCGACCAGATGCTCCTCGACAACGCGCGGGAGAAAGGCGCCGAGGTCCGCGAGGAAACCACCGTCAACCGCCTGCTGATGGAGGGCGACGCGGTCGTCGGCGTCGAGGTCACCGACAAATCCGGCCGCACCTACGAGATTCGCGCGAAGATCACGCTCGATTGCTCGGGCAAGGAAGCGTTCACCTCGAATCGCAACGGCTGGCGGATGCGCGATCCGTATCTCAACAAGATCGCTGTCTGGACCTACTACAAGGATTCGAAGCGCGGCGAAGGCGTCGACGAAGGGGATACGACCGTCGCTTACGTCCCCGACAAGGGCTGGTTCTGGCACATCCCGCAGGCGCACATGATGACGAGCGTCGGCATCGTCGCCGAGGGCAAGTATCTCACACGCGGTGGCGTGAAGGATCCGAAGGAAATCTTCCACCGCGAAGTCGAAGAGAATCTCTGGATCAAGGACCGGCTCTCCGTCGGCACCTGCACGGGCGAGTATTTTCTCATCAGTGAATACTCCCGCCACTCGCGCTACTGCGCGTCGCCCGGCCTGGTGCTCGTCGGCGATGCGTTCGCGTTTCTCGATCCCGTCTTCAGCAGCGGCGTGATGCTCGCGCTGAAGAGCGGGCATCTCGTCGGCGAGACCGTTCACACCGGACTCGTCGAAGGCGATCTCTCGCCCACGCGCTTCGCCGCGTATGGCGCCACGATCCGCCAGGGCGTCGAAAACATGCGCAAGCTGGTCTACGCGTTCTACGATCCGAAGTTCTCGTTCCGCGAAGTCATCGCGAAATATCCCGACGCCGCCGGCGAAATCACCGACTGTCTCTCGGGCGATGTGAACAAGGACTTCACGCAGCTCTGGAACCGGGTCCGCGAATTCGTCCCGCTCCCCGACGACCTGCCTTACGGCGAGCCGCTCGAAGCGAAGCACGCCGCGCCCGCGAAATGAGGAAGGGGCGATTGTCCGATCGCACAACAAGGACGGTTAATCCCAGCCCGGATATTTCATGCTCCACTCGCGAGCGGCCCTACACGGTGTGCTCGGATCAAGTCTACCGATTCAACCGTTTTGGCTATCCGGGCTGAGTGCAAAACCCCAAGCGGTTTTGCTTTTAGCCCGCATAGGACGCACGCTCACGCACGCTCACCGCCTGTCCGCCGACAAACGCCGGAAAAAGGACGCAGAAAGCATGAAATAGGCGGGCTAGACGGCTTTCAAGGTGAGACTGATTTCGTAGCGGAGCCGCTTCGGCTCCCATCCGGAACGGGAAGCCGTTCCACTGCAATTCGGCTCATCTTGAAAGCAAATTGGCATAAGGATAACCGCCCCTACCCTTTCGCCCGGATATCGTAGCACCGCACCGTATCCTGATAGCGGAGATACAGCCGTCCGTCCAAAATTACCGGATGCGCCCAGGCGTCGCGATCGCGGGCCGTCGCCAGCCGGAACCGCCCAACGGTCTCGAACTTTGTCGCGGTCGGCTCGAGCAGCAGCATCCAACCGTCCTCGCACAACGCATAAAGCCGCCGATCCGCGTGCACCGCGGCGCCCTTGATCATCTCAGGCGCCTGGTAGAGCACCGCCCCCGTCGCCGCGTCGAGTGCCGCCCAGCCGCCGCGCCGGGGATAATACGATCCGAAGAGCCGCCCGTCGGCATAGACCACGCCGCCCTGCGCCGTGTCGAGGCTCGTGGTCCAGCCATCCTCCACCCCCACCTTTGCACCGGCCGCCGACGGCGCCACCAATCGCAGCCACGCCCCCGGCGGTCCGAACGGCGCCGTCATGAACACGCCGTCGCCCACCAGCACCGGCGCCATCGCGAGCACGGAATACGACGTCGGTCGCGGCCGCGTCCACTGCAACCCGCCCGTCTCTGCATCGACACAAAACTGCTGCCGCGCCGAGGCGCCGATAATCAGCCGCCGGCCGGCGAAGCGCACGAAGATCGGCGGCGTGTAGCCGGCCGTCTCCGCGGGCTCGCTCGCCCCTTTCTCAAAAATCGGTTCCGTGCGCCACCGCACCTCGCCGCTCTCGCGATCCAGCGCGACCATCAACGCCTCGCGCCCGCCCGCCGTCACATACACGGCCTGCTCGTCGACGAGCAGGCACTCGCTCAGGCCCCAGGTGATGTTTTCACCGCGGAAACGCTCGAGCACATTCACCGCCCAAAGCTCCTTCCCCGTCGCCGCGTCGAGGCACACCACGCGCCCGTGCGCATTTTCATGATACACGCGGCCCGCGCGCACCGCCACCGACGCCCGCGCGCCCTGGTATTGATTCAGCCACGCCGCGCCATTCTGCGTCCGCCACAACGGTTTCCCTGCGAGATCGTAGGCGAGGACGAAGTTATCCGCGTCGAAATCCCCCGTCACAAAAATCCGTCCGCCCGCGATGATCGGTGACGAAAATCCCTTGCCCGCTCCGGTAGCCGACCACACCTCCTTCGGCCCGCCCTCCGGCCACGCCTGGAGCAATCCGCGCTCCGGGCTGACGCCATCGCGCCGCGGCCCGCGAAATTGCGGCCACCCCGGCTCTGCCGATGCGATCAGCTCCGCCCTCGCCCGCCCCTCCGCCATTTCACCGATGGGTGCGCAGACCAGCACCAGCGCCAGCGCCACTCCCCACCGCCCCGTCTTACCCGTTCTGAATTCGGACATCGGCATTCGGCATTCGGCAATTCCCTCATTTCCCCACACACCACAAAAACTCCTGCCGCGGCTCACCCTTTTTCGCGGCCCGCAGGAAGATCCTGCCACCCGCGATCGCCGGCGAGGCCAGCGCTTCGTCACCCAGCTTGTTTTGCGCAAGGAGAGTGAATTTTTGCGGCGTGGCCTCATAGACCGCCGTCACGCCGGCGAGGCTGGTCGCGTAAATGCGGCTGCCCAGCATCACGGGCGAAGCGAAGAAATCCTTGTCCACCTTCTCGCGCCACAGCTCGTCGCCGGTATCGGACTTCCAGCACACCGCCACGCCGTTATCGAGCATCGCGTAGAGATGGCCCTCGCGCACCAGCATGGAGGGCACATAGACACGCTGGTGGTGTTGCCAAACGACACGTCCGGAACCGTCGGCATCGATCGCCGTGAGGTGATTGCGCGGATAACCGCCCGTGACAAATACGCGCTGACCATCCGTCAACGCGGTTGTCACCGTCTCCTCCGTCGATCCCTCGATCTCCCACAGTTTCTTGCCCGTCATCGGATCGTAGCTGGCCACGAGATTGCAGCCTGCCACCACCGCCTGCATCCGGCCCGCCGCAGTGAACACTGCCGGCGACGAATAGTTCGCGATCTTCGGGCGCTCTTGTTCCCAGACGACGCGACCGGTCTTGCGATCGAGACCCGCGACTTTTCCGCCGCCGCGGTGATCGGCCGTCACGAGGACGAGCGACTCGTGCACGACCGGCGAGGAACCGAAGCCCTGGTGCAACACGAAGTCATCGACGCGCTGCTGCCACACAATCTTGCCGGAGGTATCGAGCGCGGTCGTGTGGACCGCCTTGTCGTTGAGGAAATTGATGTAGAGCCGCTCGCCATCCCAGGTGACGGACGACGACGCGAGCGACGCCTGCCGATGCCCGCCTTTGTCGAAATTCCCGCGATGCACCACGGTTGCCCAGAGCGGCTTGCCGGTTGCACGGTCGAAGCAAAGCACCAGTTGCTCCTCGGTCGCCGTATCGGCCGTCGCGAGGTAAACGCGATCGCCCACGACGGTCGGCGAGCCATGCCCCCGCCCACGCACCGGCGCGCGCCAGACGACGTTCTCCGTCTCGCTCCACTTCACCGGTGCATCCTGTCCCGCGGCGGCATGGCCATCGCGCGTCGGCCCGCGCCAGCCCGGCCAGTCGGCCGCGGCGCCGGAGTGCGCCGCGCTCACCGACGTTGCACCGAAGAGGACAATCCAGGACAGCAGGCAGGCGTTTTTCATGGGGCGCACGGAAGCTCCGTCGATTCTCTCGTGTGGGCAAGCGCAACGCGCGCCTGCGCGAATTTCCCGACGCGCCTTGACCGCCCCAAAGCGCGACGCTGTGCTCCTCGCCTCGTGACGGCCGCTTTCCGTCGCCCGATCCCATGAACATTTCCCTGCGCCGCGCCTCGCTGGTTTTCTGCCTGACCGCGCTTTCGTCGGCCCCGCTCACCGCCCAGGAATGGACGCGCTTTCGCGGCCCGAATGGCACCGGCATCAGCCCGGCCAAGGGTATCCCCGTCACTTGGACGGAGGCGGATTTCCGCTGGCGCGTGCCGATTCCCGGCGACGGCCATTCGCAGCCCGTGATCTGGGGCGACCGGATATTCCAGACGAGTTCGCTGCAGGCGGGCAAGGAGCGCGCTCTCTTTTGCCTGCAGAAAAGTGACGGCAAGGAACTGTGGTCCCAAAAATATCCCCTCCCCACGCACCGCCCCGGCAACCGGAATTCCGGCTACGCGAACAGCTCGCCGGTCGTTGACGCCGAGCGCGTGATCGCGTGCTTCGTTTCCAGCGATCACTTCTGGGTGCGCGCGTTCGACCACGCCGGGAAGGAAATCTGGAGCCGCGATCTCGGGACGTTCGCGTCGCAACACGGCCACGGCGCCTCGCCGATGATTTTCGAAAAAACGGTCATCGTGACGAACGACCAGGACGGCGAGAGCTTCATCATCGCGCTCGATCTCGCGACCGGCGCACCGGTATGGAAGGCGCCACGACGCGCCGAGCGTGGTGGCACCGCTTACGCCACACCCGTCCTGCATACCGGCGCGGGCGGCAAACTCGAACTCCTCCTCACCGGCCAGGCGCACGGCCTCTCGAGCATCGATCCACGCACCGGCGCGCCCAACTGGGAAGCGCCGATCTTCGACAAGCGCATGGTCGCCTCCGCTGTCGTCGCCGGCGACGTGGTGATCGGCAGCTGCGGCCAGGGTGGCGGCATGGGCAACTATCTCACCGCGGTGAAGCTCGGCGGCAAAGGCGACGTGAGCAAGACCCACGCCGCCTACACCCTGCGCACCGGCACGCCCTATGTGCCGACGCCCCTCTATCTCGACGGCCGGCTCTATTTGATCAGCGACACCGGCATCGCGAGTGCGATCGATGCTGCGACCGGCCGCGTGATCTGGACCGAACGGCTGCGCGCGGAGTTCTTCGGCTCGCCCGTGTTGATCGACGGAAAAATTTACGTGCCCAGCACGAAGGGCGAAATGATCGTGCTGGCCATCGGCGACGCGTTCCAACAACTCGCCCGCAATCCGATCGGCGAAGGCACGCACAGCACGCCCTGCGTCGACGGAGACCGCCTCTACCTGAAAACCTTTACCCACCTGGTCTGCGTGGGCGGCAAATGAAGCGAAATCACTCAGCACCGGATGCGACGCCCTTTCGTTGTTCCGCCTTCAGGCGGAATCCGAAAAACCTGCCGCCTGAAGGCGGAACTCCGACGGAGAATGCTTCCCGCCTTCTGCGCCGCCTCGCTGCTACCATGCTCCTGCTTGCACCCGCCACCGCCGCCGACTGGCCCATGCTCGGCGGCCGCCCGGATCGGAACATGGTCTCCCCGGAGAAAGGCCTCCCCACCGCGTGGGAAGGCGGGCCGAAAAAACCGAAAAAGAACATCAAATGGGTCGCGCCGCTCGGCCGCGTCACCTTCGGCAACCCGGTGATCAGCGGCGGCCGCGTCTTCATCGGCACCGACCACGACACACCCGATCCCACGCAGCAGCGCGGCGTGCTGAAGTGTTTCTCGGAAAAGGACGGCGCGCTCCTCTGGCAGGCCACGCACGACAAGCTGCGCAACCCCGGCGAGGACGATGGCACCATCGGCATCTGCTCCACGCCGTGCGTCGCCGGCGACCGTGTTTATTACGTGAGCAACCGCGGCGAGCTCGTGGCCCGCGCCGTCGCCGACGGCAAGGAGGCGTGGCTGCTGGATATGCGAGCCACGCTGGGCATCTCGCCCAACCAGGCATCCGCCTCCTCGCCGCTCGTCGTCGGCGATCTCGTGTTTGTCGTCACGGGCAACGGCACCGACTACAAGACCGGCAAGATCAAGAATCCGACCGCGCCCAGCTTCATCGCCGTCGACCGCCACACCGGGAAGATCGCCTGGCAGGACAGCTCGCCCGGCAACAAGATCATCAGCGGCCAGTGGGGCTCGCCTGGATACGGCGTCGTCGCCGGCCAGCCGCAGGTCGCCTTCCCCGGCGGCGACGGCTGGCTCTACAGTTTCGAGCCGCTGACCGGCAAACTGCTCTGGAAATTCAACGCCAAGGCGCACGAAAAGCCGTCCGACTCCGGCGAGCCCGCGACGATCTTCAATCTCCTCGGCGCTCCGGTCTTCGTCGGCGACCGCGTGCTCTTCGCCATCGGTGAACCGGAAGCCGGCACCGGACCCGGCGCGCTGCGTTGCATCGATGCGACAAAACGGGGCGACGTCACCCCGACCGCCGAACTCTGGCGGCTCGGCGGCGAAGAGTTCAGTGACAGCATCTCGACCGTCGCCGTGCACGACGGTCTGGTCTACGCTGTCGACACGCCCGGTTTCCTGAGCTGCATCGACGCGGCCACCGGCAAGCGGCTCTGGGTCGACGATCTCAAATCGAACACCTGGGGCTCGCCACTGGTCGCCGACGACAAGGTTTACGTGCAGACGGCCGAAGGCATGGTCGGTGTTTTCGCCGCCGGCCGCGAAAAGAAGCTCCTCGCGAAAAACGAAACGCTCCCCGATCTCGCCCACGGCACGCCCACCGCCGCCAACGGCGTGCTCTACCTCACCGGCCAGAAACAACTCTTCGCGATCGCCGTGGAGAAATGAACGCGCTTCCCGCCTGTGGCAGGGCCCGTCCTCCGGGCGGGCCGGTTCGTAGCGGAGCCGCTTCCGGCTCCGTCGGAACGGGAAGCCGTTCCGCTACTGGAAATCAGCCCGCCCGGAGGTCGGGCCCGACCGCCGCACTGCAGTGCGCACTGATCTTCTTCGCCCTGCCCGCCGCCCCTGCTCACGCCGCCGGGCCGCCACCCCACTCCAGCCTCGTCATCGTGATCGACGGCCTGCGCCCCGACTACATCACCCGCGAGATCATGCCCCATCTCCTTGCGCTCGGCGAGAGCGGCGTGATCGCCGATGCGCATCACGCCGTTTTTCCGACCGTCACCCGCGTCAACTCCTCGTCCCTCGCCACCGGCACTTATCCGCGCGCGCACGGGCTGCTCAACAACACCATCTACCTGCCTGCTGTCTCGTCCGCCGCGATCGATACCGGCGATGCGACCGCCCTGCAGGCGGCCGACACCGCGACCGGCGGCCAACTGCTCACCGCGCCGACGCTCGCCGAACTTTTTGCCCGCGCGGACAAGAAGGTCTTCACCGCCGGTTCGGGCACGAGCGGTTCCGCATTGCTGCTCAACCATCGGCCCACCGCCACGTCGCCCCTGTTCGCCGCCCGCAATTTCATCCGACCGGAATCGCTGCGCGCCCGCGCCGAGGCCATCCTCGGCCCCTCGCCCGCCACAGCCTACCCGAGCCGCGCCGCCAATCGCTGGACGATCGACGCCTACCTCGAGATCGCGCTCAAGGAATTTCACCCCGACGTCACGCTGATGTGGCTCACCGATCCCGACGGCACGGCCCACAAGCACGGCATCGGCGCCCCGCCCACCCTCGAAGCGCTGCGGCACATCGACGAGGAACTCGGCCGGCTGCTCGCCACCCTCGAGCAACGCGGACTGCGGGAGCGCGTGAATATTTTCATCACCGCCGACCACGGCTTTTCGACGCACGGCGGCCCCTTCAACCTCGCCGCGCTGCTCATCGCCCGCGGCCTGATCGACGGCGTGAAGATCATCGGCGGCAGCCAGCTCTACGTGCAGAAGGGCGGCGACGAAAAAATCCGCCGCATCGTGCGCGCGCTGCAGGAGATTGAGTGGGTGGGCGCCCTCTTCACCCGCGCCGCCGCGCCCGGCAGCGCCGACGGCTTTGTGCCCGGCACCTTGTCGTTCGACGCGATCCACTATCAACACGCGCGCACCGCCGACATCCTCGTCGACGCGAACTGGTCCAACGCCACCAACGCCCACGGCTACGCGGGCCACACCACCTCGGGTGGAGTCGCGGGCCACGGCACGTCGAGCCCGTTCGACATCAACATCCGCCTCACCGCTTCGGGCCCGGCCTTCAAGCGCGCCCTGCGCAGCGGCGTGCCCACCGGCAACATCGATCTCGCCGTGACGCTGTGTCACCTGCACGGCGTCACGCCGGCGCCGACGATGCTCGGTCGCGTAGTGCGCGAGCTATTACGCGACGGCCCGGCGCCCGCAACGGTTCGCGTCGAACGCACGACCCATCGCGTGGCGACCGAGACCACCCACGGCCGCTACGAACTCGCACTCCACCGCTCGCGCGTCGGGCCGACCGACTACCTCGACTTCACGCAGACCAGGCGCTGAGCCGCGCGCGCCCGCCACTTCACCCCCACCCCCATGACCCTCGATCAAGTGATGTCCGAACTCGCGGCCAAAGGCAGCGAATCCTACAAGCGAACCATGTTCCGCCACGGCGCGAAGGAGCCGTTTTTCGGCGTGAAGATCGGCGACATGAAACCGATCCATAAAAAAATCAAAGGCGACCAAAAGCTCGCCCTCGCCCTCTACGCCACCGGCAACGGCGACGCCCAATATCTCGCCGGCATGGTGGCCGATGGAAAAAAGATGACGCCCGCCCAGATCCAGAAATGGGTGGAGACCGCCCGTTGGGGCATGATCTCCGGCAACGCCGTGCCGTGGGTGGTCGCGGAACACCCCGAGGGCATGGCGATCGCGCTCAAATGGATCGACTCACCGCAGACGAGCATCGCCGACGCCGGGTGGAAAACCTTGTGCGGGTTCGTCGCCACTCTGCCCGACGAGCAATTGCCCGTGAAACAACTCTCCGCGCTGCTCGATCGCGTGGTCAAAACCATGCCGTCCGCCGCCGGCGACATTCGCTATGCCATGAACAGTTTTGTCATCTCGTGCGGCACCTACGTCGCGGCGCTCGGCGACAAGGCCATCGCCACCGCCCGCAAGCTCGGCCGCGTCGAAGTCGATAGGGGCGACACCGACTGCAAGGTCCCCGACGCCGAGAGTTACATCATCAAATCCCGCCGTGGCGCCGCCGTGGCCCCCAAGCGCAAGACGATGCGTTGCTAGTGATCCGCCACTCGCCTCGAAGCCCCATGAGGCGCGCGCTTGCTCCGGGATCAAATCCGGGTGCTATTGCGCAAAATCGACGCGCGGCCTTCGCTGCCTCGTCGCGTCCCCACCCGTTCCTATGACTCGATTTCTCGCCACTCTGCTCACGGGCGCAGGCCTGTGGGCTGCCACGCTCGCCGCGGCTGCCCCGGCCGCACCCGCCACGCCGCGCACCAACGTCCTCTTCATCATCTCCGATGATCTGACCGCCACCGCGTTGTCCTGTTATGGCAATACCGTTGTGCAGACGCCGAACATCGACGCGCTGGCCGCCCGCGGCACCCGTTTCACGCGCGCGTATTGCCAGGGCACCTACTGTGGCCCGTCGCGCGCATCGTTCCTGTCCGGCTACTATCCCCACGCCCTCGGCGTGCTCGGCTACCCCAGCCCGCGACCCCAAATCGGCAATCGGCCCACCTGGCCGCAGCATTTCAAGAACGCCGGCTATTACGCCGCGCGCGTCAGCAAGATTTTTCACATGGGCGTGCCCGGCGGCATCGAGGAGGGCGGCGATACCCGGAAGAGCAACCACTTCGACGGCGCCGACGATCCCGCCTCGTGGACGGAAAAATTCAACAGTCCCGGCCCCGAATGGAAGGCCGCCGGCCAGGGCGAAACCCTCGAGGGCAACCCCGACGGCAGGCGACCGGTCGTCGGCGGCAACACCTTCGTGGTCGTCGAAGCCGACGGCGACGATCTCGCCCATTCCGACGGCCGGACCGCGGCCAAAGCCGCCAGCCTCATCGCCGCGCACAAGGACCAGCCCTTCTTTCTCGCCGTCGGCTTCGTGCGCCCACACGTGCCCTTCGTCGCGCCGAAAAAATATTTCGAGCCGTTTCTCCCCTACGACAAGCTCACGCTGCCGGAAAAAATTCCCGGCGACTGGGACGACACGCCCAAAGCCGGCATCAACTACAAGACGAGCGTGAACATGAAAATGGATGTGCGCCGGCAGAAGAAGGCACTGGGCGGCTACTACGCCAGCGTCGCCTACATGGATGCGCAGGTCGGCAAGGTCATGGCCGCGCTGCGCGCCGCCCGGCTCGACGACCGGACGATCGTCATCTTCACCAGCGACCACGGGTATCACCTCGGCGAGCACGATTTCTGGGCGAAGGTCAGCCTGCGGGAGGAATCCGCCGCCGTGCCGCTGATCATCAGCGTGCCCGGGAAAAAACCCGCGGTCTGCCACTCCCTGACCGAGCTCCTCGATCTTTATCCGACGGTGTCACGTTTGTGCGGGCTGGAGTTGCCCCGCGGTATCCAAGGCAAGGATATCTCCAGGATGCTCGACGACCCGGGGCATGCGGTGCGGGACACCGCGTTCAGCGTCGCCCCGTCGAGCCAGGGCTTCCTGCTCCGCGAGGACAAGTGGGCATTCATGCAGTATCGCGAGGATGGCACCGGCGGCCACGAACTCTTCGACATGGAGCAGGACCCGAAGCAATACACGAACCTCGCGCTCGTGCCGGAACACCGCGCGACCCTCGAGGCGTTCAAGGCCAAGCTCGCCGCCAAGCTGCGCGAAGTCCGCACCAGCGATCTCGCCCGCAACTAGTATTGCCGGGATGTTTCTCGGAAAAAAATCGGCCAACTACTCTGTCATTCCCGGATGACAGGTTCCTCGGCGAGGCGGGGAGTTTTCGGGTTTGAGCCGAACAGAATCATCCCACGAGCCAGGGCTGGAGCCCTAGCCCGCATTTTTCACACTCAAACTGATTCTGGCCCACGTCTCACCTCGAAGATTTCACCTCTCCGGCGCGCGTTTCGAGTTCATGCGGGCTAGCCCGGATATTTCATGCTCTATTCGCCAGCGACCCTCCACGGTGTGC
>Ga0163144_10006085_pt1 | contig 26697 bp, 21 predicted proteins | sample OliLak19BULKMAT1_FD_123175 | JGI IMG/M metagenome (GOLD analysis project Ga0163144, IMG submission 123175) | Freshwater microbial mat bacterial communities from Lake Vanda, McMurdo Dry Valleys, Antarctica - Oligotrophic Lake LV.19.BULKMAT1 | ecosystem: Environmental > Aquatic > Freshwater >...
CTTCTGCAAGCCGGTAAAGATCGAGGGCGTCGCCGACAAGGATCTGCCGCAAGCCACGGTGGAATCGCTGGGATCCGCCGGGCCGCGCTATTTCCTGTCCTACAAGCAGACCAACTTCGAAAAAGGCAAGCCGGTCGTCCTGTCGTGCCTGGAAGAACGCTGCAGCAAGCTCGATGCGACCGTTGGCGACGCGCACACGCTTGGCACGTTTCAGGTCAAGCAGGGCGATCGCACAGTGACGCGCACCGCGCTGCTGCGCCAGGTCGAAGCGCGCAACGGCCGCGCCCAACTCCTGTGGTGTGCCGACAGCGGTTGCTCGGAGCTGCCGCTGACGCGTGATGCCGAACTCTACCTGTCCTACATGGATAACGGGCGCAGCGAGGGGCGCAGCGTGGCGTGGCTGCGCGACAAGTCCGGCGCGGTGTTCTCCTGCGCCCAACCCGAGGAGGGCGTCAGCGACCAGTTGACCTGCGAGAAGAGCAAGCTGGTCCTGTCCGATTTCCCGGCCGCGGCGGCGGCTCCGGCGGCGGCGGCGCCTGTCGCGTCGGATGCCGACCGGGTTGCCCTCGCCTCGTCCATCGACCGCGCCATCGTGGCCGGCGACTTTGCTAACGCCGACCGCCTGCTAGCTGACGCAACCCGGCGCTATGCCGGCAACGCGGCCTGGCCGCCGCTGCAACAGAAGCTCGCCAAGGCCCGCGCCGATCGCGATGCGCAGTTGCGTTTGGCGGAAGCGCGGCGGCTGATTGCCGAGGCGCGACGCTTCGCCCAGGTCGGCGATTTCCCGCATGCCGAAGCGATGCTGCAGGATGCCGACAAGCAGGTTCCGGGCTTCGCCGAGACCGCCAAGGCACGCAGCGAAATCGCGGCAATGCGCACCGCGCGCGACCAGCGCTATCGCGAGCGCTATCAATACTATGCGGCCATCGACCAGGCCTTTGCGGCCGAGCGACTCTGGGATGTCGAACGCCTGCTGGCCGAGTATGCCCAGCGCTTCAATCAGGATGACGAATACCGCAGCCGCGCCGGCCGCCTGGCGCAGGTGCGGGCGGACGCGACCTGGCAGGCGCGCATCAATCAGGCGAGCGCCTTCATCGCCACGGCGCGACAGGCCACGGATCGTGGCGACTTCGCGGAGGCTGAGCGCCAGCTCGTGTTGGCCGATCGCGCCGCGCCCGGTTTTCCGGAGATCAACCAGGCGCGGGCCGATCTCAGCCGTCGTCGCATTGCCGCCGAACAGCAGCAGGACGGCATCCGCCTGATCCTGGCGGTGATCGACGCGGCGTTCCAGCGCAAGCAATACGACGAGGCAGAGCGCGCCATCGAGGATGGACGCCGCCGCTATGGCGCCTACGACGGCTGGACCGATCTACAGCGCCGGAGCGCCAGCGCCCGACAGGGCAACGACCGGCAGGCCAACGAATTGCGCACCCAGAACGCCCGCGCGCTCGAACTGGTGACGGCCGCCCGACGCTCCACGACGCAAGGTGATTTCGCCGCGGCTGATCGTTCGCTGACCCAGGCCCAGGCGATCTCCGCCACCATGCCCGAGATCGCCATCGCCCGTGCGGAACTCGAGCGCGCCAAGGCCGATCGCGCCCGCCAAGACGCCGAGATCCGCGCCATGGCAGCCTCAGCCGATGCGGCGCTGGCCCGCAAACAATATGCCGATGCCGAGCGGCTGATCGCCGATGGCAAGAAGGCCTACCCTTCCTACGCCGGTTGGGCCGACCTTTCGCGCCGTCTGGCCGAGGCCCGCCAGGCAACACCGGCTCTGAAAGGCAATGCGCCGATGCCGGCTCAAGCGACCGCGACCACGCCGCCACCTGCGGCCGCTACGCCAGCCCCGGCCCCTGCGACGGTGGCGGCGCCGCCGGTCGCTCCCCAACTGGCGCAACTCATCGCGATTGCCCGCGACGCCATCAAGCGCTCGGACTACGTCACGGCAGAAAAGGCAGTGACTGACGCCGAGAAGCTCGACGCCAAGGCCGCGTCCGTCGTCGAGGCCCGCGCCGAGCTGAAGGTTGCCCAGGACAAATCAAAGGCGGCGCCCGTTGCTCCCGCTGCTCCCGCGCCGCCTGCTCCGCCCGCCCCCGCCGCTACGCCCGTTGCGCCTGCTCCCGCTGCACCACCGGCGCAGCCGCCCGCCAACCGCAACTAGACGACCTTGGCCTCGCGCATTTCCGCGACTTCGGCCGGCGAGTAGCCGGCTTCGCCCAGCACCTCGTCGGTGTGTTCGCCCAGCGTCGCCGGCGAGCGTTCGACCGAGCCGCCGCCGTGTTCGAGACGGAAGCCCGAGCCCACTACCCTGATCGGGCCATGCGGCGTGTCGACGGATTGCAGCACGGTGCGGTGCTGGAAGAGGTCGAGCTGGACGGTCTCGGGAATGCTCAGCACCTGGCCGGCCGGGATATCCGACTTGGTAAAGCGCGCCGACCAGGTCGTGGACGTCTCCCGCTTGAGCGCTTCCTCGATGATCTCGTGCAAGGCCGTGTTGTTCTCGATGCGAGTCGGCCAGTCGGCGAACCTGGGATCGGCGAGCGCATCGGCGCGCCCCACTTCCTTCATCAGGCGCTGGAACTGCGGATCGGTCATGACGGCAAGCACGATCCAGCCATCTTTGGTCTTGAAGAGATTGCCCGTGGGCTTGCGCGTCACCGACAGGTTGGCGGACTGGCCGTGCACGCGGCCGGTCACCAGATGTTCGGTGAATTGCTGGGCGAGATAGCCCATCACCGCGTCGATCATGGCGACATCCACGAGCTGGCCCTTGCCGGTGTGGGTGCGCTGGAACAGCGCCGAGGCGACGCCCAGCGCCGCCGTCGCCCCCGACATCACGTCGGCGCCGGCGAAGCCTACGCGCGTCGGCCCATTGTTCTCGAAGCCGGTGATCGACATCAGCCCGGACATCGCCTGGATCATGCCGTCGAAGGCCGCCGTCTTGGCCTGCGGGCCGACCTGGCCGAAGCCCGACACCGCGCAATAAATCAGCTTCGGATTGAGGACGCGCAACGTCTCGTAGCCGATGCCGAGATTGGTCATGACGCCGGGGCGAAAATTCTCGATCACCACGTCGGCCTTGGCGGCCAGCCGTTTGATGGCCTCGATCGCCTTGGGCTTCTTGAGATCGAGCGTGATCGAGCGCTTGCCGGCGTTGACGGCGATCCAGGGTGCCGCGAGCCCGCGCTTCTCCCAGTCGTTGGCGCGGTTGCCGTAGCGCATGTCGTCGCCATCACGCGACTCGACCTTGATGACGTCGGCACCCAGTAGTGCCAGCTGGTACGAGGCATAGGGCCCCGCCAGAACGCGCGTGAAATCGAGGACTTTGACACCGGCAAAAGGCTTACTCATTTGTCTCTTTCTGTCGTCCTGAGCGCAGCGAAGGACCTTACGCCAACCCCACAGACCTTGTCTGATCGTTCCGCGAGATCCTTCGCTGCGCTCAGGATGACAGGGCTTCGCTCCAGGGCGGGGATTACCCCGCCCGCGATGACAAAGTGTGCGCGGGACCGCCCTAGGCGACGCCCGCCTGCTTGCGTTGGCTGAGTGCGACCTGTTTCACCTTGTCGAACTCGGCACGCCGCTTGGCGACCTCTTCCGGCGGCATGCGGGCGATATTGTTGTAGTCGTTCTTCCAGTCGCCATCCTCGGTCCAGCGCAGCGGCGACTGCACCGTGGTGCGCGGTCCGATGGCGCTCTCGAAGACCTTCAGTGCCAGATCGAGGGTGAAGCGCTGGGTGTCGGGTTCGTGCGGCTTGCCGCAGGAATTGCCGAGCGGGAAGTCGCTGAACAGGAAGCGCGGCACACCGGAATATTCGACGATGTCCTTCGCCGCCCCCATCACGACTGTCGGGATGCCGTTCCGTTCGAGATATCGGGCGACCAGACTCACGGTCTGGTGGCAGACGGGTCAAGTAGGCACCAGCAGCGCAGCATCGACCTGATCCTGCCGGCAACGCGCCAGAATTTCCGGTGCATCGGTCTCCAGAGTCACGCGCTGGCTGCGGTTGGTCGGCGCGCCATGGAACCGCGGCGCCAGATTGAAGCGGCCCTCGGCCGCAAACTCGCGCATCAGCGGCAACGGGAACCAGGTGTTGCTGTCCTTGGCCGTGGTGTGCTTGCGATCGTAGCCGATGTGGGAGATGCGGGTGTCGTGATCGACCGCAGTGTCACCCGAAAAGACCGCGTAGAACTTGGCGCCCGCATTGTAGAGGGCACCAGGTCCCTGATCGCCCTTGTCGGGCTGATAAGGTGCCGCCGTGGTGATCAGCGCCAGGGTGCTGTCCTTCAGCGGCTTCTTCAGCGGCTGGAAGGGGGCATCCACATAGTGCGCCCAGCGGTAGGGGTTGTCGTAACCCAGCGCGAGGTAGTACTCGCGCGTGCGGCGCATGTATTCGAGGGGAACGTCGAAATCCGGCGCGAAATTCATGGTGTCGGTCATGGCCGAAGCGTGGAACTCCGGGACTGCGAAGTCAAACCGGGAGGCCGGGTGACAAGGCGATGAGTGCCCCTTAATTTCGCACTCAAGAAATCGGGAGGAATCACAATGCGTCATCCGACACGCCGTGCCGCACTGGGCGCCGTGGCAGCCTTTGCCGTCGCTCCCAAGGCGTCGGCGCAAGCCTTCCCCACGAAGCCGATGCGCTTCCTGGTCCCCTATCCGGTCGGCGGCATCGTCGACATCGTGACCCGCGCGCTGGCCGACCCGATGCAGGCCGACCTCGGCCAGCCGGTCGTGGTCGACCCCAAGCCCGGGGGCAATTCCACACTGGCGACCGCGATGATCCCGCAGGCCCCGGCCGACGGCTACACTTGGGTGATGTCGACCATTTCCCATGTTGTGGTGCCACATCTTCAGCCGGTGCCCTACGACGCGCTGGCCGACTTCCAGCCGGTGGCGTTGGTCGCGATCGCGACGTCGGTGGCGACGGTCAATGCCGAGGTGCCGGTCAAGACCCTGAAGGAATTGGTCGAGTATGGCCGGGCCAATCCCGGCAAGCTCAACTACCTCAACCCGGGCAATGGATCCTCGATCCATCTGTCGGCCGAGCTGCTCAAATACCAGTACAAGTTCGACATGACCTCGGTGCCCTATCGCGGCATTCCGCCGGGACTGCCCGACCTCCTGGAGGGCCGCCTGCAGGTCGGCCTGCTGCCGGGACCGCTCGCCCTCCAGCACGTCCAGTCGGGCAAGCTGCGGGCGCTCGCCGTCCTGGCCGGCCAGCGCCTGCCGACCCTGCCCGACGTGCCCACCTTCGCCGAGGCCGGGTTTGCCGATGCCCAGGTGATGAGCTGGTACACGATCGCCGTCCGCGCGGGCACGCCTGGCGCCATCGTCGAGCGCCTGCACGGCTCGGCCATGAAGGCCCTCCAGAGCGCCGAAACCCGCGACCGGCTGACCAGGGCGGGCTGCGAAGTCCCGGCGCCGCGATCGCCGGCCGACGTGCTCGCGATGTGGAAGGCCGACTACGCGCGCTACGGCAAGCTGGTGAAGGATGCCGGCATCAAGGGTGAAAGCTGAACCGGCGAAAGCTGACAGGCGTGTAACCCTGCAGCCATAGTGCGGCCCAACTCCTGCACGCTATATAGGGTGCAGAACAGGCTGGCTTGGGGAGCGCATCGGATGGCGATCGGACGGCGCAGCATATTGGCGGGCGGGACGGCCTTGTGGGTCGGATCGGGGATCGGCGGGCCGGCGATCCTGCGAGCGCAGACCGCCCCCAAAGTGAACGTGAGCCATGGCTTTGCCATGCACGGCACGCCGAAATATGCCGCCGACGCAGGCCCGCCCGACTATCTCAATGCCAACGCGCCCAAGGGTGGCAGCGTCCGGCTGGGCGCACGCGGGACCTTCGATTCCCTTCACCCCTTCATCGTCAAAAGCGTCCCCGCCGCCGGCATCACACAGATCTGGGACACGCTCTGCTGGAATTCACGGGATGAGGCCTCGACCGAGTACGGGCTGATCGCCGAGACGATCGAGTGGCCGGAAGACCGATCCTGGGTCGCCTTCACGCTCCGGCCGCAGGCGCGCTGGCATGACGGCAGCCCGATCACCGTCGAGGACGTGATCTTCTCCCTCGATATCCTGAAGACCAAGGGCACGCCGCTCTACGGGCTCTACTATCACGACGTGGTCAAGGCCGAGAAAACGGGCGACCGCAAGGTGCTGTTCTCCTTCCGTGACAATACCAACAAGGAGCTGCCCCTGATCCTGGGCCAGCTCCCGATCCTGCCCTCCAAGTGGTGGGCAAGCCGCGACTTCGAGAAAGTCTCGCTCGAAGTGCCCATGGGCAGCGGCGCCTACAAGGTCGACACATTCGATGTCGGGCGCGCCATCGCCTACCGCCGGGTCGACGACTGGTGGGCGAAGGACCTCTGGATGAACAAGGGCCGCAGCAACTTCGACGTCATCCGCTACGAATACTATCGCGACGTCACGGTGCAATTCGAAGCCTTCAAGGGCGGCGACCTCGATATCCGCCAGGAGAACATCGCGCGCAACTGGGCGACGGCCTACGACATTCCCGCGGTGCGCGACGGCCGCATCCAGCGCGCCGAGATTCCCCACGAACTGCCGACCGGCATGCAGTGCTTCGCCTTCAACACCCGCCGCGACTATTTCAAGGACAAGCGCGCGCGCGAAGCAATCGCCACGATGTTCGACTTCGCCTGGTCCAACAAGAATCTGTTCTACGGAATGTACAAGCGGAACATCTCGTTCTTCGGCAACTCGGAGCTCGCCTCGTCGGGCCTGCCGACGCCGGCCGAACTGAAATATCTCGAGCCGTTGCGTGGCAAGATTCCCGAGGAGGTCTTCACCAAGGAGTTCAAGCTCCCGGAGTCGGACGGCACGGGCAACGTGCGCGATCTGGCACGGCGTTCGCTCGCCCTCCTCAAGGAAGCGGGCTGGGAGGTCAAGGACGGCAAGATGACGGAAACGAAGACGGGCAAGAAACTCGCCTTCGAGATGCTGCTGAGCGACGCCAGCTTCGAGCGCGTCACGCTGCCCTACAAGCAGAACCTCGAGCGCATCGGCGTCGACATCAACGTGCGCACGGTCGACACCGCGCAGTTCAAGCGCCGCGTCGACGAGTTCGATTTCGACATGATCGTGGAGAGCTTCGGCCAGTCGCTGTCGCCCGGCAACGAGCAGCGCGACTTCTGGGGTTCCAAGGCGGCGGAGACCAACGGCGGCCGCAACACGCTCGGCATCAAGGACGCCGCGATCGACGCGCTGATCGAGACACTGATCGCGGCACCCGACCGCGAAAGCCTGGTCAATGTCACGCGCGCGCTCGACCGCGTCCTGCTGTGGAGCCATTTCGTGGTGCCGAACTGGCACAGCAATACCGCCTTCGTGGCCTACTGGAACCGCTTCGGTCGTCCGGCCAAGTCCGCCCGCTACGCGCCCGTGGCCTTCGATACCTGGTGGATCGACGAGGCCAAGGATCGGGCCCTGCAACGCGAGAGGAAGTAGGCGGCGGCCGCCCCATGCTCGCCTACATCCTGCGCCGTCTGATGCTGGTGATACCGACCCTGTTCGGCATCATGGTGATCAACTTCTTCATCGTTCAGGCAGCCCCCGGCGGGCCGGTCGAGCAGATGATCTCCCAGATCCAGGGCACGGCCATCGGCGCCACCGAGCGATTCTCCGGTTCCGCCTCGGGCGGCGAGATCGCACAGGGCGGACAGGTCAGCACCAGCGGCGACGCCGGCGCCTATCGCGGCGCGCGCGGCCTGCCGCGCGAACTCATCCAGCGCATCGAGAAGATGTACGGGTTCGACAAGCCGGCCTACGAGCGCTTCGGTTTGATGCTGAAGAGCTACATCACGTTCGATTTCGGCGAGAGCTTCTTCCGCAACAGGCGCGTCGTCGACCTCATCATCGAGAAGATGCCGGTCTCCATCTCGCTCGGCCTCTGGACGACGCTGCTGGTCTACTTCGTCTCGATCCCGCTCGGCATCGCCAAGGCGGTCCGGGACGGATCACAGTTCGATCTGTCGACGTCCACCATACTCATCGTGCTGCACGCGATCCCGGGGTTCCTGTTCGCGCTGCTCCTCGTCGTGCTGTTCGCCGGCGGCAGCTACTTCAAATGGTTTCCGTTGCGCGGGCTTGTATCCGACGACTGGAGTACGCTCGACCTGGCCAGCAAGGCGCTCGACTATGCCTGGCATATGGCACTGCCGATCGGCGCCATGGTGATCGGCGGCTTCACCACGCTCACCTTTCTCACCAAAAACTCCTTCCTCGAGGAAATCCACAAGCAGTACGTGCTGACGGCACGCGCCAAGGGCCTGACCGAGCGCCGCGTTCTGTACGGCCATGTCTTCCGCAACGCCATGCTGATCGTGGTCGCCGGCTTTCCGGCGGCCTTCATCGGCGTTCTGTTCACGGGATCGCTGCTGATCGAGGTGATCTTCACGCTGGATGGGCTCGGCCTGCTCGGCTTCGAGGCGGCGCTGAACCGCGACTACCCGATCATGTTCGGCACGCTCTACTTCTTCGGCCTGATCGGCCTCATCATGGGCATCCTGGGCGACGTCATGTACACCGTGGTCGATCCCCGGATCGATTTCGAGTCGCGCTCCTGATGACCCCGCTCAACAGGCGGCGCCTCGCCATCTTCCGGTCGAGCCGGCGCGGCATGATCTCGCTGGCCGTGTTCGGCCTGTTGTTCTTCGTGTCGCTGTTTGCCGAGCTGTTGGCCAACAATAGACCGATCCTGATCCGCTACGACGGCGCCTTCTATTCGCCGATGCTGCGGGATTATCCCGAGACGACGTTCGGCGGCGATTTTCCGACCAACGCGGTCTACACCGACCATGAGCTGCAGACGCTGATCCACGAGAAGGGCGGCTGGATCCTGTGGCCACCCATTCCCTACAGCTACGACACGGTCCTCAAGGGCGACGGCCGCAAGGCATTGCTGCCGCCGTCCTGGGAGCATCTCCTCGGCACCGACGATCAGGCACGGGACGTGCTGGCCCGCCTGATCTACGGATTCCGGATTTCCGTCCTGTTCGGCTTCGCGCTCACCCTCCTCAGCGCCGTGATCGGCATCATCGCCGGCGCGGTCCAGGGCTATTTCGGCGGCATGGTCGACCTGATGATGCAGCGCTTCCTGGAAATCTGGTCGAGCATGCCGACCCTCTACCTCCTGATCATCCTGGCGAGCTTCATCCAGCCCGGTTTCTGGGTCCTGCTCGGCATCATGCTGCTGTTCAGCTGGATGTCGCTGGTCGGCCTCGTGCGGGCGGAGTTCCTGCGTGGGCGCAATTTCGACTATGTCCGCGCCGCCCGGGCGCTGGGCATGCTGGACGTGCGCATCATGTTCCGGCACATCCTGCCCAACGCCATGACCGCGAGCCTGACCTTCCTGCCCTTCATCCTGGCCGGCTCCGTCACAACCCTGACGTCGCTCGACTTCCTGGGTTTCGGCCTTCCGGTCGGCTCGCCGTCGCTGGGCGAACTGCTGCTGCAGGGCAAGAACAACCTCAACGCGCCCTGGCTGGCCTTCACCGGCTTCTTCATCATTGCGCTCATGCTGTCGCTGCTGGTGTTCATCGGCGAGGCCGTGCGCGATGCCTTCAATCCGCGCAGGGTGCCGACATGAGCGACGACACCCTGCTCCAGGTCCAGAACCTGTCGGTGACGTTCGGCACCGGCGACAACGCCGTCCGGGCGGTGAAAGGCGTCAGTTTCGACGTCCGCCGCGGCGAGACCGTGGCGCTGGTCGGTGAATCAGGATCCGGCAAGTCGGTGACGGCGCTGTCGATCCTGCAACTGTTGCCCTATCCGGTGGCCAGCCATCCCACGGGCAGCATCCGCTTCCAGGGCCGAGAGCTGGTCGGCGCCACGACGCGCGAATTGCTGAACGTGCGCGGCAATCGCGTGTCGATGATCTTCCAGGAGCCGATGACCTCGCTCAACCCGCTGCACACGATCGAGCGGCAGGTGAACGAGGTGCTGGTCCTGCACAAGGGCCTTTCAAAGGACGCCGCGCGAAAACGTACGCTCGAACTGCTGGAGCAGGTCGGCATCCCCGAGGCCGTCAAGCGGCTCGATGCCTATCCGCATCAGCTCTCGGGCGGACAGCGCCAGCGCGTGATGATCGCCATGGCGCTCGCCAACGAGCCCGACCTGCTGATCGCCGACGAGCCGACCACGGCGCTCGACGTCACGATCCAGGCGCAGATCCTGAAGCTGCTGAAGACCCTGCAGAAGCGCTACGGCATGGCGCTGCTGTTCATCACCCACGATCTCGGCATCGTGCGAAAGATGGCCGACCGGGTCTGCGTGATGACCAAGGGCCGGATCGTCGAGCAGGGACCGGTCGCCCAGGTCTTCGACAATCCGCAGCACAGCTACACCCAGCATCTCCTGTCGGCCGAGCCCAAGGGCCGGCCGGTGGTCGCCGATCCCGCAGCGCCGGAGATCCTGCGCCTGGACGACATCAAGGTGCACTTCCCGATCCGGCGCGGCGTGCTGCGCCGCACGGTCGGGCATGTGAAGGCGGTCGACGGGGTCAGCCTCGCCCTGCGCGAAGGACACACGATTGGTCTGGTGGGCGAATCCGGCTCGGGCAAGACCACGCTGGGTCTTGCCCTGCTGCGGCTCGAGAAGAGCCAGGGCGGCATTCGGTTCGACGGGCAGGATTTGCAGACCCTAGGCGCGCGCGAGCTGCGGTCGCTGCGCCGGCAGATGCAGATCGTCTTTCAGGACCCTTTCAGCTCGCTCAGCCCGCGCATGTCGGTGGGCGAGATCGTGGGCGAAGGGCTGGAAGTCCACAAGATCGGCAGCCCGGCCGAGCGCAGCCAGGCAATCGACCAGGCCTTGCGCGAAGTCGGCCTCGATGTCGCCTCGCGTGAGCGCTATCCGCACGAATTCTCGGGCGGACAGCGCCAGCGCATCGCGATCGCCCGCGCCCTGGTGCTGAAGCCGCGTTTCATCGTGCTCGATGAGCCGACATCGGCGCTCGACATGAGCGTACAGGCCCAGATCGTCGACCTGCTGCGCGACCTGCAGGGCCGCCACAGGCTGGCATATCTTTTCATAAGCCATGATCTAAAGGTCGTGCGGGCGCTGGCCGACGAGGTCATCGTGCTGCGCCACGGCAAGGTCGTCGAGCGTGGGCCGGCTCAGCAGGTCTTCGAGGCACCCCAGACGCCTTATACCCAGGCGTTGATCGCGGCGGCATTCAACCTCGAAGCCATCGGCGCCGACAGCCAGGCAGTCGCCATCTGACGTTCTGGTATGCGGCAGTGATGTGGACTTGCCTGCAGAATCCAGCGACGCTGCGAAAAAGATGAAGTGGGAAGGAGTCCCAAGATGACCGGATTCCGTCGCTGCCTGTCGGCCGTCGCCATCGCCTTCGTGGCCACAACGTCAGCCGTCGCACAGCCTGTCACGATGACGCTCGGCACGGCGTCGGTCGGCGGTACCTACCTTGTCTACGGCGGCGTCATTGCCGATCTCCTCACCGACAAGGCCGGCATCCAGGTTACGCCGCGCCAGACTCAAGGCCCAAACCAGAACGTGATCCTGGTCGATGAGAAGAAGATGGAACTCGGCATGACGACCATGGGCGTGGCGCTGCAAGCGGTGCAGGGCTCGGCTGCGTGGACCAAGGGAAAGAAGTACGAGAACATTCGGGCGCTGTTTCCGATGTACGACACACCGTTGCAGTGCGTGGCGCTCAAGAAATCGGGGATCGCGGGCTTCCGGCAACTCGACGGCAAGACTGTCGGCACCGGCCCGAAAGCCGGCACGCCCGGAACCTATTTTCCCCTGATCTTCGACGCGTTGGGCATGAAGACGATGGTTCGCAATGGCCAGGGGGCCGACATGGGCCACCAGCTCGACGATGGCATCATCGATGCCTTCTGCTTCGGGGCCGGCATGCCGATCCCGATCTTCAGCCAGCTCGCCAACGAGAAGGACGTCGTTTTCTTCACCTGGACCGATGCCGACATCGCCACGATCCGCAGCAAGATCATGGAGTTCTCCCCGTCGCTGATCCCGAAGGGGACCTATCGGAACCAGACGGCCGACCAGAAGACCGTCGGCCTCTACAATTTCGCTTTTGCCCACAAGGATCTGTCCGACAGCGCCGCCTACACGATCACCAAGACCGTGCTCGAAAACAATGCACGATTGGTCAAGGGTCACCCCGCCGCCAAGGAAACAATCGCGGCCAATGCCACCCGAAATTCATTCCTGCCCTTTCATCCCGGCGCGGTGCGCTATTACATGGAAAAGGGCGTCAAGCTCGACCCGGCGACGCTGGTAAAGTAGGCGGCAGGCTTGCAGTCCAAGTGCACTCCCCATATGAGTCGATAGGTAAGGTGCCCGCCGCGTGAGCGCGCCCAACCATCAGGGAGGAATAATCGCATGGAATACCTGCGCCGAGGCCTGATTTCCGTTGCCATCGCCGTTACGGCGACGGCCGCCCTCGCACAACCGAAGACCATGACATTGGGAACCGCCTCTGTGGGCGGCACCTACTTCGTCTATGGCGGCGTGGTCGCCAAAATCCTCACGGACAAGACAGGTATCCAGGTCTCGACCCAGCAGACGCAGGGTCCGAACCAGAACGTCATTCTGGTTGAGGATAATAAGATCGAACTTGGCATGACCACGATGGGAGTCGCCCTGCAGGCTTGGACGGGGACGGGTGAGTGGACCAAGGGGAAGAAGTACGCGAACATCCGGGCGCTGTTTCCGATGTACGACACGCCGATGCAGTGCGTGGCGCTCAAGAAGTCCGGCATCACCAGCTTCAAGCAACTCGACGGCAAGACCGTTGGCGTCGGACCGAAAGCCGGTACGCCAGGCACCTATCTGCCGCTGTTCTTTGACACACTTGGTCTCAAGGCGACCATCCGCAACGGCCAGGGCGCCGACATGGGCAGCCAGCTCGGCGACGGCATTCTCGAGGCGTTTTGCTTCGGTGCCGGCCTGCCGATCCCGATCTTCTCGCAGCTCGACGCCGAGAAAGAGGTCGTCTTCTTCACCTGGACCGATGCCGAGCGGGACGCGATCCGCAAGAAGATGCCGGAATTCTCCGAGGCGGTGATCCCCAAGGGCACCTACAAGACACAGACCGCCGACCAGAAGACTCTGGGCCTCTATAATTTCGGCATCGCCAACAAGGACATGTCCGACGACGTCGCCTACCTGGTCACCAAGACCATCCTGGAGAACAACGCGGCGATGGTTCAGGGCCATGCCGCGGCTTCGGAAACCATCGCGGCCAACGCCAACCGCAACGCCTTCCTGCCGTTCCATCCCGGCGCGGTCCGCTACTACAAGGAAAAAGGCATCGCGCTCAATCCCGCGACCCTGCCCAAGTAAACGGCACGATCAGTCGAACGCCCGCTCCCTTCCGAGCGGGCGTTTTGCTATTCAGGAGGCGGGAAGCACGCCAGCGGTCGGTTGGAACGGCAGACCGCAGCGGCACAGGGGAACGATCAATGGCAGCGGCCAACAGCCAGGCAACAACAGCCGACGCGAACGATGTCGGCCGGGTCGACGTCGAGGACCTCGAGTATTCCGGCGGCCGGCGCGAGCAGCGACCCTGGGAACAGAAGCTGTTCTTCTGGCTGTGTGCCGGCTTCTCTGCCTTCCACCTCTGGGTGCTGGTCGGGCCCGTCGTGGTCAAGGAGATCGACACGGCCCTAGGGCTCGGACAGGTCTTTTACCGCGCGGTCGCGGCCAACATCGACCAGGAGCTGTTCCGCGCCATCCACCTGGCGTGGGGCGCCACCCTGGGCTTCGGTTTCTACAGCCTGGCCAAGGGCCGCGGCACCAAGGGCATCCCCTGGTACGACTGGCTGATGATGCTGGGGGCGCTCGCCTGCTCCGTCTACATGTGGCGCAACCTCGACGAGCTGCAGATGAGCCAGGGCGCGACTTACGACACGCCCGACCTCGTCTACAGCCTGGTCGGCCTCGTCGTGGTGTTCGAGTTCACCCGCCGCACGGCCGGCAACGCGCTCACGATCATTGCCGGCATCTTCATGCTCTACGCGATGATCGGGCACATATTTCCCGAAGGCTCGCCGCTCTATCACAACAAGTCGCTGCGCGACCTGTGGTTCGTCTTTCCCTACATCTACAGCAATCTCGGCGTCTTCGGCACGACGCTCGAGGTCTCGTCGAGCTTCATCATCATGTTCACGGTGTTCGCGGCCTTCCTCGGCCGCTCGAAGGCCGGCGACTACTTCAACGACCTGTCGGTCGCGCTGGTCGGCTGGGCGCGCGGCGGACCGGCCAAGGTGGCTGTCCTGTCCGGCATTATGTTCGGCTCGGTGAGCGGCTCCTCGGTCGCCAACGTCGTGGCATCGGGCGCGGTCACCATCCCGATGATGCGCCGTGTCGGCTACGACCGCAACACCGCCGGCGCGATCGAGGCCACGTCGTCGACCGGCGGCCAGATCACGCCGCCGGTGCTGGGCGCCGCCGCCTTCATCATGGCCGAGGTGACTGGCTTCAAGTACGCCGAGATCGCGGCGGCCGCTGTCATCCCCTGCCTGCTGTTCTACATCGCCTGCTACGCCCATTGCGACCTGCACGCCGCCAAGCACGGGCTGCGCGGCATCCCGCGCGCCGAGCTGCCGCGCCTGGGACCGCTGCTCGCGCGCCTCTACATGATGGCGCCCATCGCCGTGCTGATCTGGGCGTTCCTCACGGGCTATTCGGCCTTCCTCGCCGCCGCACTCGGCATGGTGCTGTGTGTCGTCGTGAGCTGGCTCAACGGCGTCCGATTGACGAGGAACGGCCTCGCCTGGCGGGGTGGCGACGACGTCATGGGCGGTCGCGCCATCATCGAGGCACTCGAGATGGGCGCCAAGGACTGCATTCAGCTCGTGGCCGTCTGCGCCGCCGCCGGCATCATCGTCGGCGTGATCGCACTCACCGGCGTCGGGGGCCGCTTCGCTCAGATCATGCAGGCGATCGCCGGCCAGAACCAGCTCATGGCGATGGTCTTCACCATGATCATCGTCACCATCCTCGGCATGGGCATGCCGACCACGGCGGCCTACGCCATCGCCGCCGCCGTGGTGGCGCCCGGCCTGCAGCAGATCGGCGTGCCGAAGCTCGTCGCCCACATGTTCATCTTCTACTTCGCCGTCCTGTCGGCGATCACGCCGCCGGTCGCGGTGGCGTCGTTTGCCGCCGCCGGCATGGCGCGCGGCGATCCGTGGAAGACGTCGTGGATCGCCGTGAAGATGGGGCTGGCCACCTTCCTGGTGCCCTTCATGTTCTTCTACAGCCCGGTACTGCTGGGTCAGGGCAGCTTCTGGGAGATCGCCCACGTCTTCACCAGCGCCGCCGTCGGTGTCTGGCTGCTGGCCTGTGCGACCGAAGGCTGGTTCACCGAGGCACTGTCGCCGGTGCCACGCGTGGTCTTGGCCGCGGCCGCGATCTGCCTTATCACGCCGGGCACGATCACCGACTTGGTCGGCATTGGCCTGGCGGCGGTCGCCTGGGCCCTGCAGCATTACCTGTTCCGGACACGCCATGCCTGAAGCCATTGCCTACATCAGCCGCGACACCGACGGCGTCCTCTGGAAGAAAGCTCTCGAAGCGGCCCTCGGGCCGATCGATTTCCGCACCCTCGACAATCTGGGCGACAAGGCCGGCATCGAAGTGGTGCTGGCCTGGAAGCCGCCAGCCGGGCTGATCGCCTCCTTTCCCAACGTGAAACTGATCGTCTCGCTGGGCATGGGCGTCGACCATCTGCTGGCCGACGACAAGTTGCCCGAGGGCGTGCCGATCGTGCGCATCATGGACGACGGGCTGGTGGGCCAGATGAGCGAGTACGCCCTCTACTGGGCGCTCCGCCACCATCGCGACATCGACAAGTATGCCGCCAGCCAGCGTGCGAAGCAGTGGAAGGTGGAGGACTTCGTCGACACCCTCCACCGCCGCATCGGCATCCTGGGTCTCGGCACGATCGGCCAGGACACGGCGAAGAAGTTTGCCGCCCTGGGCTTCCCGACGGCCGGCTGGAGCCGGACCAAGAAGTCGCTGCCCGGCATAGAAACGTTCCACGGTCCGGATGGCCTCGCCCGCGTGCTGGCGCAAAGCGACATCCTGGTCAACGTGCTGCCGCTCACGCGCGACACCAAGGGGCTGCTCGATGCCAAGCTCTTCGCGGCGCTGCCGAGGGGCGCCTATCTCATCAACATGGCGCGCGGCGGCCATGTCGTGGACGAGGCGCTGCTGGCCGCGCTGGACTCAGGACATTTGAGCGGCGCGGCGCTCGACGTTTTCAACCAGGAGCCGCTGCCTCAGGAGCATCGCTACTGGACACATCCCAAGGTCCAGGTGACGCCGCATGTCGCCGGCGCCACCAACCCGCGCACCGCCTCGCCCGGCGTGATCGAGAACATCAGGAACGTCCGCGCCGGCAAGCCGCTGATCAATACGGTGGACCCTAAGTCCGGCTACTGATCCGCTTTTCGATGGTGGCGAAGATGGCGCGCGCGGCCTGCGCCTCGCCGCCCTCGGGACGTCCCGGACGGCTGGAACCGTTCCAAGCACCCATGTCGAAATGCGCCCACGGCACGTCGTCGGGCACGAACGCCTGCAGGTAAAGCGCCGCCGTGATGGCGCCGCCGAGGCCGCCCGCCGACACGTTGTTGAGGTCGGCGACCCGGCTGTCGAGCAGGCGCTTGTACCCGGCAAACAACGGCATCCGCCACATTGGGTCCGTCACCGCCTGGCCCGCCGCCAGCAGCCCGTCGGCCAATTCATCGTTGTTGCAGAACAAGGCCGGCAGCTCGGTGCCGAGCGCCACCCGCGCCGCGCCCGTGAGCGTGGCGCAATCGATCATCATGGTAGGCTTTTCCGACGCGCCCTCGTGCAGCGCATCGCACAGGATCAACCGCCCCTCGGCGTCGGTGTTGCCGATCTCGACCGAGAGGCCCTTGCGCGTCGGCACCACGTCGAGTGGCCTAAAAGCGTTGCCCGAGACGCTGTTCTCTACCGCCGGGATCAACAGCCTGAGCCGCACCGGCAGTTTGGCCGCCATCACCATCGCGGCGACCGCCAGCACCGTGGCCGCGCCGCCCATGTCCTTCTTCATGTTGAGCATGCCGGTCGCCGGTTTTAGATCGAGGCCGCCGGTGTCGAAGCACACGCCCTTGCCCACGAGCGTGACCTTGGGATCGCTCTCCTTGCCCCACACCAGGTCGATCAGCCTGGGCGCCCGCGTGCTGGCGCGGCCCACCGCATGCACCATCGGATAATTCTGCTTCAGGAGATCGTCGCCCACGATCACCTTGATCCTGGCCTTGTGCGCCTTGGCCAACTCCTGCGCAGCGGCCGCGAGTTCGGCCGGTCCCATGTCCGACGACGGTGTGGTGATGAGATCGCGCGCCATAAAAATCGCCTCGATCATCGCCGTCGCCCGCGCTTTGTCGGCGCTCTCGGGCCAGACGAAGCGCGGCCCCTGCTTGGCCTTCTTCGAGCGGTAGCGTTCGAACTTCCAGGCGCCCAGTCCGATCGCCACCATCGCATCGGTCATCGACACCGCGCCCGACGGGAGCTTCCCGTCGAAGCGCCAGGTGCCCGCCGGAAGTCGCGTCGCGAGGCCACCGAAATCCCACAATGCCGGTGTGGCCGGAATGACCAGCACCGCACCCGACGCCTTGCCGTCACGTCCCGGCAGCACGACGACATCGCCGGCGCTGCCCGACACGCCGGTCGATTCGATCCAGCCGCGCCGCGCCGCGCTCTGCTCCTTCAGCCACAACCTCCACTTGGGTTGCGTGACAAACTGCACAGGAAGCGAAGAAGAAGAGCGGTCGACGAAGGGCAGCGACATGGCCATGCTCACCAATCTGTAATTCACTTGTTCGAGAGTGCCGGTCAAACTGCACGGCTGGCAAGGAGGGCGTATGGCGGATTTCACACTGGTGGTCGGCAACAAGAACTACTCGTCGTGGTCGATGCGGGGCGGCCTGATGGTCCGCATCGCCGGCATCGACGTCGAGGAGATCGTGATTCCGCTCGACCGGCCCGAGACGCAGGCCGCGATCCGCAAGCACTCGCCGTCGGGCCGGGTGCCGGTGCTGCTGCATCGTGGCCTCGCCATCTGGGAATCGCTGGCCATCGCGGAATACCTCAACGATCTCAAGCCCGAGGCGGGCTTCTGGCCGGCCGCCGTGGCCGCCCGTGCCCACGCGCGCTCGATCTCGACCGAGATGCACGCGGGTTTCATGGACCTGCGCAACAACATGCCGATGAACATCCGCGCCTCCTTCCCCGGCAAGGGCATGACCCCCGGCGTCCGCGCCGACATCGAGCGCGTCACCTCGATCTGGCGTGACTGCCGCAAGCGCTTCGCCGGCGCCGCGCCCAAGGACGACGGCTTCCTGTTCGGCAGCTTCGGCGCCGCCGATGCCATGTATGCGCCGGTGGTCACCCGCTTCCGCACCTACGGCGTGACGCTGGATGCCGATTCCGAAGCCTATGCCGCGGCCGTGCTGGCCCATCCGGCGACCAAGGAATGGATCGACGCGGCCAAGAACGAGCCGTGGCTGATCGACAGCTACGAACTCAAGTAGGCCGCGCGCCCTACTCCCGCACAATCGAGCTGGCCTCTAAGCCCGATTACCACCAGCGCGCCCGGGGTTGCATCGGCGGGCGCGTAGCTGATTTCAAAGCGGCGGCCGACGACTTGCAGGATCACCAGCCGGCCCTCCTTGTCCCGCAAGAAGCCCTTGGCGCGCAGCACGCCTGAGCCGGATGCCGTGAGGGCGCGGGCCAGCCGCTCGACATCGACGGCGCCGTCGGGCCTGAGGTCGACCGCCTCGTAGAGCACCGAGGCCGCAACGCCGCCCGGCGTGCGCAAGGTATTCGATGCGCGGTCGCCCCCACTGCGCAGCCCAAGCACCAGCTCGGCCGGCACGGCACAACGCTCCGCCGGAACCACGCGGCCGTTGGGAGCCTCGGCCTCCACCCACTGCACGGTCTCATCGCGCACCGCGTCGCTCACCAGGTCGCAGCGATTGAGAATCACCAAGTCGGCGGCGGCGAGCTGGCGGGTGATCGTGTCGCCGATATAGGCGTCGGCCGCTTGGCGGCGCACCGTCTCGGCATCGGCCAGCACGACGGTGCCGTCGAGCGCGTAATCCTGCAGCAGGCCGACGGCGCTTGCCACCATGCCCGGCAGCGCCACGCCCGAGGTTTCGATCAGCACGCGGTCGATGCCGGGTCGCCGCCGCGGCAGCTCGAGCAGCGCCTCCATGAGATCGCTGCCGTAGCTGCAGCAGATGCAGCCGCCGGAGATTTCGAGCGTGTCGCCGTCGCTGCCGACGATGAGGTCACGGTCGATCGGCAACGCGCCGAAATCGTTCACGAGGACGGCGAGGCGGAGCCCATCGGCGGCGCGCAGCAGATGATTGACCAGGGTCGTCTTGCCGGCGCCCAGGTAGCCGCCAATCACGGTGACGGCGACGCTCACACGTCTGCAGCGGCGAAGACTCGGCCGCCCTGCACCGTGCCCCAGATGCGCACGTCCTTCAGTCGCTCCGCGCCGATCTCCAGCGGATCGTCTTCCAGCACCGCGAAGTCGGCGCGCTTGCCCACCTCGATCGAACCGATCTCGCCGTCGAGCCTGAGCGTGTAGGCCGCGCCCAAGGTGATGGTGCGGAGCGCATCGGCGACGCCGATGCATTCCGTGGTGCCGAGCACCTTGCCCGATGCCGTGCGCCGGTTGACGGCAGCCCAGGCGGTGAACAGCGGCCCCAGCGGGGTCACTGGTGCATCGGAATGGATGGCCATCGGCACGCCCACGCTGAGTGCCGTCGCGCAGGCGTTCATGCGCATCGCCCGCTCCGGGCCCACCGTGGTCGCGTAGTGCTGGTCGCCCCAATAGAAGTGATGGTTGGGGAACAGGTTCACGCACGTGCCCAGCGCCTTCATGCGCCGGAACTGCGCGGCGTCGGCCAGCTGGCAATGCTGCAAGGTGAAGCGATGGTCGCGCGCCGGCTCGCCTTGCAGCGCCCCTTCGAGACAGTCGAGCGCCATCTCGCTCGCCTGGTCGCCGTTGGTGTGGCTGTGCACGAGCACGCCGGCTTCCAACGCCAGCCGATAGAGATCGCGGATCGCCTCGGGCGGCGTGTACCAGAGCCCGTTGGGCGCGCCGTTGTAGTAGCCCGGCCAGCGCAGCCGCGCGGAGAAACCCTGGATCGAGCCGTCGACGAACAGTTTTATCTGGCCGAGGCGCAGCATCGCCGTCGACTTTTCGCGCAAGGCCAGCACATGCTTGACCGCCTGCTGGGCGGTGATGCCCTGGAAGCGGCGGAACGGCATGATGCGCACGGGGAACGTGGCCTCGCCGGTGACGCGCACCATCATGGCGACGGCATCGTCGGGCAGCAGGTTGGCGAGATCGGTCGCCGTGGTCACGCCCTGGCGGACGCAGAGCCTCGCGAACTGGCGCAGGCCGGGCTCGTCGTTGGCCAGCACCTCGCGGTCGAAGCCGATGTGATTGCCCACCAAGGTCATCGCGTCGGGGCCCTTCAGCTCGCCGGTCGGCAAACCGTCCACACCCAGCGGCACGCCGGGATGATTGACGCCGGGGCGCAGCAAACCCGCCAGCTCGAGCGCCCGGCTGTTGACGTTGAAGATGTGGCCGCTCGCATGCATCACGCCGACGGCGCGCGTCGTGGAAACCTTGTCGAAGTCCTGCCGCGTGACCCGCCGCTCGCCGTAATAGATCGGATCGAGGCCCCAGCCCGACAGCGGCTCCCCCAGCGCATTGGGTGACGCGCCCATCTTGGCCTCGCCCTGGTGCAGCCGCGTCACGACCTCCTCGACCGAGGCGGCGCCCGGCCAGATCTTGCCGTCGGGATCCATACGGTCGAAGCGGCCGAGATAGTGGTAGCGCCACAGCGTGCCCTCGCTCACGTGGCAATGGCCCTCGACCAGGCCCGGCATCAGCACCTTGTCGGCAAAGCGCGTGTCGAGCGTGTGCGGGCCCCAGCCCGTCAGCTCATCGAGCGGCCCGACGCCCAGGATGCGCCCGTCGCGCACCGCGACGTGCGTGGCCTCGGGCCGGCTCGGATTCATGGTCAAGATGCGGCGGGCACTGAAGATCGACGTCGTCAAATGTCACCTGCATCTTTCATCGCCAGCGCCACGCAATCGCCGGGCCAGTCGGGCGAATTGGGGGGGCTCAGCCGTCTACCTTCGCCCCCGAGGCTTTGACGATCGGCGCCCAGACCTTGATCTCGCTCACGACGCGCTCGCCCAGCGTCTTGGGCGTCATCGGCCAGGCATCGGCGCCCAGCGCGGCGAGCTTCGCCTGCACGCCGGGATCCTCGATTGCCTTGGTGCCGGCCGCCGCCAGCCTCTCGACGATCGGGGCGGGCACGCCGGCCGGGCCGCCGAAGCCCATCCAGACCTCGACCACATAGCCCGGCACGAACTCGTCGATCGCCGGCACGTCGGGCGCGGCCTTGTTGCGGCTCTTGCTGGTGACGCCCAGCGCCCGGAGCTTGCCTGCCTGCACGTGCGGCCAGGCGCTCGGCATGTTGTCGAACATGATCTGGGTTGCGCCCGAGAGCAGGTCCTGCAGCGCCGGCGCGCTGCCCTTGTAGGGCACGTGCACCATGTCGGTGCCGGTCAGCTGCTTGAACATCTCGCCCGCGAGATGGATCGTCGTGCCCGAGCCCGACGAGGCCATGTTGTACTTGCCGGGATTGGCCTTCAGCAGCGCGATCAGCTCCGGCACCGTCTTCACGGGAAGGCTCGGATGCACCACCAGCATGTTGGGCCACACCGCCATGCCGGCCATCGGCGTGTAATCCTTCACCGAATCGTAGGGCAGTTTTTCATAGAGCGCCGGCGCCATGGTGAACATGGAGACCGTGACCAGGCCGATCGTGTAGCCGTCGGGTGCCGCCTTGGCGATGGCGTCGGTGCCGATGGTGCCGCCGCCGCCCGCCCTGTTGTCGATCATGACCTGCTGGCCCAGCAGCTCCGACATCTTCGCGGTGATGATGCGCGAGATATTGTCGGTGGCGCCGCCCGGCGTCCACGGCACGATGAATTTTATAGGCTTGTTCGGAAAAGCGTCCTGGGCGCGGGCAACGCCCGGCAACAGGAGAGCGGCGGACGCGCCCGCGAGCACGGCGCGGCGGCGGATGGATGTGTCGAACATGTTGTTTCCTCCGGACAGGGCTTCTTGATCTTGCCCGGACGCTAACAGCCGGGCCGCGCCGCGTCACGAGAGGCCATTCGCGGAGCGAACACCCTTCCACCTTTGTCGTCGGCGGAGCTAAACTCCGGCGCCGCCGCATTGGAGTGAGACGCAATGAAAGACAAGGTCGACGTCCTGATCATCGGTTCCGGGGCGTCGGGGGCCGCGGTGGCGTGGAGCCTCGCGGACACCAAGATGCGGATCCTCTGCCTGGAGCAGGGCGACTGGGTGAAGCCGACCGACTATCCCAGCAACGGCCGCGACTGGGAGGCGCGCCTCTTTAGCGACTTCGCCATCAACCCCAACCGCCGCGCCCGCGAGACCGACTATCCGATCAACGACGCCAACTCGCCCATCAAGGTCGTGAACTTCAACGGCGTCGGCGGCAGCACCATCATGTACACGGCGCACTATCCGCGCCTAAAACCCAGCGACTTCAAGGTGAAGACGCTGGACGGCGTGGCCGACGACTGGCCGATCGACTACGAGACACTCGAACCGTTCTTTGCCGAGAACGACCGCATGACCGGCGTCTCGGGACTGGCCGGCGATCCTGCCTATCCGCCCAAGCAGCCACCCATGCCGCCGATCCCGATGGGCAAGTCGGGCCAGGTGCTGGCCAAGGCCATGAACAAACTCGGCTGGCACTGGTGGCCCTCGGACACCTCCATCGCCACGGTCGACTATGACGGACGCGGCCGCTGCCTCAACCTCGGCCACTGCACGCCGGGCTGTGCTCAAGGAGCAAAAGCCAGCACCGACATCACCTACTGGCCGGCGGCACTGCGCGCCGGCGTCGAGCTGCGCACCCGCGCCCGCGTGCGCGAGATCACCGTCGACAGCAACGGCATGGCGACCGGCGTCATCTACTACGACGAGAAGGGCATAGAACATTTCCAGCCGGCCGAGATGGTGATCCTGGCCTGCAACGGCGTCGGCACGCCGCGCCTGATGCTGAATTCGCAGTCCGGCAAGTTCGCCAACGGCATCGCCAATACAAGCGGCCAGGTCGGCAAGAACCTGATGTTCCATCCTTATGCTTTCACCTACGGCTATGTCGACGAGCCGCTGGACGGCAATCACGGCCCGCCGCTCTGCCTGTGGAGCCACGAATTCTACGAAACCGACAAGGCGCGCGATTTCGTGCGCGGCTACATCTTCCAGTTCGGCCGCGGCACCGGCTCGATCGTCGAGGCGATCGGCAGCACTGCCAACGGCCGGCTGCCGTGGGGCGAGGACCATCACAAGGTCTATCGCGGCCTGCTCAACCGCCGCGTCTACCTCGCCGCCATCTGCGAGGATCTGCCGGAGGAGCACAACCGCGTGACGCTCGATCCGACGATCAAGGACAGCAACGGCATCCCCGCGCCGAAAATCGACTACACGGTGAGCGCCAACAGCCGCAGGATGATGGACCACGCGCACGCCCGCGCGACCGAGGTGCTGAAGGCCGCCGGCGCCCACACCATCGCCATCGACGACGTGCCCAACAGCGGCTGGCACCTTTTAGGCACCGCCCGTATGGGCACCGACCCCGACCGCTCGGTGGTGAACGAATGGGGCCGCTGCCACGACGTGAAGAACCTGTTCATCGTCGACGGCAGCATCTGGGTGACCAGCGGCGGCGTGAACCCGACCTCGACCATCCAGGCGCTGGCCCTCTACATCGCCGACGCCATCAAGCAGCGGCTTAGCGAAGGGACGCTCTTTGAATGAGTGTCATCGGAGCGCGCCACTCCAGTGGCGCTCATTTTCCTAATCATGATCGTAAAGACTGCGGGCCTTCGGCCCGCGTCATGACCATGAGCGCTACTGGAGTGGCGCGCTCCCAAGAACACCAAAATTGTCATCCCGAGGCCGAAGGCCGAGGGACCTTTACGGATCAGGAAAGGTCCCTCGCTGCGGTCCGCGCGGGGTCACCCCCGCGCTGGATGACAACGAGACCCCGTCGTCTCGAGCGGAGCGAAGCGAAGTCGAGAGACCTTCTCTCCACGATTAGCCCTGTGCGGATTGAAAAGAGGTCCCTCGGCTACGCTCGGGATGACGAGTAAGGATTAGATGAGATGACGTACCCCACCCTCACCGACGCCGAAGCCCGCGACCTGCGCGCGCTGGCGAGCCTCATGATCCCTGCCAGCGCCACCTACAAGGTGCCAGGCGCCGACGACGATCTGATCTTCGCCGACATCGTGAAGAACCTCGAACGCGACACCGAGGACACGCGCACCGCCCTCGCCCATCTGGCGAAGCTCGCCGGCGGCGCCTTTGCCGACCTGGCACCGGACCGCCGCCGCGACGTGGCGGCGACCTTCAAGAAGGAAGGCGGCGCGCCGCTGTTCGCGCTCAACCGCGTGGTGCTGCTCTGCTACTACCGCGACGACCGGGTGATGCGCTCGCTGGGCCAGGAACCGCGCTCGCCCTTCCCGAAGGGGCACGTCGTCGAACAGGGCGACTGGTCGCTGCTCGATCCGGTGAAGACACGCGCGCCGATGTGGCGGCGGGTGCCTTAGGAATACGGACTGTGGCTCTTACCCCTCCATCGGCGTAAGACGCCGCCACCTCCCTCGCTGACGGGGGAGGAGAAACGCACAGCCGAGGCGACGATGGCCGAACCCGACGACGACTATGTCTATGACGACGCCAGCGGCGAATGGATTCCCGCAGCGGAAGCGGCGGCGAAGAAGGCCGCTGCCGAGATCGTCAGCACGGGAGTCGTCCCGGGGATCGTCGAGGTGCGCGACTCGGTCGGCAATCTCCTCGCCGACGGCGACAGCGTCATCCTGACCAAGGACCTGAAGGTCAAGGGCGCCAACCAGACGCTGCAGCGGGGAACGGTCATCAAATCCATACGCTTGACCGGAGACGCCCAGGAGATCGACTGCCGCCACGAGAGCATCAAGGGCCTCGTTGTGCGCGCGGAGTTCGTGCGCAAGCGCTGAGGCGGCTTGATCCATATCAGGCCGGACCCGCCGCGGAGGGGCTAGGATCATCCCACGAGGGATTTTCCATGATGCGTCACTTCAGTCTCGCTCTGCTGGCCGCGGGCATCGCGACCCCGGCCTTTGCCCCCGCCTTCGCGCAGGACGTGGGCGGCGTCTCGTCGGCGACGCTGTCGCGCTGCGCCGGCCGGGTGGGGATCGACACCCGCCAGGCCGATGCGGCCTTCGGCATCATCGCGCTCGATGGCATGCCCTGGATCACGATCGAGCGGACCGAGGAGAGCGTCGGCACGCAGCCGATCTCGACCACCGTCACCGGCATCGGCGCGTACCGGCGGCGCAACGGCACCTCGGTGCCCTTCCGCTTCACCTGCGTGCTCGACGCTCAGGGCCAGGCGCTGATGTTCCATGCCAGCCCGCTGATGCGGCGCCTGGGCGACGTGCTGCCGCCGGCGATCACCATCGAGGGGACGGCAACCTACGCCGGGAAGACGGCGCTGCCGCGCGGCGTCGAGCTCCGCGTGCAGCTGCTCGATGTCGAAAAATCACCGGCCGAGATTCTCACCGAGCAGGTCGTGCGCAGCGGCTGGCAGGTGCCGATGCCCTTCACGCTGCGCCTGCCGAAGGAGACGTCGTTCGAGGGCCGCCGGCTCGCCATCGCCGCACGCCTGGTGCTGGCTCACCAGGTCCTGTTCGAACTCCGGGAGCCGCTGCCCGTCGTCGGCACCGATTTCCTGAAGCCGATCGAACTGGTGCTCGACAAGGCCCAAGTCACGAATCGGTAGGCGCCCAAGCGGTAAGCTCTTTTGTATCCCGGCCCGAACGAACACCGGGGCCTCGCGGCCCCGGTGTCGTCGCGACGAGAGCGGTCGCTAGCGGATGCCCCTAGCGGATAATCGTCGCCTTGATGGCGGTCTGCTGGCTCCACACGGTGGTGAGCATGTCGCCCGGCTGGATCGTGCGGAGCGCGGCCTTGCCGGCAGCCGTCACGACCGGCGGCAGCTGGATGACCTCGCCGCTGTCGGGCGAAGGCTTGTCGGGCTCGCCACCGGAGGCATTGATGAGGAAGATGGTGCCGCTCGCCACGTCGACCTTGGTGACCATGCCGTCCATGTTCCACAGGCGAATGCGCTCCTGGGCGCCGGGAATGCCCTCGAGCCGCGCGCCCTTGGCCATCATCGCCTTGCCGCGCGCGACGGTGTCGGGCGTCTTCTTGGCGATCAGGAAGTCCATGTAGTCGTACCAATGGACGTCGACGATCTGGCCGACCTTGAGCGACGCAAAGTTGGTGACGAGGTCGGCGGCCTTCATCTTCACCCGGCCGAGATCCTCCCAGATGATGGAGAAGCTGCGGACCGGCGCATGGATGATGTGGATGGTGCCGCGCTTGAAGTTCTGCAGGCTGTTCGGCACCACGAGATCGTCCTGGGCCAACGCCTGATGCGTCAGCACAGGCAGGGCGCCTGCCGTGAGCGCGGCGCCTCCCAGAAACTTCAATGCCGTGCGGCGATTCGTATGCAACATGGTAGCCCCCC
>Ga0163144_10006086_pt1 | contig 26696 bp, 22 predicted proteins | sample OliLak19BULKMAT1_FD_123175 | JGI IMG/M metagenome (GOLD analysis project Ga0163144, IMG submission 123175) | Freshwater microbial mat bacterial communities from Lake Vanda, McMurdo Dry Valleys, Antarctica - Oligotrophic Lake LV.19.BULKMAT1 | ecosystem: Environmental > Aquatic > Freshwater >...
GCAATCTTCAATGAACGAGACCGGTTTGGCGTCTCCTTTCATCGACATCATGATGTTGAGGCAGGCTTCGCGTACCTCCCACACCTTTTGCTGCGTAGCCGGATCGAAGATCGGCACGACAGCATCGGGCAAGCCGTGATCGGCCATCAGCTCGTCGAGACGATTGAGGTCGCGCCGAAGCGTCGCAGCATCGTCACCGGCAAACTCGACAATGAGCAGACAGTTCGGTTGTCCGCGCGTTATGCGATCGAGCGTCTGCCGAAACATCGCAATGTCCCGGCCGAGCGACAGAATGTTGTCGTCGACGAGCTCCACGGCAACGGGATCGAGGCCGACGATGTGCCGCGTCGTCTCCATCGCAGCACGAAAACTTGGAAACTGGCAGATGCCGACGACCCGGTGGGCAGGCAGCGGCGTGAGGCGGATGGTGATTGCGGTTGACAGCGCAAGTGTGCCCTCCGACCCCGTCAACAGGCGGGCGAGATTTGGCTGCGGCGAGGTCAACGCTTCGAGATCGTAGCCTGCAACGCGCCGCTGCACTTTTGCAATGCGCGCGGCGATCTCATCGCGCTCGGCGTCGGCTAGCGCGATCATCTGACGGGCAAGAGCCTCGGCGCGCTCGCCACCCGACACGGCGGATGGATCGGACGCCGCACCGAACGCGAACGGCGTGCCATCAGAAAACAGCGCATCGATTCGCGCGACGTTATCGGCGGTCATCCCGAAGCGGAGCGAACGGGCGCCGCTGGAATTGTTACCGACCATCCCGCCTAGCGTGCAGCGGCTAGCCGTCGACGGCTCTACGGGAAAAAACAGGCCAGCAGCCCGTGCGCGCGCGTTAAGCGTGTTGAGAACAATTCCCGGCTCGACGACAGCCGTGCGCTGCGTCGCGTCGAAGGCAACGATCCGGTTCATGTGGCGGCTGAAGTCGAGGACCAGACCGTGGCCGACGGCCTGGCCATTTTGGGAGGTACCACCCCCGCGCGCGACGACGCTTATGCCATGCTCGTGTGCGATTTGAAGCGCGGCCGCGACGTCGGCAGCTGTTTTCGGGAAGGCAACGCCCGCTGGCATGATCTGGTAGATCGAGGCGTCGGTCGCATAGCGGCCGCGGGTGAAAGCGTCGAAACGGACTTCGCCCGATAGGTTTTTTTCCAATGCGCGTTCGAAAGCGACGTTTCGCGAATATCGCGGCGGCGACGCTTCAGGGGGACGCGTGGCGTTGACCGAATGCCTGCGGCTCATGGATGACCCCCATCGTGTGGCGCACGAAGCGGTGCCGCGTTGCCAGGACCCGACGTGTTAGGGTTCAATCCTCGATCCCACGCTCCATCTCGCGCAGCGCCCGTTCGACCACGTCCGCCTTGTGTCGCAGGTGTTGTTTCAGCGTCCGGGCGAGGGCGGACCCGTCGCGAGCCTCGAGCGCTCGGATCATCTCCTCGTGGTCCTTGATCGCCTCGAGCCAGCCTTCCGGCGAGCTCCTGGCCGTGAAACGGACGCTGCGAATGCGCAACATGAGCTGCTCGAAAAGCTGGCTTAGCGAGGCATTGCCTGCCGATTGGAAAATCTGCTCGTGGATCGCGCGGTTGTGCTTGGCATACCCGGGCCAGTCGTCTCGCTCGTAACATTGTATCATCGCCTCGTGCAGCCGCTTGATGTGTACCAGATCCTTGAGCTTCAGGTTGCGGCAGGCGAGCTCGCCAGCAAGACCCTCGAGCGCGCCCATGATCGGGAACAGCTCGTCGATCTCCTCGCGCGTTAAACGCGTGACAATCGCACCCTTGTTGGGAAGCAGCTTTACGAAATTCTCGAACGCAAGGACCTTGAGCGCTTCGCGCATTGGTGTCCGGGAGACACCAAACCGTTCGGCAAGCGCGGCTTCCGGCACTTTCTCGCCCGGCGCGAGTTCCCCGCTGATGATCAACGCCCGTAACTGACCGGCGACCTCGTCGTGCAGCGTGCGGCGCACGATATGCATCAGGCCTTCGGATCTCGATGGCTTGACGGGTTGTGTCGGCGTTGAAGGTCTTCGTTGCATGGAAGAGGCTGTCTCGCTGGTCGATCGCGCACACTATGGGCATCCTCCGATGGTAATACATAATTGTGCGATCCGCAGCTTGCGATCGGCATCGTGCGTTTGGGTTTCGCCATTTGCGTCGCAGCGCGGCTTGGTCTTGAGCAAACGGCGAGATCACAGGCAACGCTCGCAACACCATATCCTGTAACCCCATGATTCTAGTGCGCCTTTTGCATCTGGCATTTGCAATGCCGATTACCAACTCGCCGCGACGATCACAAGCGCAGCACTGGTGTTTTGATCTGATTTTGATCTGAAGGTACATTCTGTGGGGACGGAACCGCACAACGCTGCCAACAATGCAGTGAACCGCAACCTAAGACTATGATCTTATGTGTTATTCACGACATGGATGGAGCTTTGTAACGAGCCCATCAAAGTCAAGAACACCCTAACACGTGGTGCCTAGTATGACGTGCCCGGGTTGACTTTCCCCGGGTTGACTTTCCCCGGGTTTACTTTCCCCGGGGACACTGACGCGTCCACCCGTACAGCAAGAGTTTCGAGAGGGGTGTTGTGGACGCGCCGACGCTTTTCAAACTGCGTGCTTGTCAAACTGCGTGCTTGTCGAACCCCGTCTTTGTCGAACTCCGTCCAAGCATTAACCGTTCTATCGCGAGCACGTGGCGAGCCTATTCTGCGGCAACCCGCAGCTCTTGCCGCGACGTCTCGGCGAGATAGTCTGTCGCGGCAACAAGTCCGCCCGGACGATACGGGATATTGGCAAGCTTCAAACCCATCTCGACGCCAGCGAGCGCTCCGATGATCGTCAAGTCGTTGGTATCGCCCAGATGCCCAATTCGGAACACGCGGTCGGCGACGCGGCCAAGGCCAGTGCCGAGCGACATGTCGAAATGCTCGAGTACGATGCGGCGGAACCGGTCAGCGCTGTGGCCGTCAGGCACGATCACGCCGGTCAATACTGGCGAATAATATTTCGGATCTCGGCACAAAATCTCAAGATCCCATGCCCGAACTGCGATCCGTGTCGCTTCACCATGACGGGCATGGCGCGCGAACACGTTATCGAGGCCTTCCTCAAGCAGGAGCTCGATCGCCGTGTCGAGGCCGTACAGCAAGTTTGTTGCGGGCGTGTAGGGAAAGAAGCCATTCGCGTTGGCGTGGATAATCTCGTCCCAGGCCCAGTAGGACTTCTGCGAGCGGGCCGCCTTGCTTGCTTCTATTGCCTTGTGGCTCACAGCGTTGAACGACAGGCCAGGTGGCAGCATAAGCCCCTTCTGTGAACCGGCTATCGTGACATCGACGCCCCACTCGTCGTGGCGATAATCGACGCTAGCGAGCGAGGAAATCGTGTCAACGAGGAGTAACGCAGGGTGGCTGGCCGCATCGACTGCCCGGCGCACCTCGGCGATCCGAGAGGTCGCCCCAGTCGACGTCTCGTTGTGAACGACGCAGACCGCCTTGATTTGGTGGCCGGTGTCCTGGCGCAGGCGCTCCTCAATGACGTCCGCTTCCGCGCCCGTTCGCCAGTCCGAACCAATAAACTCGGGCACTAGACCCAGTCGCTCGGCCATGTTTTTCCACAGGGTAGCGAAATGCCCGGTCTCATACATGAGCACATGATCGCCCGGCGACAGCACGTTGACCAGGGCCGCTTCCCACGCACCAGTACCTGACGCTGGATAAACCACGACCGGACCAGCCGTCTTGAACACGGCCTTGAGGCCGCGCTGTATCTTGAGCGACAGCTGCTGGAATACCGGCCCGCGATGGTCGATCACAGCGGCGTCCATGGCGCGCAGAATTCGGTCCGGCACCGGCGCCGGCCCAGGTATCTGTAGGAAGTGCCGTCCAGCGACACGCGTGCGGTTGAGGCTCATGAGGTCCATCCGGGCCGATTGCAGTAAGGAAGGGGGCGACAACGAAAGCACGCCAACCCCCGCCAGAAAGATAATTATATATCATGCATGATGTCAACTGCATCATGCGGCGCCATGCGATGTTAAAAATATCGTTTTACTTCAGTATTTTACGTGATTATTCTGGCGAAACACGCGCTCCTGCATAATTCTGCTTGTCAATGTATTTAAAATGTATAATTTTGTTCAGTACAGTGGCTGCGCACGCAAGGCAGCACACTGGCGAGTTCGGCTCTCGCACTGAAAACGACAATCACAGCCGGGGAAACGTCCGATCAAAGGTATCAATCATGATGATCCGTGCATCCAGCGCGCTTTCGATGTTGGCGGTTTGCCTCGTCGCGGCTCCCGCCTTCGCCTTCCAACCGTCAAAGCCTATAGAAATCATTGTGCCAGCTGGCGCTGGAGGCGCTTCTGACCAAATGGCGCGAATGATCCAGGCAGCAGTTCAAAACAACAAGCTTATTGAGCAGCCCCTAATCGTGACGTTGAAGGGCGGAGCGAGTGGCGCCGAAGGCCTCATTGACATGAAGTCGGCGGCTCCGGACGGTCACAAATTTATCATCGCGCAGTCGTCGATGTACACGTTACCGCTATCGACCAATGTCCCGTTTGACTGGCGTGAACTCACACCAATCGCGATTATCGCACTCGACCAGTTCGTGCTGTGGAACAATGCGGCGAGCCCGGAGAAGACGGTCGCCGAATTCCTGGCCGCTGCCAAAGCCAAACCAATGAAGATGGGCGGCACAGGCTCTAAACGCGAAGATCATATCCTGACGGCGTTCATTGAGCAGAAGGCCGGTGTCAAGTTTGCCTACATTCCATACAAGTCGGGCGGCGAGGCTGCGACCCAACTTGTCGGCGCACACACGGAGGCGAACGTTAACAATCCTTCCGAAAACGTCGCAGTCTGGCGCGCCGGTCAGGTTCGCGCCCTGTGCGTGTTCGACACGAAACCAATGGGCTACGCTACGAAAGTCACGGCCGACCAAGCCTGGAGCGACGTCCCGACTTGCGCCACGCAGGGTCTTGATATCGCCTACACAATGCCGCGCGCGATTTTCATCGCCGGCAAAGCAACGGCACCCCACGTCACCTTCTACACCGAGCTCTTTAAGAAGATCTCCCAGACGAGCGAGTACAAGGCGTATATGGCAAACCAAGCCCTCACCGCAACTTTCTTGACGGGCAAGGAGATGGTTTCGTTCCTTGAAAGCGATGAAGCTAGGCACCGCGGTCTGATGGAAACAGCGGGCTTCCTGTTAAAGAAGTAGGCACTGGTTGAGTTTCGGCTTTGCGCCGGAATTGCCGTTTCTCCGCCGCGCGCGCCGCTTCGCCCGCGAAAACCGATTACTTCTGGAAAAGATAACATGTCGTCCGATCCCTCTGATGCGGCGTCGCCAAGCGACGTTCTCGTGAACGTACGCCCGGTTGAAATCGTCGTGTGCCTAATCCTATTGGGGATCGGCATCGTTCTCGCCATCGAGAATTGGCGAATTGGCGTAAGCTGGGGAAAAGAGGGGCCGCAAAGCGGTTACTTCCCATTTCGGCTTTCGCTTATCCTAATTGCTGCCAGCGGGTGGGGGTTGTGCTCAACCCTCTGGCGGTCGGGGTCGGACGATACGGCGTTCGTCCAGAAGCAAGCTTTCGCTCGGGTCTTGAAGGTGCTGCTGCCGACCGTGCTTTACGTCGTGGCCATCTACACCGTCGGACTTTATGTCGCTAGCGCTCTGCTGATATTGGTTTTCATGACTTGGATAGGTGGCTCCAAAATCCTAATCAGTCTCGTCACATCAATTGGCTTTTCGCTCGCGATATTCTTGCTCTTTGAAGTTTACTTTAAAGTGCTTTTGCCCAAAGGCCCGCTTGAGGCGTGGCTCGGATTTTGAGGGGAACGGGCCATGGATGCCGTAAATTCGCTAATGCAAGGCTTTGCCGTCCTGATGACGTTCGACAAGCTGACGTTGATGCTTTTTGGGCTATCAATCGGCATTCTGGTCGGGGTGTTGCCTGGGCTTGGCGGGCCCAATGGGGTTGCAATCCTCCTGCCGCTGACGTTCGGCATGGACCCAACCTCCGCGATCGTGTTTCTCTCCTGCATCTATTGGGGCGCGTTGTTTGGAGGGGCGACCACGTCGATCCTGTTCAACATCCCCGGGGAAGCTTGGTCGGTCGCGACCACTTTCGACGGACATCCGATGGCCCAAAATGGTCAAGCTGCAGAGGCTTTGACCGCAGCGTTCACGGCGTCGTTCTTTGGCTCGCTCGTGGCGGTGATCATGATCACCTTCCTTGCCCCCAGCATCGCGGGCTTTGCACTGAAATTCGGCCCGCCTGAATTTTTCGCTGTCTACTTCTTGACGTTTTGTACTTTCGTTGGCCTAGGCCGTGAGGAAAAGCACAAGGTCGTCATCTCGCTCGTCATTGGACTGCTGTTTGCGGGTGTCGGTATGGACACCGTGACCGGCGAGTTACGCATGACGTTTGGGTTTATCGAACTGCTCAAGGGCTTTGATTTCCTTGTTGCGGTGATCGGCCTTTTCGGGATCAGCGAAATCCTACTCACCATCGAGGAAAAACTTGCCTTTAATGGTAAGGAAGCGCGCATACGGTTCTCCACCGTATACAAAACCTGGCTCACGCTTCCGCGCTACTGGATCACGCTCGTGAGGTCTTCGTTCATTGGCTGCTGGCTTGGCATCACACCCGGCGGTGCGATTGCCGCCTCCTTCATGAGCTATAATCTTGCCAAGCAGTTCTCCAAAGATCGCGACGGTTTCGGCAAGGGCCGCATTGAGGGCGTTCTAGCGCCCGAGACCGCCGCTCATGCTGCAGGCACCGCGGCGCTATTGCCGATGCTCGCACTCGGAATCCCGGGCTCAGGCACCGCCGCGGTTCTGCTGGGTGGCCTGCTGGTATGGGGTCTCCAGCCGGGCCCATTGCTGTTTGTCGAGCAGAAAGACTTCGTGTGGGGCCTGATCGCCTCCATGTACCTTGGTAATCTGGTCGGTCTCATCCTCGTGCTCGCGACGGTACCCTTGTTTGCCGCAGTCCTGCGCGTACCTTTTACGATCGTCGCGCCGATGATCATCGCGTTCTGCGCGATCGGAGCCTACGCGATCGAAAACTCGATATTCGACATCTGGGTCATGCTGGGGTTCGGCGTCGTTGGCTACGTATTCAAGAAACTCGGCTATCCCTTGGCACCCTTGACCCTCGCACTGGTGCTGGGCGATCGCGCCGAGGATGCGTTCCGGCAGACCATGATTGGGTCGGGCGGGGACGTCATGGCCCTGTTCGGCAACTCGCTCGTGTCAACAATCATGACGTTTGCGTTCATCTTCTTGCTCTGGTCGCCACTTTCACAGGCACTCGGCGCGCTCGGTGGATTGATATGGCCCGGCCAAAAACACAACCCCGCGAACTGATACCTGCGGGGTAAGCCCTGACCGCGAAAATCGTCTCAGTCCTCCACGAGCACCGAACGAATTTTGCGGTCTCACGATGACGATGAAACCTCGTGCTTCTCGTGGTTGTGACATTCGCTGCGACCCGAGCCGAAATGTCTGAACTAGAAAACCAACGCATAGTTGAAAGAACGACCCACATGACGACAGCACGCAGCATTCTCATTCTGGGCGCATCATATGGCTCGCTTCTTGGAACCAAGCTGGCGGCAGCTGGCCATCACGTGACGCTCGTTTGCCTCGCCGCTGAGGCAGCTCTCATCAAACAGGATGGCTGCCGTGTCAGACTGCCGGTCCGGGGGCGCGAAGGGTTGATTGAGATCCACAGCAAGGCGCTGCCGGGGTCTCTAACCGCAGCGACTCCTGGCGAGGTCGACCCGTCGACATTCGACCTCGTGGGTCTGGCCATGCAGGAGCCGCAGTACCGTGCGCCTGAGATCAAGACGCTGCTTCTTGCCATCGGCCGATCGGCGCGGCCGTGCATGTCGATCATGAACATGCCGCCATTGACTTATCTGCGCCGCATCAAGTCACTGGACGCAGACGGCCTTCGTCATTGCTACAGCGATGCCGACGTGTGGGACCTGTTGCAGCCCGGCCAGATCACCCTCTGCAGCCCCGACCCTCAGGCGTTTCGTCCTGCAACCGAGCCGGTCAACGTACTACAGGTGAGGCTCGCGACCAACTTCAAGGCAGCCAGCTTTGCCGGGACTGCTGACAATGCCCTGCTCAATGAAATGGCGAACGGCGTCGACGCTTACCGTCATAGGCTGGGGTCGGAGGAGATCGACCTGCCAGTCAAGCTGCGCGTCCACGACTCGCTATTCGTGCCGATGGCGAAATGGGCCATGCTGCTCGCCGGCAATTACCAGTGCGTCAAGCCCGATCGTGTTGCATCGATCTACGAGGCCGTTCACGGCGACCTCGCTCAATCACGCGCCATATATGATGACGTTCGTCGCGTCTGCCTTGCGCTCGGCGCCGTTGAGAGCGACTTAGTACCGTTTGAGAAGTATGCCAACGCAGCCCTGTCGCTCGGTAGCCCGTCGTCGGTCGCCCGCGCATTGGATGCTGGCGCCACAGCAGTCGAGCGGGTCGATCTCCTCGTGCAGGCGGTATCCCGCCAAGTCGGCCAACCATCGTCGATGGTGGATCAAATTGTGGCCAACGTCGAGGCTTGGCTTGCGCGCAATCGGCTCAGACAGGCGAGCAGCAGCTGATCTGCAATTCAACACATTGCGAGTTTTGTCGAGGCGTTGTGCGACGAGGCGCACGCTGGCAACTGTGCTGCACCGGTGCGGCTGAAACATACCATGGTGCGTCGGCTTGCTGCTTCTCATCACGGCCGTAATGTCGGCATTCCAAGACGTTGCGGCGCAGCCGGTTGAGGCGGCCAACATTTCAAGTGAGTAGGGAGTCGGAGGTTGGCCCGGTCGCGCGTCGGCGGCCGCTACGTCCAACTCCCCACTCCCTACTCCTTGTGTTACGGCATCACAGCGACGTCGCCGACGCTGCCCTTGAGGCCAGAAATCGGGCCAGCCGTCGTGACCTTGCCCGACGCTAGGTCAACCGTGTGCAAGGCGCCGCCAGCGACAACCCAGGCGGTGTTACCACCCTTGCCGTCCGACGCGATGTCGAGGGCAACCATGTCAGGTTTCACGCCGAGGCTGCCGATCGTGGTCATGACACCGTCGTTCGGCGGCGCCTGCTTGACGAGCGATCCTGTGGCCATGTCGATGTCATACATCGCGGTTTCTTTGGTACCAGCGAAGCTGTTGGAATAGGCGACAGCCGTCACCATCGGCGTCTTGCCCTTCATGGCGTCGGTCTCTGCGTATTTGAGCGTACCATCGACGGTGGCCTTGCCGTCTTCGACATTGATGCGCAAATTCATACCGGTCGACGTCACGATGCGCATACGGTCGGCAACCGGGTTGAAATCAACCGCGATCTTGGCGTCAGCGGGCAACTTTTCAGAGAGCTGGCTCTTCTTTTCCCACTTGCCGGTCTTGCCGTCGATCGTGACGATCGTGCCATCTGGCGCAACACCGTAAAGCTTGCCGTCGGACGGGCGCACGTCGATGCCGACAAGCTTGGCGCCACCGTCGACTTTGACCGAGGCCGTAACGGCCTTCTTGTCGGTGTCGATCATCGTCAGCATCGTGCCATCCTGCAGCGCAACGAGTGTTGCGGCGGTGGCAGCCGTCGCTGTCAGCGCGGACAAGCCGCAGGCGGTCGCGGCCACGAAGGCCACGTTACGTTTCATTGGTGTCATTGTGGATATCTCCGGTGAACATAAGCGGTCACCGGATGAACCCCACCCGGCCGATACCGCGCTAATCAGCGCCTGTCCGAGGCGCTGGTTCAACAACGGGACAGTGTTGGAAAAGGTTTCAGTAGCCGGACGGTTTGGGTCGTGGTGCCACTTACGGCTTCGGCCAAGGCGCAACCATGGGAGGCTTGGGGACTGCAGGCCTTGGTTCGCGTTTGGGCGTCCGCGACGATCGTGTCAGATCGGAGCAGCCAGCGGTCGCCTCGGCGCCAGCTTCCCCATAGCAGGCGGCGATCCGTTCGGGCGATAGAATGCGGCCGTGGACCGTACCCTTGCTCTGCGGCGAGACCCATGTGAACGACAAATCATCGGGGTAGACGATCCCGAAGAAGTCGACGCGCCCGCCGTCGTAGCTGAAATAGCCGCGAAACCGCCGGTCCGTCTGCTCGGTGATCTCGACGGTACGCGGCCGCGTGCGCAGGCCGAACACGTCGCCAATCGTGTCGTTGCGCCCCGACCACGTGCCGATCAGGTTGAAGCCGACGGGCCCGGCCGGACCTGCGACCGGCTCGTTGGCCAACCCTGGACCCGGCAGCGCCGCACCGGATGTGACTAACGCCACCAGAATGGCCCGCTTAGCGGCTTCAATCATGATGGTCATCTGGTTAAACCCCTACCGCCAACGCTCGCGATGGTGCCGGGCTAGCCGTCCCGGGTAGCGTGGGCAACGACAAACTCAGGTCTGCTGGTAAATGGTCAACACCCGATCGAAGTCCCGATGGGCAAGATCGTCTTTATGGATGAGAAAACAGACGATCCCCTCGACCAAGTCGCCTCCGAGCAGCCCAGCCATATCGACCTGCAGCAGCAGTTGCCAATCGCCAGCCCGCGTGCGCGCGATCTGCCATGCCGCTGGCCAGTCGCCTTTCGACATCGCTGACAGGTCGGCATCGGCCAAGATCGCGGCCGTATAGCGCGGGTCGTCCTGGTCAGGAACGGGGATCCCATCGAGAATGTGGCGCACGCCCTGCCAATTCCCCTCGGGCCGCGAAAGCTCGAAAAAGCTCTCGACGATCTCGTCGGCAACCACTGCTGAAAAGGCGGGGTCGGCTTGTGCTTCGATCGATCTTGGGGATGGCCAACAAAGTCCCGATGCAACCGCCAGCGGCTTGGCTGGAAAGATATAGCGGCTAGTGAATTCCATCGTTCCTGCGATGTCGCGATAGAATTGTTCAAGCGTTTCGCCAGGTTGAAGCGAGCCCTTGATGACTTCGATCACCTCGGGCGGTTTGTCTCGGATCATCGACATCGGATCGGCGACGGTGCGATCATGTTCGGCCCTATCGGCGTCGTCCATCTCGGCCAGTTCAACTGGTAGCGCGTGCGGCGCGAGGTCTGACACTGGCGAACGGTCCCAGATCACGCGGGCGGCCCCGACACCATCGCACCATGGACCTAGCGTATAATCGTAGAAGAACAGCAGACGACCATCAGTCGGCAGACCGGTAGACGAAATCTGAGACGGGCCGCCCCCCTTGCGAACCTGTGCAATCTCGCCGAGATCGATTTGGGCGACAAATGGATAGGGTAGCGCCTTTCGCACGTGGCTTTCCAACCAAGCCGAGTGATTGTCGCCACCACGACGCGCAATCTCGTCGGCGTTGGCTGGCACGGCGCGGACCGGCCACTCGATATCGACGGGCAAGTCCGGCACACCCCCGGTCCGCGTGCCGCCGATCGAAGCGTCAGCTGACGGTACCAATAGCAAACACGGCCGCAACAGGGGCATCAGCCGGTCGGCGTGTTCTGCTAGACCAAGATCGTCGAGAGGGGCGTGCGCATCCGAATGCGTGGCAAACATTTGGGTGCGCTCAACCTGCGGATGGACGGGAGAGCGCGTCGCCAAGTAGCCCGTCGTAAATCACCGACAACTCAAGGATCACGGTGAAAGTTCGACAGCTGAGTGTCAGCCGCTGATCGAGCCCCTCGATCTCAGTGGGCTCCTGCGCAAAAATCCCGTCTGCACCGCGCTGCCACAGGCGCACGGCTGGCTCGGTCTGACTGAAGACCAAATAGGCGTCGAGCGTTGGGATACCGAGATATTCGGTTGGCTTGATCTTAAGGTCGTAGGCTCGGCTCGACGGCGACAGCACCTCAACGATGATGACAGGTCTCGTCGATGCTAGGCTATCGTCGGGCTCGTCGGCGGGTTCGACGACGACATCGGCGAAACGAACGCGGTCGGGCGTTTCGATGCCGCGTTCGTTGAGAATGACCCAGTTGGTACGCGGTAGTTGGTCGTCCCAGGACCGCATGATCCGCTTGGCGATTTCGCTGTGACGCCGCGTCCCGCCTGCCATCTGCTGCACGATGAGCCCACCCTCGAACTCGTAACGCTCATCGATCCGGCTCTCGATGAACCGGTAAAACTGCTCTTTGCTGACAGGGGTGAAGGCGTTCACAGCGCCGTCTCCATGTGGACCGTCTCCATCTGGGCCGTCTCCATGTGGGCCGTCTCGATCTGGGCCGACATTAGCGCGCGATGGTACCCGTCCGCCGAATTTTGCGTTGTAACAACAGCACGCCGTAGAGCAGCGCTTCGGCGGTTGGCGGGCAGCCCGGCACGTAAACGTCGACTGGCACGACACGGTCGCAACCGCGCACCACGGCGTATGAATAGTGATAGTAGCCGCCACCGTTGGCGCAACTGCCCATCGAGATCACATAGCGCGGCTCGGGCATCTGGTCGTAGACCTTACGGAGTGCTGGCGCCATTTTGTTGGTCAGCGTTCCAGCCACGATCATGACATCCGACTGGCGTGGACTAGCGCGCGGGGCGAAGCCGAACCGCTCCATGTCCCAGCGTGGCATCGATGCCTGCATCATCTCGACCGCGCAGCACGCGAGACCGAACGTCATCCACATCAGCGACCCGGTACGCGCCCAGTTGATCAAGTCGTCTGTGGTGGTGACGAGAAAGCCCTTGTCGGCAAGTTCGTCGTTGAGGCCGGTCAGGAACGGGTCCGTCGCTGCCGCGACGCTGCCGGGGCCGCCAGCCAGCGAAGAAGCCGCACCCGCCCCCTCGTGCATTCGGTCCCAGAGCACAGGGTCCTGCAGCATGGGCGATCCGTCGGGTTTAAGGAGCAGTCCCAAATTTATCTCCTGTTTCGGACACGATTACTTGGACTTAAACGTCCAGCGGAAGCACGCCTCAATGGTCTAATCGGCCGAGGATTTGGCCGGTCGATTTTTGGCCGCGGCTTTCCTTACTTTTGCCGACTCAACTGGACGCTGATGCAACGGAGCACCAACCCGGCCTGAGGAACCGCATGGATCAGCACCGCGCCCGATCGCATAGGATCCGTCCGGGAAGCGGTCGGCGAAGTCGGCCGGGAACGGCCGAAGTTTGATGTTTTTGTTCATTGCACCGTATCTCAGCCGCCGATGAGTGCCTGAGCACCGTCCTCGTCAAGTTCAAAGTATAATTCGTTGTGCTCGCTGAGACAATCCAAGCTTCTAAACCCGAGTCGGCGGTAGAAACTCTCAGCGCTTGCAACAGAGTGCAGCCCAATACGTCCGCCGTAGCCGTGTTGCTTGGACAGGTCCGCACTAATTCCGAGCATGATTGGCCCTAGTCCCGTAACAAGCCGACGAGGTGCATCGGGCCGATTCCAAGGAGCAACCTCTAGTCCAAGGAGCAACCTCAAGGAAGCTTACATACACCAGCGGGTTGCGATGACCACCGTCGCAACGAACGACATGACCCATTTTGAGTAGCATGAGCGCGTCAACTCATGCACCATTATGAAGGCTGAACAGCACGCCATCACTATGAGCGTTAAAGTTAAAAACCGCGACCCAATTAAACAACGGCGCAGATTGGCCGGTGTTTCCTACCTCGGATAGCCAGGCGACGGCGGCCTTGCGTAGGTGCGACACCTCAACGATGTAAGATAACCGTAACATCTCGCGCAGACCGTCGTTTCGTACGATTGGAACGCTGCCGACGCGATGTAGTCCCCTCACCGTCGTATCAATCCCAATCGAGGGCGCCTTTTTTCCATTCGTAGATGAAGCCGACGGTCAACACGGCCAGGAAAACCATCATCGACCAGAAGCCGAATAGTCCGATGTCGCGGAACGCCGCTGCCCATGGAAACAGGAACGCGATTTCGAGGTCGAAGATAATGAACAGGATCGCCACGAGATAGAACCGCACGTCGAACCGCATTCGGCTGTCGTCGAAGGCGTTGAACCCACACTCGTAGGCAGCTACTTTTTCGCTATCCGGGTTGCGGATCGCGACAAGAAACGGCGTGATCAACAGCACCGCAACGAACGCCAGCGACACGGCGAGAAAGATCGCAAGCGGCAGATAGTCTTGGAACAGGTTGGCCATGGGTCCCGCCTCGGTAAGATCGGACCCAGTAGTACCGTGCGCTGCGGCGGCATGCAACGGCGCTGTCCTTGCCATCCTGAAACGCTCCGCTGCCAAAAACTTTCTGGCTTCGCTTGGAACTGGATTCGCTTGGAACTGGCTTCGCTTGGAACTGGGCGAGGTCTGCGGGAGGCGCGAACACGCTGACTTGACGGGGATTTCGACGCCTCTTGATCAAGATCAGAGCGGCCCGCCCGTTGGCGCGCTCTCGTGACGCTGCGACGGCGTCGGTGCCGTGCCCCCCCGCGACCCGCAAGCGGCTCCTCCAACGAAGCAGAAGTCATGACCATCTTGACACCCGTTCGCCATCTGGTCGCGTGCTGCGCGGTTGTAGCAGCGCTTGCTACGGCGAACCCGCACGCGAGCGCGGAAGAGCGCCCCGACGCGCCGAGCGCCGACCGCGGCCGCGATCTCACGCTGCGGCTGTGCAGCAACTGCCACGTCGGCCCACAGTCGCAGACAAGCGCGTCGGGCGGCAGCGTGCCGGCCGGTGTTCCAACGCTGCGAGCGATCGCAAACAAGCCGGGACAAACTGCGCGCCACATCGAAATGACGCTGATCAACCCGCACCCGCCGATGCCCGACACGCAGTTGACGCGCCGCGAGATCAAGGACGTTATCGAGTATCTAGACTCGCTGCGCAGCGACCAGACCGGCCCGCCGTTCCAGGAGCCGCCGGCCGATGTCCCGGCTTATCCCAAGCCGTCGTGATGCGCTAAAGTCGTGATGCGCTAAAGTTGTGATGTGCTAAAAACGGCGACTTCGCAGCGGGGACAGGCAGCTCCGGCAACGTCACGGTGCGGCCTGCTCTCGCCACACGCGCAACCGGGTCGCGATTTCGGCTTCGGTGGTTTCGGTGCCGGGTAGGCGGTAGTGGCGGGCGAGTTCAGATAGCGCGATTTGGAGCGCGATTTTGCCCGAACGAACCGGCCAGCCTCGCCGCCGCTCGATTTCCTCGACCCCGATCAAGTGACCACAGACATCGATCAGCAGCCCGGCGGAAACCGGGCCGACAGCACCCAGCGCACGCCGGATCCGCTGCGCGGCCGCAACTGTGCCGTCGTTCGTGTCAGCCGACCCGCCCGGGCGGCGTTGCGATGATCCCATGCCGCCGCCGCCAATGCGGCTCCAATCGATCGTAACGCGCGGCGTCATCTCGGCGCGCCAAAGGTCGGAACGGAACCGCTCACCAGCCTCAAGTTGCGTCGCAGATATGAGCGGTCGGCCGGACTTGTCCTTATGGCGGCGCAGCCAGCCGAGCGGGCTCTCGCCAGGGTCGACGTGCGGCGCGTTTGGCATCGCTGACAGATGGGCTGGCACGGTCCCGGTATTTGCCGAGGTAAGCGACGCTCCATCGCCAGACGACTTCTGGCGGCGCAGCAGTTGACGGGCGGCCCGGCTCAAGACCCAGCGCACATTATCGCAATCGACGGGGACAAGCCAGCCGGCATCACGGGCATCGCGGAACAACGCGTAAGGCAGCCGATTACGACGGCTTCGGCAGTGGGTTTCCGTCGGGCGAGTTGGGCAGTCATCGCTCAAGTGAATTTCGACCGAGCGGCTGCCATCGGGGGCGATGATCAATTCGGCGATGGCTCCACGGCGGGCAAGGATAGCGAGCGCGGCGAGATTTGCAGCGCCAGCATTGGCAACAGGTCGGGTTGTAGGAGCGATGCTCGCGACCGGCCGTTGGCTGGCCTCCGTGCGTGTCTTGGACATCGGGTGACCTCAGCCGTCGATATCGGAGCAAAAGGCGCAGCGCGGCACGCGACGGGTCACGAGGCGGACCACGGCGCGCTCGAGCAGGATCAGTGCACGGTCGAAATGCGGGTCGTCGCGGCGGTCTTCGACGACGGCACAGGCGTGGGCAACGGTGGTCCGGTCACGGCTGAACATTTCGCCGACGTCGGTCAGCGACAATTGGCCGATCGTGTGGGCGAGGTACATCGCCGTTTGACGGGCGAGTGAGACCCGCGCCGGACCGCGGTTGGCGTCCATGAGGTCGAGAAAGCCGACGCCGAACACGCTGGACACGGCATGGTCGATGGCAAGCCGAAGATCAGCGCGGCTCAGGGTGTCGAAGCCGTGGGCCGGTACGGACAACGCGGCCAGATGCGGCGGGGTTGGCTGAAAATTGGGGCCGGGCAGACCATCGAGCCGGGTGCCATTGGTCCGGGTGTGCGTGAGGTGGTCGGGCGAAAGATGGGCAAGGTGCGAAGGGAGGCCGGGATAGCGGGTGTCGATTTCGAGAGTTGCTTGGCGCATGGGTCTCATCGCTCGCGTTGCCTAGTGGTGTCGGGGGGCGGGGGTCGGGCTCTGGGGTCGGGCTTTGGAGGGCGTGATCGTCTGGATCGATCGTCAGAGGTGTTCAGAATAGCCGCACGGCAGGACCCGGGGATAAGTTGATCGGAATAATCGTGATAGAAACGCGGGTGTTCTGGACGATGCGTACGGCGGCACACCTCTCGCCGGGCTGGCGATTCTCCTGCTACGGGCGCTCGTCAGGCGCTTTCGTTTCGGTCTATGCCCTGCATTGTCTGCAAATTCTCTGCCGGAGCATCGTCGATCGGGCACCATCAGAACAAATCATGACCATGCGGGGATAGTGAGGGCGGCGCACGGCCAACGGGCAACGAAACTCCGGTCACTGGCCAGCCGACCCCTGCCGACCCCTGCCAGGAAGCGGCGTGCGGTCGGCCGGGCGAAGTGTTAAGCCGGTCCAAACTGCTAACCGCTGAGCCCCCCGTCCCATGCAAGACATCCCCGACCTGTCCCGCCATCGCCCATTCGGCCAGACTTGGCCAACGGCCCCGAGCGCCGAGCGCCGCCCGTCCACGACGACCCACCACGGCCAGACGCTGACCGACGACTTTGCCTGGATCCGGGCCGACAACTGGCAAGAGGTGATGCGCCGCCCTGATGCGCTGGCGGCCGATATCCGCGCGTATCTCGAGGCGGAGAACGCCTACACCGAAGCGATGATGGCGGGCACCACCGAGTTGCAGGCGCATCTGTTTGCCGAGATGAAGGCCCGTCTCAAACCCGACGACAGCACAGTGCCAAGCCCGGACGGCCCGTTCGCGTACTATTCGCGCTATCGCACCGGCGGGCAGCATCCTTTGCTGTGCCGCACGCTGCGCGATGGTGGCGAGGAGACGCTATTGCTCGATGGCGATGCCCTGGCCTCAGGGCTCAAATATTGGCAACTCCAGGGCACGTCGCACAGTCCGGACCATGCGCTGCTGGCCTATGCGGTGGACGACAAGGGCTCCGAGTTGGCGACGATCCGGTTTCGCGACGTGGCGACCGGATCCGATCTCGCCGATGAGATCCCCGACACGCGCGGTGGGCTGGAATGGGCCGCCGACAGCCGGACGCTGTTCTATGTCCGCCTCGATGACAATCAGCGGCCGCAATCGGTCTGGCGGCATGTGGTCGGTACGCCGGTATCGGACGATGTGGAGGTTTATGCCGAGGCCGATCCGGGGTTCTTCGTCGGGCTTGCGGGCACGCAATCGGCCAAGCTGATCCAGATCGTGGCGCACGACCACGCCACCAGCGAGGTTTATCTGATCGATGCCGAGCGGCCCATGGAGCCGCCACGCTTGGTCGAGGCGCGGGCCGTCGGACATGAGTACGGCGTCGAACATCTGCCAGACGCCACAGGTGGTGGTGGCGACCGGCTGGTGATCATGACCAACCAAGGCGGTGCGGCGGAGGACTTTGAGATCTGCGAAGCGCCGTTTTTAGCGCCGGGTCGTGCCAATTGGCAGCCGATGCTGCCCCACAAGCTCGGGCGGCTGATCCTCGAAATCGCGGTGTTTAAAGATCACATCGCCCGGCTCGAACGCGAAGACGGCCTGCCGCGCATCGTAATCCGCGAAAACGCCACCGGAGCCGAACATCAGATCGCGTTCGACGAGGAGGCCTACTCCCTGTCGATGTCGGCTGGCTACGAGTTCGACACGACGCGGATCCGGTTCACCTATTCGTCGATGACGACGCCGTCTGAGGTCTATGACTACGACATGGCCGCACGCACGCGCACCCTGCGCAAGCGCCAGGAAATCCCATCAGGCCACGACGTGTCGCAATACGTGACGCGGCGCGTGTTCGCCACCGCAGCCGATGGTGAGATGGTGCCCGTGTCGCTGCTCTATCGCCGAGATACGCCGCTCGATGGGTCGGCGCACGTGCTACTGTATGGTTACGGCGCGTATGGCATATCAATGCCAGCCGCGTTCGCAACCTCGCGGTTGTCGCTGGTCGACCGTGGGATGATCTTTGCCATTGCCCACATCCGCGGCGGCAAGGACCGCGGCTACCGCTGGTATCGCGACGGCAAACTGACCAAGAAAACCAACACCTTCACCGACTTCATCGCAGCCGGGCGGCACCTGGTGGGGATCGGGCTGACGCGCGAAAAACAGATCGTCGCGCAGGGCGGATCGGCTGGTGGTATGTTGATGGGCGCCGTCGCCAATCTCGCGCCGGAGCTGTTCCTCGGCATCATCGCCGATGTGCCGTTCGTCGACGTGCTGAACACGATGCTCGATGACACGCTGCCGTTGACACCGCCGGAGTATCCCGAGTGGGGCAATCCATCGGCCGATGCGGACGCGTTTGAGACGATCCGCAGCTACAGCCCGTACGACAACGTGGTGGCCAAGGCCTACCCGCACATTTTTGCCTACGGTGGGCTGACCGACCCCCGCGTGACCTACTGGGAGCCGGCGAAGTGGGTCGCGAAACTGCGCGCGCACGCCTTGGCCGCCGACCAGGGTGGCGGGGCAATCCTGCTGAAAGTCAACATGACGGCGGGTCACGGCGGCGCGTCGGGCCGCTACGACGGCTTGAAAGAAGTCGCGACCGATTACGGCTTCGCGCTCGAGGTCTCGGGCCTAGCGGGCGAGCCATTGCGTGGTGTGGGCTAGGCTATTCCCGCGACGCGTCGCTAGCCGAGGGCTCGGGTTGCCAGACGGAACCCGAGCAGTGTTCGAATTTTTTTTGATCCTGTCCTCATCCGCTTGCCCACTTCCACATACTCTCCGTAATGGCCTGCGGAGGCGGGCCACCCAGACATGTCAGAGATTTATCTTGTACTTGGCTTCACTGCCCTCGGATTCAATGCCCTCCGACTTGCGAACTTGTCTGGGTGGCCCGCCTGACTGGGTGGCCCGCCTGCGCGGGCCATGACGGAGTTGGTGGCGACCGCAGTCGCTCCAAGACCGAAGGCGCTCGGTGGCAGCCGGCCGCAGACAGACAAAACGTTACGGCCTTCCGTCGCCTTGCCAACCCCTACCCCACCCGTTCCAGCCCGCCCATGTACGGGCGGAGCGCGTCGGGGATGAGGATGGTGCCGTCCGCTTGTTGATAGTTTTCTAGGATCGCGACCATGGTTCGGCCGACGGCGAGGCCGGAGCCGTTGAGCGTGTGGACAAAGCGGGTGTCCTTAGCCCCGGCCGGTCGGCAGCGCGCGCCCATGCGGCGGGCCTGGAAGTCGCCGCACACCGAGCACGAGCTGATCTCGCGGTAGGCGTTCTGGCCGGGTAGCCAGACCTCGATGTCGTAGGTCTTTTGCGAGGCAAACCCCATGTCGCCGGTACACAGCAACATCGTGCGGAACGGCAGATCGAGACGGCGCAGCACCTCCTCGGCGCACGCCGTCATGCGCTCGTGCTCGGCGAGGCTGGCTTCCGGCGTGGTGATGGAAACCAGTTCGACCTTGGTGAACTGGTGCTGGCGGATCATGCCGCGCGTATCGCGACCCGCGCTGCCAGCTTCCGAGCGGAAGCACGGCGTGGCGGCGGTGTACCGCAGCGGCAGGGCGGCCTGATCAAGGATCGTGTCGCGCACGAGGTTGGTCAGGGAGACTTCGGCGGTGGGGATGAGGTAGTAACTGCCTGATCGTTTCGCTTGCTGAATTGTTTCAGCAAGTCGCGCAAAACTCTCCAACAGTCCCGATAGTTCCTGTTCACGACCTTCAAGTGCCAAAATAAGTTCTGGCAGTTCTCGCTCAAAATACTTCACAGGAGGTGTGTAGAGTCCCGTAATAAATAAGTCTTCGGCGAACTTCGGCAGGTTGCCGGTGCCGTAGGCGGCCTGATCCTTGACCAGGAGCGGCGGGGCGATCTCGGTGTAGCCGCCGAGCTGGCCGTTCGCTGGGGCGGTGTGCTGGTCGAGCATGAAGGCAGCGAGCGCGCGCTCCATCCGGGCGAGCGCGCCCTTCAAGAACACGAAGCGAGCGCCCGACACCTTGCCAGCGGTCTCGAAGTCCATCAGGCCCAGCGCCTCGCCGAGTTCGAAATGCTGCTTAGGCGTGAAGTCGAACGCGCGCGGTGTGCCGACGCGGCGGATTTCGACATTGCCGGTTTCATCACGGCCGTCGGGAACGTCGTCGCGCGGCAGGTTCGGGATGACGGCGAGCGCGGCTTCGAGGTCGGCGTCGAGCTTGCGTTCGGCCTCCTCGCCAGCGGCCAGGATGTCCTTCAGCTTGGTGACCTCGGCCATCAGTTCGTCGGCACGCGCGTCGTCTTTGGCCGCTTTCGCCTTGCCGATGTCCTTTGAGGCAGCGTTGCGACGGGCCTGCGCGTCCTGCAGCGCGGTCAGGTTGGCACGCCGCGCCTCGTCGCGTTCGAGTAGGGCGGCACTGGCCGGCGGCAGGCCGCGCCGGGCGAGGGCGGCGTCGAACGCTTGGGGATTATCACGGATGGCTTTGATGTCGTGCACGGGCGTATCTCTGTTCAAACCGTTGTGCCACGGCTATAGGCGGCGGCGAGGCCGATCGTCTACCGGGTCCGGCTTGTCCTGATGACAACGGCGTCGGCCAGCCAATAGTCCCTCTTCCCCGAAAGCCCCATGCGCGTCGACCTGTTCGATTTCGAACTCCCTGAGGACCGCATCGCGCTGCGGCCAGCGACCCCGCGCGAAAGCGGGCGGCTGTTGCTGGTCACGCCCGGCGGCACACCAATACTGTCGGACCATACGATCGGCGACCTGCCGGGCTTGCTGCGGCCGGGCGATGCGCTGGTGTTCAACGACACCCGTGTGATCCCAGCTGCCCTCGATGGCGTGCGGACGCGGAACGGCGTTGCGGCGAAGGTCGCGCTGAACCTGATCAAGCGGGTCGACGGGGCGACGTGGCGCGCGTTCGCCCGGCCAGCCAAGAAACTGGAGCCTGGGGATACAATCGCATTCGTGGCTGTCGGCGGCGCGCCGGATCAGGCACTCACCGCCAACGTCACCGCGAAGCTCGACGCGGGCGAAGTCGAGTTGCGGTTTCCGCTCTCAGGCCCGGCGCTCGACGCTGCGATTGCAAAGGTCGGGGCCATGCCGCTGCCGCCCTATATCGCGCTGAAGCGGCCGCCCGATGCTGCCGATACGACCGACTATCAGACGATTTTTGCCACCCGCGACGGGGCTGTGGCCGCACCAACAGCGGCATTGCACATCACGCCCGCCCTCCTCGACCAGCTGACCGCGCGCGGGATCGCGAGCCACCGCGTGACGCTACACGTCGGGGCCGGTACATTCCTGCCGGTCAAGGCCGACGACACGTCCGGGCATACGATGCATTCGGAATGGGGGGAGGTCACGGCTGAGACGGTCGCCGCGTTGGCCGATGTCCGTGCGCGTGGCGGGCGCATTATTGCGGTTGGCACCACCTCGCTGCGCATTCTCGAAAGTGCGGCGCGACAAACCGGCCAACTCGCGGCGTTCGTCGGCGAGACCGACATCTTCATCACGCCCGGATATCGGTTCAATGCCGTCGATGGGCTGATGACCAACTTCCACCTGCCACGGTCGACATTGATGATGCTGGTGTCGGCGTTCTCAGGGATCGACACCATGCGAACCGCCTACGCCCACGCGATCGACCAGCACTACCGGTTCTATTCCTACGGCGATGCGAGTTTGCTGTGGCCAGAAACCGCCGCGCCACAAACGACGCTCAAATCCACAGCCAGCGGCGCGCCGCATTGACGGCGTCGCGGATCATCAGCCAGCCGAACGGGGCATAGCCGGTGTGGACTCGGGCCGCGCCTTCCATGCCGGTTTTGAGACGCGGCGCGAGCGGCCCGTCGAATACCGCACGGGCGCGAAACACGGTGCGCGTGCCGACCGTCTCGGACGATGGATGCACGCGCTCGATGCGGAACGGGTACGCCGCGCCGGGCTCGGCAGCGGGCGATAGGATGCCTGGTTGGCCAGCTTCAATGCGGACAATGTCTTCGTCAGGGATCAGGATATCTGCGGCGAGCGCGCGCGGATCGGCGACCTCGAACAGCACCTGCCCCCGGCTCACGACGCTACCGGCCTGCCGCTGCACGTCGGCTTTCACCACCGTTCCGTCGATCGGCGATTTGACCTCGGCCAGACTGCGGCGAAACGTCAGAAGCGCGATCTCGGCGTCGGCCTTTTGCGCCTTGAGTTCGGCGGCGCGGGCTTCGGCTGGCTTCTGCGCGGTCTGGGCAATGGCTCGCTCGGTCATCGCACTGGCGCGGTTCGCTTCATTTGTGGACAGCGACAGATCGATTTCGCGGGTCGCGAGCCGGGCCAGCACGGTCTGCCCGGCGGTGACCTTGTCGTTGGCCTTGACCAGCACGGCTTCGAGCTGGCCGTCGTAGGGCGCCGTGACGGTTCGGGTCTCGACCGCCTCGAGCCGGAACGGTGCGGCAACCCGATCCGGCAGCGGCATGGCGAGCACGAGACCGGTGGCCGCCATACTCAACAGCGCATAGCGTCGGCGTTGCGGGTCGGCCGACAGCAGGCTCCAACGCTCGCTGAGGGAGGGTGCGCGGCCACCGGCGTCGACATAGGGTGACGCCGCGTCGGCGAGGCGGTCGAGGCGGTGAGCGACGAGGTCGCGCTGCGCCGGGTCAGCGGGGGTTGGAGCCGCAAGCGCGCCAAGAATGCGCGCCCCGTCGCGGATTAGCGCGACGGTCCACTGACCGGACACTGAGGAGCCATCTTGGGACGCGGCCTCACTCGAACGGGCAACGGCGCCGTCAAGTTGGCGAGCGATGGCAACTTTGATCTGCGAGCGCAGTGCGAACGCCGTTGCCGAAGTATTGGCAATCTGTCGCTGGCCGGCAAGCGTCAGCCGCGCGACCCGTCGGCCGCTGATGGCAGCAAACGCGAAAGCTGCTCCAGGCTCGCCGCCCAATCCGCCAGACCCTGCGCCGTTCATGTGATCGCGGGCCGCGTCGGCAAACGCCTGTGCCCGGCTCGGCACCGTGCCGCGCCCGACGAGGCGCTGAACGATCGCCGCCAGTTCGATGGATGCCGCGCCACCGACGCGCTCGGCATTGGCGCGATGGACTGCTGCGAGGAGTTCGAGACGTTCGAGTGCGAGTGCGAGAGCAAATGGTGCCCGCTCGGTCCCGAGTTCGAGGATGGCGGCAGCTATGCGGCCGGGAACTGCAACGAGTGGCACGGCAATCGCACCAGCTATCCCGACAGACGAAGTCAGCATGTGCGCGTGACCGACGGCCACCGCGCGGCGGATTGTATCCGCAATCGGGACGGCAGCTCCGCCCGCCGAAGCGAGAACGACCGTATCACCCTTCGACGCTACGATCGCCTCACCGCCGATCGCACCCATCGTCCCGTCGCCTGCCGCAACCTCGGCAATTACGCCTGCCTTCGCATCAGCAACACCAGTCATGAGGTCGAGAAGTATTCCGCCGTAGCGCGGATCTCCGACGCGGGCTGAAGCCAGTTCGTCGAGCTTCACCGACAGGGTCGGTCGGCGCGGCACCGGCGCATCGCTCGATGCCCCCACCACTGGCAGAGCCCCCACTGGCAGGACTTGTGCGAACGCCATGTCGCCGTCTCCATTCACGCTGTTCGAATTATTGACTCTGGACCGGGATGACGACGCTGGCCTCTATGCCCGCCGGGATCGAGAGATCGGCATTATCAAGTTTGAAAGTCGCCCGCGCGGTGCGGCTCGCCGGATCGATGCGCTTGTCGAGAAAATCAAGCACCACGGGCACGCGACGGGCAAACGGCGCGGCGATCTCGGCCTGGTAAGTGCCGCCGATACGCAACGCGACCATCAGTTCCGCTGGAACGTAGCCGACGATGTCCAGTCGCGACGTGTCGGCGACGACGACAACCGTCTCTCCGCGCTTGACCGGTGCGCCGGCCGATAACGGCAGCTCCACGACGTGCCCCGCGAATGGAGCTTTTACCTGATACTGGTCGAGCAGCGTCAATTCGACGGCAAGCTTGTGGGCTTCAAGTTGCGCCCCATCGGCTGCGAGCTTGAGATCACTCGCCGCGATGTCGGCTTGCCCAGCGGCTTCCTGCAGTTCCCACGGCGGCACGGCGCCATTGCGCGTGACATCCTGTAGCCGCTTGAGCCGCGCTTGAGCGAGCGCATGGGTCCGTTCCGCGCGGGCCACGGCCGCCGTCTGGCTGGCCGAATGCCGGGCCATGGCGACACGCGCCTCCTGCATGTCGGCATCAAGGCGGATCATGACATCGCCCTCGGCAACGCGTTGGCCTTCGCGGACCAAACGGTCAGCGATGCGTCCCTCGACGACGGGTTGCATGCGCGCCTCGCGGTCAGGCCGCGTCAAACCGTTGATCCGCTGATCGGCGGCTGCCGTGGCGATGTTGCAAGCAAATAGCGCCCAAGCACCCAACATGACTGCGGGAACATGGAAACGTCTGTCGGTCGATGTCATCGCTTCTGGCTCCAGCAATCGTAGTCGAGCGGACAACCGCGCCTCAATTCGCGCGCCGCTTGGCGAGCGTATCGATCGACGAGCCAAGTTGCTCGAGCTGCCCCAGGGTTTGCATCGAGAACAAATGGGCATGGATCGCCGATAGGGCACCCGAACGCGCGAGACGGGCCAGCGTCGCATCGTCAAGTTTGGCAAGTCGCTCTTCCGACACTGCGCGGAACCCGTTCAAGTCGACCGAGCGGCCCCCCTTCGATAGGCGGATCGTCGGCGTGACCAAGAGGTCGAGGCGCTGGAGTTCTTCGCCGAACGCGCGCGTGCGTTCGATGCCCTGCTCGTAGCCAACGCAGAATTGCATGATCTGCGCGGTCAGCTTGGTCGCGCCTTTGTCGTCGAACAAAGGATTGGCGCTAGTGGCACCTGCAGCTGCCGAGGTTTCAGCGTCGGCGAACTGTGTTCCGGCGACATGGGGTGCCGTGCGGTCGACGCACAATACGAAATTGTCGCTGTCGCGGCTGTGGCGGATCAGCAGGAACGGATAGCGGCGGACGTAGGCTGGCACATAGGCGCCGGCTTTCCAGCGGCCATCGCCATCGACATATGGGTTGGCCATCGGATCAAGGCCAAGCAGTGCGGCCGGTGCGGGCCGCTCGCCCGTCGTGAACAAGATCGGGTAATCGCGTTGCACCGCGGCGAATTCGTCGATCGTGATTGGCAGTGTGTGGCTGCGGCCAGCAAAACCATAGCCGACATCGGTGCGAAGCGCGAGGCCGCGATGGCGCTCGGGGGTCAGGGGGACGACTTCGCGGTAGAGCGAAGGGAGGCCGTCGGTCAGGGCAGGCAGGTCATTCAGCATCTTGGTAGCCTCGCTGTCGATTAATTTCTTGACGGTGAAGCGAACCGCTTCTGCGTCAGTCGTCCGAGCCAATCCCACGCCCGAGCCGCCAGCGACGACCACGGACGGTCGATGCGCGCCTCGAACCGCTTACCTTCGAGCCTCAGGGAACGCGGCAGGATGGCACCCGGTTCAGGCGTCAGCGTAATCTCGAACGCCCGCTTTGGCGGCTGGCCTTCGGCAGCGGTTTGCTGCGCGACCTCGAGTACCGATACGACATTGGCGTTAATCGACCGTTGAGGTTCGCCCAATATCTGGACCTGCGCGCGGCGCCCGATAATGTCGCCGCCGACAAGATCCAGGGCGTCGTGTTCGATTTCAGCCTTGAGTAAGGGCGGCGAATTCGGCAGCACGATGCCCAGGATGCGACGCTGGACAGGTGTGGTCCAAGCCCCATCGAGCCGCACTTTTGGGTCTGGGTGCCAGGTTTCATGCGGGCTCAACGTTGAGACAGCGCGGCCCATCTCCGCGCGCACTTCATCCAGGGCATTGCGGGCAGCCGCAACCCGCTCGCGTTGCGCGCCCTGGCGCTCGGGGTCGGTTGCAAGCGTCTGGCGCAAGCCAAGCAAGGCGAGTTCGAGATCGGCGGATGCTGCTTTTTCGCGAAGGACCAATTCGGGATTGTCGACCCGCAAAATCACATTGCCACGGGCGGCCCCGCCGTTAGCGTCGGCAACCGTTCGCTGGGCGGTTACGATGCCGGATGTTTCGGCGTAGATGTTGCGCATGGCCGGGTTCTCGGCGCGGCCTTCCACGACGAGGCCGTAGTCCGCCGGAACGAACAGCAGCGCCGCGACCGCGATAATGGCTACGACCGGACGCATTACGAACGGCGCAGATGATCCACGTGCGTCCGGCCGTTTGAGTTCGGCCCGCACTGCGGCGATGGTGGCCATCAGCGGCCGCACAATCAGCATTGACGCGGTAACGGCGAGGACGAGCCAACCGGCACGCTCGTCATAGTGGAATGCCA